>FLNX01004312.1_pt1 | contig 76904 bp, 63 predicted proteins | sample 1140341 | NCBI WGS metagenome assembly FLNX01 (sample SAMEA3878208, study PRJEB12797) | bioreactor metagenome | biome: Moose rumen | place: Sweden | collected 2011-10
AACGTGAAAAGGAAACAGATGCTGACCCACCATCACTGGCGGACCAATGCTGATTACGCGAATATAACAAACTTATTATTCGTTTAATTCCCAGGCCATACCACTCCTAAGAAAGGCCTATTCGAGTGAAATCACTTATTGTATAAGTCCACGTCCAACTTCATCTCCTCCAGGTCAAACTCGGTCGGGTCGAACGTATAGCCCAGCCACTGCCTGAACTCCTTGGCCCGCTTGGATTGGGGTCTCTTGAGGGACTCAAGCAGTTCCTCATAGCCCCACACGCCACCACAGTCCTCGGGTGGGCAGGCATTAGCACCGGCAATCAGTTCCACCTTGCGCTCCTCCCCTTTTACATACTTGCGCGTATCCGCCACGGTCACGCGGTGCTCCCACGAGTCGCCGAAGTCGTACTCATAGTCTATCCACGAGCGTTTCCTGGACAAGAGGTCACCCACAGTGTAGTCGCGAGAGTCATGGTTCTTGACCGGCGAGGGGCCAAAGAGGCCTCCAAAGGGGTCTTCGCCTCCAAATTCCTCATCGGGAATGGCATAGTAGTCATAGCCCTTGATGAAATGGTGCAGGTGGTAACCCTCCCACCCCATGACCACGACCAGGATGTGGCCCAGGGACTCGAGATTGAGGTTCGAGGGGACAACCAATTCACGCCACACGGCGGGCTCGATATCCTTGAGTTCGACCCGAAGTCAAGCGCCGCACGTCCTCGACCGATGTGTCATAGACGGCTTTAACTAAGAATTCGTCGGGATCAATCGCTGTAGTTGTGGTCCACGACGATGGTGAGGTGCACGTCAGGGATGAGGGGCTGAACCTCGGCAGCAAGCTCTGCAACAAAGGCTCCATCGTCGTGGATAGTAAGATCGGGCACAATGTCGACCGAGACGCGCTTTTCGTCCTCAAAGTAGTAAAAACCGTGCACTTGCTCGATGTGCTCGTGGGCACCAAGCGCCTGCATGACGGTGTGTTGCAACTGGGAACGCTTGTTGTCACCCGTGGCGACGGCATAGATGCCCACGGTCATGATGATGCCGTGGCGGGCATACATCGCCTCGCTGATGCGGCGCGTGAGACCATGGATCTGGTTAGCATTCATCGTGTCGAGGACGTTGATGTGCAGGGAGCCTATCAGCACGTCGGGACCGTAATTGTGTACAATGATGTCAAACACTCCGCGCACTCCTTCAAAACCAGCCACCTCTCGCTTGATTTGGGATATCAATTCGGGGGAGACTTTGGCACCGAGCAACTCATTGACTGGTGACGACAGCATCTCGATGCCGGCCTTGATGATGACCAGCGAGATGAGGGCGCCCAAGATGCCATCAAGTGACACGCCCCACAGCAGCATCACTCCCGCCGAGACAAGCGTCGACAATGTGATGACAGCATCAAACAGGGCATCGCTGCCCGAGGCGATGAGGGCATCGCTCTTCAACTTCTCTCCCTGCTTCTTGACATACTGGCCAAGTACAAGCTTCACCACAATCGCCACGATGATGACAATCAGTGTCGTGGTAGTATAAGTAGGCTCACTGGGGTTGAATATCTTCTTGACCGACTCGATGAGCGAGGTCACGCCTGCCGTGAGTACGATCACAGCAATGATGATGGCACTGAAGTACTCGATGCGGCCGAAGCCAAATGGGTGCTGCCTGTCGGCAGGACGCTGCGATAACTTGGTGCCGATGATGGTGATGACGCTCGACAGGGCGTCACTCAAGTTGTTCACCGCATCCATCACGATGGCCACCGAACTAGCCAGCAAGCCCACTCCAGCCTTGAACACGGCCAGCAACACATTGGCTATGATGCCAACCCAACTGGTCTTGATAATCTGTGAAGAGCGATCCACTTCGTGTATTCTTTCGTTATTACCGCAAGTAGACACCTGCAGCGGTCACCAGAGTTTCAACAAGTTCAAGCAGCTCGCTTGAGGCGCCATAGATGCTCATATATGTATCTCCTCCATAGGTCACGATAAGGGCATCACCATCGTCTACCAACGCGTAGAAATGACTTCTGTCCATCCCCTGCCATAACCTTTGAAGCAAATCCTCAGGTTTGGGATTGGAGACCCACTCGTCTTCGCCCTGCTCCACAAGCAGGTCATGATAGCAGTTCAGCTTGAGCAACACTTCACCAAACTGGCGGAACAGCCTCTCATGATACGGGCCGGACATATAATACTTTTCCACAGCAAAGAACTGTCCGCGCGAATGCTCGGGAACACGCTGCGGCAACATGTCGATACAATACAAGGTGCCATCTCGGAGCAACCTTTCAGCTATAATTGAAGGATGAAATCTCATGATACTATAAAAATATTTACACGGGAACCACGAGCATCGGGGTATCGGTCTGGAACAACACACGATGGGCAATGCTGGGGTTGAACAAGCGTGAAAAGATATTAGACTTCTTGTTAGGCACTGCTATGAGCTGGATATCCTCGTCCTTGGCAAACTGGGCAAAACTCTCGACAAAGGTCTTGGTGGCTATCCGCTTTGTCTTGAATGTGCACTCGGGATAGTGCTCACGGCAATACTGAACCAGCTGCTGCAATGACTGGTCAACCAGGTGGCGGTCCTTCTTATCAACTACGGGGATGATGGTCACCTCCACCCCCCGCATGTTGAACAAGCGGGCAAAACGGTCAAGTGACATCATGTCCTGCTGAATGAGGTTGGAGAAGAACACCACACGCGTGATGTCGGCCAAGCCTATATCGGGCATACCGATGGGTACAGTGAATATAGGGAACTTACAGGCATCCATTACCTCGCCTGCCACATTGCCTATCAGATTTTGACGGCGACGATTGGTGCCGCTTGTGCCCATGACAATGAGCGACACGTCATACTTCTTGGCAAAATGCAATATCTGCTCCTCGGGGATGCCCTCGGTCACCTTGGTCTCAATAGTCACCTTGGGAAACTCTCCTGCCGCTATCTTGTCCATGATGAGTCGCTTGAACTCCTGCATGCGGCGCTGCGCAGTCTTCTTCACGTCCTTGAAGTCATCCTCAGGACTCTCATAGCGATCGCTGCCAAAGGGCAACGACAACGTGCGGCGCTCGTTGATGTAACTGTGTAGCAATATCACGCGGCCTCGGCTGCGACGAGCGTATTCCATTCCCAACTTGGCCGTCTTGATGGAATACTGGCTGAAGTCCACCGGCAGCAACACGCACCGGGAATCGCTTGAGGCTGTCTCAGGAGACTCGATGATCTGCAGTGCCAACGGCAGGTCTCGCTCACGGATGCGCACCCGCACGCCCGAGCCGAGAACTTTCTCATCCAGATTGACATTGTGCAATTTCACCTCGATGCCTTCTTCCTCAAGCGTATTCTTGAGCTCTACCGCACGGTCAAACGTGTGGATCGCCACTGTCACCAGCCGATTTGGATCATTGTTGCTCTTGTTGTCCATGGGCATTGAATCTATTGAGGGATAAATCAAGTGTTACGCTCAAGTATCTCGAGAGCCATATCCAGTATTTGTGGATCGTCCAAAACGACAAATCCGCCGTCGGGGCCGGGCTCAAGATGGAAGCCCATGTTGGTCCCGAACTCATAGTTTGACCCGCCAAAATAGTTTCTTACCGACTGAACCGGCAGGTTGAGTTTGTCGGCGATAACATGGATGGAACCCTCAGGCAGACGGTTCTTAATCCGTCGCAATTCATTGAAAGTGATGGTTCTTGACATAAGTATTTCGGTATTAATTGGTACGGAATCTCAGATGTTTCAAAATTTCTCCAAAGTTAATACTAATCAGCCAAATCACAAAATAAATTCCACATTTTTAACCTATTGCCGCACAAAATTGAAATATACGGCTTTCTTTTGGAGCTGATGGCAAAAAATTGTACCTTTGCAAATATATCAACAATGCTAACATGCCGATTATCGAAATAAATTCACTCAACGATCCCGGGGTCGATGTCTTTGGCGCCATCACCGAGGCACAATTGCGCAACCGCCTGGATCCCGACAAGGGCATTTTCATCGCCGAGAGCCCCAAAGTCATCCACGTAGCCCTCGATGCTGGTTATGAGCCGCTGTCGCTGCTGTGCGAGCGCCGTCACATCACGGGCGATGCAGCAGGCATCATCGAGCGGTGCGGCGACATCCCCGTCTATACTGGAGAGCGCGAACTGCTGGCCGACCTAACGGGTTACACCCTTACCCGCGGTGTGTTGTGTGCCATGCGGCGCCCCATGCCCCGCCCCGTTACCGACGTGTGCCGTGATGCTCAACGCATTGTGGTTATCGACGGCGTGACTGACACGACAAACATTGGGGCCATCTTCCGCTCGGCCGCTGCCCTGGGCATTGACGCCGTGCTGTTGACACCCACGTCATGCGACCCGCTGAACCGCCGCGCCGTGCGTGTGTCGATGGGGTCGGTATTCCTGGTACCCTGGACATGGATCGAGGGCGATGTAACCCCAACGCTCAATTCAATGGGCTTTAAAACTGCCGCCATGGCACTGAGCGATGACAGCATCACGCTCGACGACCCTGTTTTGAAACAAGAGCCGCGGTTGGCCCTCATCATGGGCACCGAGGGCGACGGCCTCGCCCACGAGGTCATCGGCGACGCCAATTATGTCGTGCGCATCCCCATGCAACATGGCGTGGACTCGCTCAACGTCGCTGCCGCATCGGCAGTCGCCTTTTGGGAACTGCGAGAAAAATGACAACCACATCAAAACAGTAGTAAACGATGAAAAAGCCGACTAAAAAAGCAAAGAAGCACGCACAGCAACCAAACAAACCGGTTGAGCCAGCCGTGCAACCTGCCGCCGAGACCCAGAACACTACTTCCTGGAGAGTCAAGATCCCAAAGATAATACGAGCATGGATCCGGGAATCCCAGTTCCTGGCAACCACCTTGTCAATTATATTGACCTTCGGCACGACAGGCTTGGTTGAACACTGCCAACGCATCAAGGATCGCAAGATGTCGGCCATCATGGTACTCAGCACCATTGAGAATTTCTCCACCACTGTTGACAAGAAGGCTCAGGACATGGCACGTTGCGATTCCATCGGCACATGGCTATTGAGCCTGCCCCAAGATTCACTTGACAAAATTCAGCCAGGAGAAGTGAAAGGCATCCTCAACGAGATGCTATCGCTCGTTGACTACATGTCCCATGACAAGACCGCCGAGAACATCTTCGGCAACAGCTTTGAGACCTGGAAAAACATGGGCAACGGCAACTATAGGTTCATCGAGAGTGTGGGAGCAAGCTTCGCCAGAATAAATGCCGACGAGAGCAACTGGAACGAGTGGGTCGCTGAATATGAAAGGACCATCAACAACGTGCTCTCGCAGATGCAACCCGGTGAACACACCTTGACAAAATTGCTCAATGATAACGGCGTCCGCCAAAAACTTGAAAGTTTCCATGTCAGGAAATATTGGTTGGACTACATCTCGGCACACAATCATTACCTCAACAAGAAGAACCTGAGCATCATCGGCCTCAAGGAGAAAGATATCAAGGCCTATACCGACAGGCGAAAACACGAAGAAATGCCTGGCGAGCCTCAACCGTCAGAATTCAGGAGTGAGCAGCTCAAGCCCGATAGCCTTTACACCCTGAGACCGATTAAGTTGCACATCGACAGCATCATCTACAACAAATAATCAAGTCATGCATCAGTTCATTGGAATCGCTGCATGGATGTTGGCCTGCCTACTGTTCGCACAATGCAAGTCAGCCCATGAAGCTGGTGAAAACATTGATGAGCCAGCCGCTGATGGCCATGTAGATGGTGATGCCCACAATATCGTTGGTCACCGTGACAAAGGGGCCGGTCGCGATGGCCGGGTCTATCTTGAGACGCTCGAGCACAAGCGGCACCACGGTGCCAAACAGCGAGGCGAACATCACCACAAGGAACAGTGAAGTGGTCACTGCAGCGGCAGCAATATTGGATTTGGTGGGATTGTCATCCACAGGGAAGAAACGGGTGTAAAGGTAGATGAGCAGACCCATCACCAGCGCATTGATGAGCGCCGTGCTGAACTCCTTGAGCAGATGCTTGCCCACATGCTTGATATCCAAGCTGCCGTTGGCAAGACCCTGCACGACGATAGCGCTCGACTGAGTGCCGACGTTACCGCCGGTACCGCCAATCAAGGGGATGAACAAAGCCAGGCCGGGCAGGATGCGCAACAGGTCGGCATCACCCTCGCCACCTCCCAGAATCAAGGCATTGATAATACCGCCCACAAGGCCGATAAGCAACCACGGCAATCGGGCGCGCACCTGACGGAAGACGTTATCATCGGTCTCGATGTCGCCCCAGATACCTGATGCCAACTGATAGTCATCCTCTCCCTGTTCACGCACGCGGTCGATGATGTCATCCACGGTAATGCGACCCACCAGGCGACCGATACTGTCCACAACGGGCATGGCCACAAGATCATATTTCTCAAAGTCGAGAGCTACGTCCTCGATGTGCGTATCGGTGCGCACGCTCAACGGGTCTGGCTCCATCACATGCTTGATCTTGCTGGCCGAGGGGTTGGTGATGGTGGTCTTTAACGGGAATATGCCCTTGAGGCGGTTGTCATCGTCAACGACATAGATATTGTAAATCTCATCGATATCCTCGGCCTGCTGGCGCATGGCCTTGATACAATCGGGCATCGACATGTTCTCATTGACGACTATCATCTCGGTTGACATGTAGCCACCCGCAGTGTCCTCATCATACTGCAACAGGTCTACAATATCGCCGGCCTGCTCCACATCGTCGATGTGGCTAATCACATCTTCGCGGTCTTCCTCGTCAAGCTCCTGGATAACGTCGACAGCATCGCCGGCATCCATTTGCTCCACCTGCTTGGCAATCTCCTCATTCGGCATCAGTTCCATCAGGTCATGACGCTGGTCCTCATCGAGCTCAACAAGCACATCGGCTGCTGTCTCATCGTCGAGCAGCAGCATGATGAACAACGCCTCCTGATCATCAAGGTCGCCAACCAGTTCAGCTATATCGGCTGGGTGCAGGTCCTGGATTTGAGTCCTGACCTGATCCTCGTCTTTCTTGTCAATCAGTTCATTGAGGTTCTGCAGATACTCCTCGCTATACTCTTTCATCGCATTTTTTAGGGTCTTGGTCTTCTTAATATGAATTGAATAAGAATTATTGCGACTGCTTTGACGCAAGCCGCGTCAGGGCAATGAAATCTTCAACGCCCAACTGCTCGGGACGTTGTCGGAACACATCGAGCTCCATCACCGTCGGCTCGGAGTTAAAGATAGGCTTCAACGAACTGCGCAGCATCTTGCGACGCTGACCGAATGCCATCTTGACGATGCGCTTGAACAGGCGTTCATCGACTCCCAGGTCCGACACATCGTTGCGCGTGAGCCTTATGACTCCGCTCTTGACCTTGGGCGGCGGATTAAAGACGTGCTCATCAACGGTGAACAGGTACTCGATGTCATACCATGCCTGCAGCAATACCGACAAGATGCCGTAAGCCTTGCTGCCGGGCGGCTCGGCTATGCGTTGCGCCACCTCGCGCTGCAGCATTCCGCTGCAGCACTTCACCTGGTCACGGTATTCCAGAACCTTGAAGAATATCTGGGTAGAAATGTTGTAGGGATAATTGCCAATGACGCAAAACGGTGCATCGCCATAGAGTTTCTTGAGGTCCATCTTCAGGAAGTCATCGCCGATGATGCGACCATGCAACTGCGGGAAAGAGGCCTCCAGATACTCCACACTCTCGCCATCCAGCTCCACAACAGTGAGGTCAAGACCCATCTCAAGAAGGTATTGAGTGAGCACTCCCATGCCTGGACCGACCTCGAGCACCGGCAGGTGCTTAAAGTCTTCAAGTGTGTGTGCGATGCGCTCGGCAATAGACAAATCAGTCAAGAAATGCTGGCCCAGCGACTTTTTTGCTCTAACTTTCCGCATGATTTATTATTTTATTGTTACCTTTGCACACTCCGATGCGTACATTAGCAATTTGCAAAGTTACTGCTTTTTTGCCGTTCAACACGCATTGGCTCTAACATTTTAACTTAACCAGACAAGAAAAAGTGAAAAAAGCGATATCCTATCTCGTGAAATACGGTATCCCTCTCGTCATCGGAGTGGGACTGATGTACTTCCTGTACAAGAACGTCGACATCAACTCGATGATGGACACTCTGAAAACCGATGTGGACTATTGGTGGTTCCTCCCTGTCGCATTTGTAAGCATCCTGAGCCATGTCTTCAGAGCATTGCGATGGCGCCTGCAGCTCAAGGCCATCGACGTGAAACCGTCGTTCAGTGCCGTGTTGAACAGCATCTTCGGCACCTATGCCGTGAACCTGGTTTTCCCCAGGCTGGGTGAGGTGTGGCGATGCGGATACATCGCCAACAGGCAGAAGGCTTCAGTCACCCAGGTGATGGGCTCGATGGTCGCCGACCGACTCACCGACACCGTCACGGTGCTGCTGCTGACGCTGGTCACCTTCCTGATGGCACAAAACGCCTTCGGCAAGTTTTTCGATACCTATCCACAGATGAAGGAGAACTTCCTCAACATGGCCAGTGATGCGCGCATCTGGTTCGGAACCGCTGTCGCCATCATCGCCATTGGCTGGCTGCTGGTGATGAAGACCGAGAACAGAATCATCAAGAAAATACAACTCATGGCACGCAACCTGTGGGATGGTTTTGCTTCAATCACCAGAATGGAAGGCAAATGGTGGTTCCTGATGCTGACACTCCTCATTTGGGGCTGCTATTTCCTGCAACTGTATCTGGCATGCAAAGCTTTCTCTTTCACCAGCGGATTGAGCTTGCTGGCCGTACTGGTGATGTTTGTCCTGAGCAGCATCGGCATGGGCATTCCCACCAACGGTGGCTTGGGCTCATGGCATGTGGCTATCATCTTTGGACTCTCGCTCTATGGCGTGGGCGTTTTCTCGCCAAGCAATTTCGATCCGAGAGCCTCCGCGTTCGCCATGCTCGTGTGGGGTTTCCAGACGGTTCTGCTTATCGTGCTGGGCATCTATGCCTTTATCAGCATGGCCATCGACCGCAACCGCATCGAGAGCGGCAAGACCATCGTCGACACCACCAGCGATGCCATCCAGATCTAAACGACTGTTTCTTTCTCAACCCACACGCATTCAACCTACATCTAAATAATATGGACGACAATTTCAACGACTATTTCACCGACGAGAACGTTCCCAAGGAACAACCTCAAGTGCATCAGGAAACCGAGCAGGAACGAGAGGAGCGAGAAATCAAAGAGGCAACCATCGAGCGCCGGGGCGCCAGCATCAAGATCATTCTGGCCATGATTATCGTAGCCATGGTGCTGTTCCTGGGATGGTGGATGTGGCAGCACTATTTCCACCCCTACCGCACGAGCCAGGAAAAAGGATGGATCATGAAGGTGAGCAACGAGGGCACGCTGTTCAAAACCATCGAGGGCGAAATGATCAGCGAGGGATACATCGAGGACACCATTGCTGCCATGCACTCCGACTTCGCTTTCTCTATCCCCAACGACTCTCTCTTCCGCGATGCCATGCGCTGGTCTCAAAACGGCCAACGCGTCGTGGTCACCTACAACGAGTACAAGGGAACGGTGATGTGGCGAGGCAAGTCCAGGATGGTCGTGACCAAGATTGAAGCCGACACCAATCTGGTCAAGGACAATCCCTACAAGCCAGCCAAGAACTGATCTCTATCCCAATAACGACCAGCACTGCAATGAAACCAAAATTCCTGTTATCACTCATTATAGCAGCAGCCACCATGTTGCCTGCCAGCGCCGACGTGCACCCGCGCTATACCACCGTCGTGAGCGACGCCACATCGGCCTATGTCTCCAAGCGCCCGCCCATCGAGGAGCGACTATTCACCAGCGCAATCATCGAGAAGCGCATCAAGGAGGTGCTCAAGCTCATCAAGGGCAACCCGCGACTGGCTTGGATGTTTGAGAACTGCTTCCCCAATACGCTCGACAGCACCGTACACTACAGGATTACCGAGGATGGAGACGACGACACGTTTGTCTATACTGGCGACATCCACGCCATGTGGCTGCGTGATAGCGGGGCTCAGGTGTGGCCCTATGTCAAGTACGCCAAGCACGATGAAAAGCTACGCCACATGCTGCGCGGTGTTATCCTGCGCCAGCTCAGATGCATTATCTTGGACCCCTATGCCAACGCATTTAACGACGGCCCGACTGGCAGCCAGTGGGAGAACGACCTCACCGACATGAAGCCTGAGCTACACGAGCGCAAGTATGAAATCGATTCGCTGTGCTACCCCATACGCCTGGCCTATGAGTACTGGCTCACGACGGGCGACGACAGCATCTTCGGCGACCTCTGGGTAGAGGCTATGCAGGCCGTGCTGCGCACCTTCAAGGAACAGCAACGCAAGGACGGAAACAAGGGCCCTTACAAGTTCATGCGACGCGACATCGACGCCAAGTCGTCGCTCACGTGGTATGGTTGGGGACCTCCCGTCAATCCCGTTGGACTGATAGTTTCCTGTTTCCGTCCCAGCGACGACGCCACGGTTCTGCCATTCCTGGTGCCCAGCAACTTCATGGCCGTCAGCTCGCTGCGCAAGGCCGCTCAGGTGCTTGAGAAGGTCAACAACAACCGTGCTTTAGCAACACAGTGCCGCGATTTGGCACAGGAGGTGGAAGACGCCCTCCACAAGTATGCCATCGTGGAGCATCCCAAGTACGGCAAAATATACGCCTACGAGGTGGATGGATGGGGCGGACGAGTGCTGGCCGACGACGCCAACGTCCCCAGCCTGCTGGCAATGGGCTACCTGGGTGACGTCCCCATGGACGACCCCGTCTACCGCAACACGCGACGCTTTGTGTGGAGTCAGGACAATCCCTGCTTTTTCAAGGGAAAGGCTGGCGAGGGCATCGGCGGGGCGCACACCGCCTACAACCTCATCTGGCCCATGAGCATCATGATGAAGGCTTTCACAGCCGACGATGACCAAGAGATTGCCTGGTGCATGCGGCAATTGCTCACCACCGATGCCGGCACCGGATTTATGCACGAGTCATTCAACAAGGATGATGCAAGCCACTACACCCGAGCCTGGTTCGCATGGCAGAATACCCTGTTTGGCGAACTGGTCATCCACCTGGTCGAGAATGGGAAAACCGACCTGCTCGTTCACTGCCTCGACTGACAATTATTCTAAAAATCCTTTTACAATCCCTATCAAATATTAAAATGGCAGGGATTGTCCTTTTGTGACACACAAATGCATTACCTTTGCGCCAAACAAAATTTTATGTCTAACCCGTCTATGAAAGAATATCAACACCTGACAACTGAACAAATCACATGTTTGAAGTCCCACGATTGCTGGGCACAAGACTGGAACGAAATATTAGTCACCAAGGATTTTGATACCAAACGCTGCCACCGCGTGCAATTCTACGGCTGGGCCCGTCTGGGCAGCAGTGAGGGTTCCATCGAGATTACCGACGGCTTTGTCAAGAACTGCGGCATCTACAACGCCACGCTGCGCAACGTGACCATCGGCGATGAGTGCCTCATCGAGAATATCGGCAATTACTTGAACAATGTGGCTATTGGCGACAGATGCTACATCTCCAACGTCAGCACCATCGACACTCAAGGCGAGCCCAATTACGGCCAGGGACACACCATCTCGGTTCTGAACGAGGTGGGAGACGGCAATGTGATACTGCTCGACGAACTCAATAGCCAACTGGCCGCTTTGATGGTAAAACATGGCGACAACAAACCCTTGATGGATGCCATCAAAAGGATGGTCGCCGAGACGGTAGCGGCTTCCCGACCACAATGCTCAACCATCGGCAACCATGTTCGCATCGTCAACACCGGCGTCATCATCAACACCATCATCGATGACGGATGCCAGCTGTGCGGGGTGTCCCGCTTGAGCAACTGCACCATCAGCAGCACCATCGAGAACCCCATCATCATACGCACCGGGGTGATTTGCGAGAACACCATCATCAGCGGCGGATCCAGACTCAACGGCAGCGTCAAGCTCACCGACTGCTTTGTGGGTGAGTTCTGCCAGCTGGAAAACGGTTTCACGGCGGCCAGCAGCGTCTTCTTTGCCAACAGCTACATGTCCAACGGCGAGGCTTGTGCCGCCTTCTGCGGCCCGTTCACGGTGAGCCACCACAAGAGCTCGCTGCTCATCGGGGCCATGTTCTCGTTCTACAACGCGGGATCGGCAACCAACTTCAGCAACCATGCCTACAAGATGGGACCCATGCACTATGGCACACTCGAGCGCGGATGCAAGACCGCCAGCGGTGCCTATCTGCTTCTACCGGCCAACGTGGGATCGTTCAGCGTGCTATTCGGCAAACTCATGTACCACCCCGACACGAGCGACCTGCCATTCTCCTATTTGATAGCCTATGGCGACACAATGTACCTCAAGCCTGGACGCAACTTCGCCACCGTCGGACTCTACCGCGACATACGCAAGTGGCCCAAGCGCGACAAGCGCACACAGGGCGTCCGCAAGAGCGTCGTCAACTTTGACTGGCTCAGCCCTTTCACCATCAGCGAGGTGCTGAGGGGCAAGAAAATCCTGGAGAACCTCAGGGCCGCCAGCGGCGACAAAGTCAGCACCTACAACTACCACGACTATGTGATTAAGGCGCCCTTCCTGCACAAGGGCATCAAGTTCTATGACATGGCTCTGCGCATCTACATGGGCGCCGTGCTCAAGCGCCACAAGCCCATTCCGCCCGTCTCGACCGACGGCGAGGGCAACTGGATCGACCTGGCCGGACTGCTCATGCCACAGAGTGCCGAGGACAAGATCATCCAGGACATCACCAACGGCACACTCAACACCATCGATGCTGTGAACGCTCGCTTCAAGAAGCTTGATGCCGACTACAACGAGTTGCGTTGGTCGTGGAGCTACCGCATCATCCTGGATTACTACGGCATTGACCAACTCACCGACGAGGCCGTGCAGCGCGTCCATCAGGACTACATCACAGCACGGCGCGAGTGGATATCGCTCATCCGCGAGGACGCCGAGAACGAGTATACCCTGGGCGACGTGGACCGCGAGGTTCTCGACGACTTCATCACGCTACTCGACCGAGAGGTAGACTTCGAGAACCAAAAACTGTACATGTAAATAAAGATAAATGGCACTTAACCCTTGAAGGGGACTTCTATAAATTAGCTTGGATTGGATTTGGATTGATTTTCGAGCAGATTTTGACTTCACTTCGCAGGAGCATAGCAAGCTATGGTCCAAGAAGGTAAGGCAATAGATGCCGAAAAGCGCCCAAAGACATCCAACACTAAAAACTATCTTTTTGGTAATTTATAGAAGCCCCTTGAAGTATTGCCTTGGTCACCCATGACCATACTTCAAGGGGCCACACCAACGGTGCGACCCCTTGAAAGTAGCGGGACTGAGAATTGAACTCAGGACCTCCGGGTTATGAATCCGACGCTCTAACCGACTGAGCTATCCCGCCATTCTTGCTCAAAAGCGACTGCAAAAGTACAACCAATTTCCCAACTCACCAAATTTTTTCCCGAAAAAAAGTTTTATTCAACAATTATTCTTCCAAAACGATGGCGAGAAGGTGCACAAAACAGTGAATCCATCAAGACCTTCCTTCAGCAGGCACTACACCAGGCTGATCGAGCATTGTTACCGCAACCATGCATTTTTATGGCCCATTGCGATTTTTTCCAACAAAATATATTACCTTTGTAAAGAAACTGATTGCAACCGATGAAATCAAGAGTCCTCATCCGGCAACTAACACTCGCTGCATCTTTGGCGGCAGCACTCAACGGTGCCGCACAAACGGTCGTCTTTGACACCGATGTGCAGCGCGGGCAGTATTACCGTATTCCGGCCGTTGTTCAACTCAACGACGGCCGGTTACTTGCCATTGCCGACGACCGCCATGGCAACGACTACGACATCGGTAGCAACCAGGGAATCGACGTTGTGGGAAGGACAAGCAACGACGGCGGCAAGACGTGGAGCTCTCCGTTCATCATAGCCGACGGTGACCGACGAAGCGACGGGTTTCACAACAGCCACGGCGATGCAGCCGCAGTCGTGGACAGCGAGACGGGCAACGTGCTCATCATGTGTGCTTCGGGCAAACAAGGTTTCCTCGCCTCAACGCTCGACGACCCCTTGCGAGTGGGCCGCTACACAAGCCATGACAACGGGGTCACCTGGCAGCAAGACGAGGTAACCAGCGACATCTACGGCATCTTTGGCAACCAGCAAGATGTCTGCGGCTTGTTCTTCTCCAGCGGTCGCATCTGCCAGAGCCGCAGCGTCAAGCACGGTGACTTCTACCGCATCTACGCTGCAGTCGATGCGCCCGTGGGAGTCGGATGCCTTGTGCTGTTCAGCGATGACTTCGGGCTCTCGTGGCAGGCATTGGGCGGACCCCAAGCAAGACCCACGACGGCACCATGGGGTGATGAGGCCAAGGTCGAGGAACTTCCCAATGGCAATGTGCTGCTCAGCTGTCGGTCCAAGTCCACATCGACCTGCGGCCGACTGTTCAACATCTATGATTACGCCCATGGCTCCTGGGGCGAGATGGCCATCAGCAACCACCCGCAATTGGGCACATTCTCCGAGGACTGCTCCTGCAACGGCGAACTGCTGATTGTCCCTGCTATACGCAACAGCGACAGGCGACACGTCCATCTGGCATTGCAGTCACTGCCTCGCGGCAAGGGGCGGCAACAAGTGAGCATCTATTACAAGCCGTTGCTCGATACAAGAGATTACGACAGCCCTGACGACTTCTCGTGGGGATGGAAACGCTACCAGGTGACAGGCGCACACTCGGCCTATTCCACTATGATTGCCTTGAGCAATGGCGACATCGCATTTTTCCACGAGGACTGCAATGACAACCACAGCACAACGGCCTATGATTTGGTTTTCCGGATTTTGACTATCGAAATAATAACTGGCGGTAGATATGCCGCCCTAAACATCAATGACAATGATTGACAACAAGATACCTGTACTCGCGGCTCCCATGCAAGGGGTTACCGACAACGTGTGGCGCATGGCTCAGCACAGCGTCTTTGGGGGCGTGGACGCCTATTATGCTCCGTTCATGCGCGTGGAACACGGCGAAATCAGGCGCAAGGACCTGCGCGACGTTGAGCCTGAGCGCAACTCGGGACTTAACCTTGTCCCACAGATTCTTGCTTGCCAGAGCAGCCACGCCTTGATCATGGTCGACGCTCTCAAGCAGATGGGCTACCGACGCATCGACATCAACCTGGGGTGCCCTTTCCCCCCCATTGCTCTACACCGCAAGGGCTCGGGCATGCTGGCCTACCCCGATTTGGCCGAAGAACTGTTCAAGTCTCTTTCAATGGTCGACGGTGTGATCTACAGCGTGAAAATGCGCATCGGCTGGGACAAGGGCGACCAGTGGCGCGACATACTGCCGCTGATGGACATCATCAAGCCTGTGAGCATCGCCGTCCATCCCCGCACGGGCAAGCAGCAGTACAAGGGCGACCTGGACTTCGAGCAATTTGAGGCTTTGTTGGCAGCCTCAAAATGGCCTGTAACCTATAATGGTAATTTGCGTTCGGTCGAGGACATCGAGCAAGCCGTCAAGCGCTATCCCTCACTCGCGGCGGTAATGGTTGGCAGCGCACTCGCCGCCAATCCCGGCATGATGGCTCACGATGCCACACCCCACGACTACCGCCGATTCCATGACCTGCTTGTGGATGGGTACACCCAGCAGCTCAACGGCGGCGAGGCACAACTCGTGCGACACCTGCAAGACATCTGGCAAACCTTCCTGCCCGGCACCAACCGCAAGCTGTTCAAGGCCATCCGCAAGTCACACACGCTTGACCAATACCAGAATGCGGCCAATGCCGCGCTCAACGACGTGGCCAACGCACTCGCCACAACACAAAACGAAGACTAGTAGATATCACAACATGCCAATACCGCTAACACGAGCTGCACGACATAGAGTGGCAGGACAAGGGTACCGATTATAGGTATAGGCGTTCAGGTCGCGCTTCAAGTGCCGATATGCCTCTCGAGAGAATTGCTGTTGGTCGCCTCCAGCAACTTGGTTTGATGGATCGTTTCCCCCCGGGTGTTCCACATCAGATTTTGTTAATATTGGTGCGGTTGCCCTGAAACACCTTACATTAATGGAATATTAAAGGGGGCTTCTATAAATTAACTTGGAATGGATTTGGAATGATTTTCGAGTAGATTTTGACTTGGCTTCGCTGGAGCATAGCAAGCTATGGTCCAAGAAGATAAGGCAAAAGATGCCGAAAAGCAGCCAAAGACATCCTACACTAAGAACTATCATTTTGGTAATTTATAGAAGCCCCCTAAAAAATAACACCGGCTCGCGCCACACTCTGCCACGCGTCATAAAAAAGAATAAATTCCTTTGTTCTGCACTCGACTTTTCGTAACTTTGCAGCCATAATCCAAAATAGCACCTTTTCGTTATGATGAAGGAGAACTTGATCAAGATTTATGAGCGCAGTTTCATCGACAACTGGGAACTGCCCGTATTAACCGACTACAATACCGGTGAGCGGCTCACTTACGGCGACTTTGCTCGAAACATCGCCAAGCTGCACCTGCTGTTTGAAAACTGCGGTGTCAAGCAAGGCGACCGCATTGCCCTGATCGGCAAAAACATCCCCAACTGGGTGACCATCTTCATGGGCACCATCACCTATGGAGCCGTCATCGTTCCCATCCTGCAAGAGTTCAACCCCGCCGATGCACAGCACATCATCAACCATAGCGAAGCCACGATGCTGTTCATCAGCAAGAACATCTGGGAAAACCTCGAGTTTGACAAAATGCCGCGTGTCCGGGCTGTCATTCAGCTCGAGGACATGAAACTTTTGGCCGAGAAAGATGGAGAATGTGTGGGACAGGCCAAGGACGGACTCGAGGACGCCTTCGACGCTAAATACGGCGAGGGCTTCTACCGTAACCACATCCACTATGCCGACGTGCCCAACGACTCTCTGGTCGAGATCAACTACACGTCCGGGACAACGGGATTCAGCAAGGGCGTCATGCTCACAGCTAACAACCTCGCCGGCAACATCGTATATGGCATCAACTCGGGTCTGCACTTCAAGGGCTCAAGGGACTTGGCTTTCCTGCCCCTGGCACATGCCTTCGGCTGCGCCTTCGACATGCTCACCCCCCTTGCCGTTGGATCACACATCACTCTGCTGGGACGCATCCCATCACCCAAGATCCTCGTCAAGGCCATGGCCGAAATCAAGCCTAACCTGGTGTTAACGGTGCCTCTCGTGCTCGAGAAGATTTACTCCAAGATGATTGTCCCAATGATCAGCAAGGGCGCCTTGAGATGGGCGCTGGCAGTGCCTTATCTCGACAAGCGCATCTACAGCCAAATACGCAACAAACTCATCGAGGCATTCGGCGGAGAGTTTGAAGAGGTCATCGTGGGCGGAGCTCCTTTCAATGCCGAGGTCGAGGACTTCCTCTACAAAATTAAATTCCCGTTCACTGTGGGATATGGCATGACCGAGTGCGGACCCCTGGTGAGCCACACGCCGTGGCGTGAGTTCGTACCACACAGTGCTGGACGCATCCTGCCGGGAATCATGGAGTGCAAAATCCTCAGCGACGACCCCGAGAACGTGCCAGGAGAAATCTGCGTGCGGGGCGAGAATGTCATGAAGGGTTACTTCCACAACACCGAAGCCACCGACAAGGTGCTACACGACGACGGATGGCTGCACACCGGAGACATGGGTACCCTGAATGCCGATGGCACATTATTTATAAAGGGACGGTTAAAGACTATGCTCCTCAGCTCAAGCGGACAGAACATCTACCCCGAAGAAATCGAGGCCAAACTGAACAACATGCTATATGTGAGCGAGAGCCTCGTCGTCATGCGTGAAGGAAAACTGGTTGCTCTGGTCTATCCCGATTACGACGCCATGGATCAGATGAACGTGACACGCGATAAGCTGCCGGGCCTCATGGAAGACATCCGCACCGAGCTCAACAAGCTCGTCGCTCCATATGAGCGCATCGCCAAAATCCAGCTCATGGCAACCGAGTTCGACAAGACACCAAAACGGAGCATAAAACGATACCTCTACAGCAACTAATCTCGGTACCGAAAATGGCGCAAATTTGGCACTATTGAGGTAGTATTAACAATATTTAACAGATGCGGCTGATGTCGCATCTGTCGTTTTATTAGTCTGGTTATCAACCAATAACAGCAACTCTCCTCCACGAATTTTTGAGTTTCGACAAAAATGAAAATAAAAAAAAAACAAAAAAGATTTGCAGGTAAGAAATTTGTTATAATTTTGCAGCGATTTTTACAAACGCAAATTAATTGTTTTATTATTTAAAATTACAAAAGAAAATGAAGAAGTTAGTTTTAGCTCTTGCTGTTATCGCTAGCGTTAGCATGATTTCCTGCACCAACAACAACACCGAGGCTACCGCCGAGGAGACCGTTGACACCGCAGCCGTTGTAGAAGAGGCTCCCGTTGACACCACCGTTGTTGCTGACACCGTAGCTCCCGCTGAGACTCCCGCCGAGGCTCCCGCCGAGACTCCCGCCGAGACTCCCGCCGCTGAGTAAGCAAGAGATCTTACGACAAGAAAAGTTTGAAGCTGTTCCCGCCGTTAGGCTCGAGCAGCTTTTTTTTGTTATGTAACCAAAGCAAACAAGTAGCTTTCTTTATCTGAAAAATCGCAAGTTTTTATATACACAACTCTTGATTTTCAAGGACTTATGCAATACTTAACTACTTGATAACCAGTTAATTATAGTTAACTATTTAACTTTTTGTCATGTACTAAAGTAACTTTGCGACAAACGACCAAGAACAGCTTTAGCAGGCTTAACGGGTTCTACCCTTAATACAGCTCTGAAAATTGATTTATAGAACCCACCTTAGAAAAACATGAAAAAGAGCGTTATTATTATTTTGACTATGGCCATAACGGCTTTATTTGCTGTAGCTCAAGACTTTGGCAGAGAGAATGGCTTGGGCATCAGGCTCACCGGAGATATAACTTTTAATCAAGGAAAAGACGATGCTGTGTTTACCAGTTTCTATAGGCAAGTTATAGGAACAAAATTAGGAGAGTTCTTTCAACAAGAGGGTGAGTTATGGCTCACCCTCTTTGTTATCTTGCGCTTTGGTTGCTTTTACAGCAAGGTCTCGGGATCCAGGTTGTCCTTCTCGATATCCTTAAAGTAGCGGTAGGTGCTCACCTTGAGCTCATCCACGGCCAGCTCATCGGCGATGATCACGGCGTGGGGATGCATCTGCAGGGCACTCAGGGTGCACATGTGCGACACGCCTCCTTCAACGGCCTGCTGCAAGGCCCGCGCCTTGCCATGGCCATTGACGATGATCATGACCTCGCGGGCATCCATCACAGTGCCTACGCCCACGGTCAGGGCCGTCTTCGGCACCTGGTTGAGGTCGCCGTCAAAGAAGCGGCTGTTGGCAATGATGGTGTCCTGGGTTAGGGTCTTCTGGCGCGTGCGCGATGTGAGCGACGATCCAGGCTCGTTGAAGGCGATGTGACCATCGGGGCCCACACCTCCCATAAACAGGTCAATGCCGCCCGCTGCCTTGATGCGCGCCTCATAGTCGGTACACTCCTTGACCAGGTCAGGAGCGTTGCCGTTCAGGATATTCACATTCTCGGGCTTGATGTCGATGTGAGAGAAAAAGTTGTTCCACATGAAGGAGTGGTAACTCTCAGGATGTTCCTCAGGCAGATTGCAATACTCATCCATGTTAAAGGTGACCACATGCTTGAACGACACCTTGCCCGCCTTGTTCAAGTTAATGAGTTCACGATACATGCCCAATGGCGAGCTACCCGTGGGGCAACCCAGAACAAAGGGCTTCTCGGCTGTAGGATTAGCTGCGTTGATACGTCCTGCCACATAATTGGCAGCCCACTTTGACACTTTCTGATAATCAGGTTCAATAATCAGTCTCATAAAATGTGTTGGTTTAAAAAAAGGTAGATGTTATAATAACAAGGCAAAGTTACGCCATTTCTGCCAATTCTCCATAAAAAATTTGTAACTTTGCGCCCATATTTTATCCTAACCGTTAATATGGAGAACAGAAAACCTCTTATCCTCATCAGCAACGATGACGGTTATAACTACAACGGCATACAGTCACTCATCAAGGTGGCACGCTCGTTGGGCGACGTGTTTGTAGTCGCCCCGGCCGTCCACCAGAGCGGCATGGCGAGCGCTATCACCTTTGCCAACCCGGTGCGCACCATTCCCGTGGCCAACGAGGATGGCTTCACTGCCTTCCTGGCAACCGGCACGCCTGCCGACTGCGTGAAGCTCGCCCTCAGCCAGCTCATGGCCCACCGACAGCCCGACCTTGTGCTTGCGGGCATCAACCACGGCTACAACCATGGGCTGAACACCTTGTACAGCGGCACGATGGCGTGCGCCTTCGAGGCCCTGATGCATGGTGTGCCCGCTGTAGCCTTCTCCTATGGAGACTATAGCAACCAGGCCGACACGAGCGTGTGCGAGCCCATCGTGGAACATGTGGTCAAGCGAGTGATGCAGGGTGGACTGCCACAGGGCGTGTGCCTCAACGTCAACATCCCTAATGAGGAAGTCTTCAAGGGAATGAAAGTCACGACTGGCGACATGGGCCGATGGGTCAACGAGTGGGAGCACCGCACCGACCCCAACGGCCGCGACTACTACTGGCTCACCGGAGACTTTGAGATGGGAGACAAGGGCGAGGCCGTCACCGACTACTACTGGCTTAAGCGCGGATACATCACTGTCACGCCGTGCCACATCGACCAGACGGACTATGCCTCAATGTCACGCATATCTGATCTCTTATTATAATCAAGCCAACTCATCAAGATAATATAAAAAAGCATATCATCAACATGGAAAGAAGAGTAAGAGTGCGCTTTGCACCATCACCAACGGGACCGCTGCACATTGGCGGCGTGCGCACAGCACTGTATAACTACCTGTTCGCTCGCCAGCATGGAGGCGACATGATCCTGCGCATCGAGGACACCGACAGCACCCGCTTCGTGCCTGGTGCCGAACAATACATCAACGAGGCCCTGCAGTGGCTGGGCATCGGCATCGACGAGGGAGTGCGAGAGGGCGGCAATTACGGACCTTACAAGCAGAGTGAGCGCCGCGATCTCTACCGCAAGCACATGCAGCAGCTCGTGGACGCAGGAAAGGCCTACTATGCCTTCGACACCCCCGAGGAACTTGAGGCGAAACGTCAGGAAATCAAAAATTTCCAATACGATGCCCGAACCCGCGGCATGATGCGCAATTCTCTGTCACTGACTGCCCTCGAGGTCAAAGAGCTCATGGACAGCGGAGCCAAGTGGGTGGTGCGCTTCCGCATCGAGCCCGACCACGACGTCGTGGTCCACGACCTGCTGCGAGGCGATGTGACCATCAACTCGTCAATACTCGATGACAAGGTGCTCTACAAGAGCGCCGACGACCTCCCCACCTACCATCTGGCCAACATCGTTGACGACCACCTGATGGAGGTCTCTCACGTCATCCGCGGCGAGGAGTGGCTGCCCAGCGCTCCATTGCACGTGCTGCTTTATCAAGCTTTCGGCTGGGAGGACACCATGCCCGCATTCGTGCACCTGCCACTGCTGCTCAAGCCCGACGGCAAGGGCAAGCTGAGCAAGCGCGACGGCGACCGCCTGGGATTTCCCGTGTTCCCGCTCGACTGGACCGACCCCAAGAGCGGTGAACGCTCAAGTGGATACCGCGAGGCTGGATATCTGCCACAGGCCGTTGTCAACTTCCTGGCACTGCTCGGATGGAACCCGGGCGACGACCGCGAGATATTCTCGATGGATGACCTCATCAAGGAATTCTCCATCGACCACTGCTCACGCAAGGGCGCCAAGTTCGATTTCGAGAAGGGCAAGTGGTTCAACCACGAGTATCTCATGAATATGGACGACACCCAACTGGCTCAGCTCTTCAAGCCCGTGCTTGAGCAGCATGGGGTCAACGTCGACGACTTCAGCGACGAGTACATCACCTGCGCCGTCTCCCTGGTCAAGAGCCGAGCCAACTTTGTCAGCGACCTGTGGGAACAAGCCAACTTCTTCTTTGTACGGCCCCACACCTACAGCGAGAAAGATATACGCAAGCGCTGGAAACCCGAGACACCCGAACTCATGAACCAACTCATCGAGTTGCTCAAGACAGCCGACATCGACGACAGCCAGGCTTGCGAAGCATTGGTCATGGACTGGATTGACAAGGGCGCCCTGCACAAGGGCAACGTGATGAACGCCTTCCGACTGACCGTCGTGGGCGAATGCCGCGGACCGCACATGTTCGACATCATCAAGTTGCTGGGACGCGAGGAGACTCTCAACCGCATCGCTGCTGGTGTGCAAAACATCCAACTGCCTGCCGATGAATAAACGCTTGGTTGTCATATTGGCCCTGCTTCTGTCCTTCATGACCCTTGCCGCACAAGAGGTGGAATGGAGCATCGATGCAAGCATGCTGATGAACAATCGCGAGGGTGGCGACGACAACGAGTTCACCCCCGACCAGACCATCATCTTCACCCGCCTTGCCCCCGAGCTGGGGCTCTCGCTGATGGACGGCGAGCACCAGCTCAAGGGAGGCGCCGTGTGGTATCAGCCCATGATCGACAACCTGAGCGGCTACAAGGTGTTGCCCACTCTTTATTACCGTTATAACCGGCCCGACGGATGGCATGTCACGGCTGGCTTTATGCCACGCTCGCTGATGGTCGAGCCCATGCCACGCTACCTGTGGAGCGACTCGCTGGCCTATTGCCAACCCAACCTGCGAGGCATCATGGCACAGCTCATCAAGCCCGACGGATATGCCGAACTTGCCGTGGACTGGCGACAGCTGCAAACCGAGCATGAACGCGAGGCATTCACCTTGATGCTGAACTCCGACTGGCGCATAGCTGGCCCACTGAGATTAGGTGGGCATCTGCAGTACAGCCACCTGGCGATGTCACGCAGCCATGCCGCCGACGAGCACGTCAACGATGACCTGATCATCAACCCGATGGCGTCCATCGACCTGTCACATCCTCTGGACATCGACTCGCTCAAGTTCTCAGCCGGTGCCATCATCACCATGGACCGCAACCGCGGGGCTGGACATTGGTACAACCATGCGGGTTTTATCGCAACCGCAACGGCTCGATGGCACTGGCTCCAGCTCGATGAATCGTTCTATGCGGGACAGGACATGATGCCCCTCTACCCTGCCTACGGCAGCAAACTCAATTTGGGCGACCCTTACTACCGCAATAAAACCTATAGCCGAACCGACCTCACAGCCCACATCGTGAACAACCGGTTTGTGGACCTTAATGCCTCAATCTCTATTCATGCCGCCCCGGGGATTACAGGTTTCTGGCAACAGGTGAGCTGCAGGTTCTATATGGACAACTGGATGTGGAGACACCGCAACGACAAGGCATACTTGAAAAGCGGTGCATTAAGGACTCTTTATTAATCAACTGGAAAACCACTCAATGATATGATGGACCCTATCTATAATCTGGGTATCGCCACCTATCGCAATGCCGTGAGGATGGCTGCTGTGCGCAACCCCAAAGCCAAATTGATGCTGCGGGGACAACGCCGCTGTTTCCGCACCCTGCAACGGAAACTCGACCCCGCGGGCGGCTACATCTGGATCCACGCCTCGTCGCTCGGCGAATTTGAACAGGGACGACCTCTCATCGAGAAAATCAAGCGCGAGCAGCCCGACGCACGCATCCTGCTGTCGTTCTTCTCCCCATCAGGATATGAGGTACGCAAGAACTTCAGCATGGTGGACACCGTTGTGTACCTGCCTTTTGACCTGCCGGCCAACGTGAAAAAATTCCTCGATATCGTCAAACCGTCAATGGCTATCTTTGTCAAGTACGAGTTCTGGGGAAACTACCTGAGCACTCTCAAGCGCAGGGGAATACCCACCTACATCATCTCGGCCATCTTCCGACCAGGACAGATCTTCTTCCGCCCATGGGGAGGCATGTTCCGCAAGATGCTCAAGTGCTTCGACTTGCTGTTCGTTCAGAACGAGCAGTCCCGGGATCTGCTGGCGGGAATCGGTATCGACAACGTTATCGTGGCTGGAGACACTCGATTCGACCGAGTGGCCGACGTGCGCGCCGCAGCCCGTGAATTCCCGCTTGTCGCCAAGTTTGCCGAGGGCTCCGATTTCACGCTGGTCATGGGCAGTTCGTGGCCACCCGACGAGGATATCGTGATCCCCTACTTCAACTCCCACCGCGAGATGAAACTCATCATCGCGCCCCACGAGTTCGACCGTCACCGCTTGCACGTGCTCATGTCCAAAATCTCTCGACCTGCACGTTTCTACAGCGAGGCCACGCCACAGAACATCGAGAAGGCCGACTGCCTGATCATCGACAGCTTTGGACTGCTGTCATCACTTTATCGTTATGGACAGGCGGCCTATGTGGGGGGGGGCTTCGGAGCAGGCATCCACAACATCAACGAGGCGGCTGTCTACGGCATACCGGTCATCTTCGGACCCAAGTACCACAAGTTCCAGGAAGCCAGGGATTTGATTTCAATCGACGGCGCCATGAGCATTCACGATGCCGACTCCTTCTCGGCAGCTATGGACCCTCTTCTTGAGAACCAACCGCTCAGGCTGCACTGCGGCAAGACCGCCGGCGAATACATCAAGTCACACCTCGGCGGCACCCAGCTCATCTATAATCAAATCTTCGGACCCCAATAACCGGTACACCGACCCACGGCTCATCCCACCTCGCTCTCGATAACCGTTCTTCGGCCGAGTTCGGCCGAGTTCAGCCGATTTCAGCCATGCGGAAATCAAAAAAAAACGGAAAATCGTTGAATATTAGCGGGAAATGTTATACCTTTGTGGCGCTTTAACGAAAAATTCAAGAGATGGTAGATGCTTTGAAATTGAAAATCAAGACGTTACCATTTGGCACTCATGCGGTTGAGTGTCATGTGGACGAGTCGTTTTTCAATAACGAGGAGCAGAACGAGGTGCGACGAGCAAGTGTGGATGTCACCGTCAACGTGACCCGCAAGAGCGAGAACACCTACCACCTGGAGATCTCTTGCCACGGCACGCTGACTACCGCCTGCGACCGCTGCCTTGATGATCTGGATTTGCCGGTGGATGTGGAATACCCCCTGAACGTTGAGCAAATGGGCACCGAGCTTGACGACTCGTCTGATGAACTGCTGATTGTGCCGTCGGATTGGCGAGAATTGGACACCGCCCCCATCGTGAGGGACACAATCCTGCTCTCCATACCGATGACGCATTGTCACGACAACATCGACGACTGCAATCACGACATGCTGCAGGTGCTCGACAGACATCGCGTCGAGGCCGTCCCCGACATCGATGACGACAACGATAGTGAAACAAACGGCACCGACCCACGCTGGGAGGCGCTTAAAAAACTGATACAACAATAATTTTTAAATAACTACAAGAAAATGGCACATCCTAAAAGAAGACAGTCTAAGACTCGTACCGCTAAGCGCCGCACCCACGACGTGGCTGTGGCCCCGACCATCGCTCAGTGCTCTAACTGTGGCGCATGGCATGTTTATCACACCGTATGCCCCGAGTGCGGATACTATCGTGGCAAGAACGTGATGGGCAAGGAGGAAGCCTAAATCGCAGCGAGCCCCACCGCCCCAGGAGGGCGACACAAGGGCCAACAGCGATTGAAGCAAACAAGATATCCTGAATGGGCTCAATCTCATTTGGGATATTGAATTTAAAAACAACTCACTTTACCATATCTACTGTAACGCTTTCAAGCTTATGCTGAACGCTAAGATTACCGGCATCGCCTCTTTCCTGCCCGATGATGTGCTGGATAACGAGATGCTTTCACAGATGGTGGATACCAACGACGAGTGGATCACCACACGCGTTGGCGTCAAGGAACGCCGCATCCTTAAGAAACCGGTCGGCTCATCATGGATGGGCATCCAGGCCGTCAACAAACTGCTCGAGGAGACCGGCACCAACCGCGACGACATCGACCTGCTCATCTGCCCCACTTCCAACCCCGATTACCGGTTCCCCTCCACGGCATCGATCATCGCGCACGGGGTGGGCATTGAGAAAAAGTGCTATGCCTATGACATCCAGGCCGCATGCGCCGGATTTCTCGTGGGCCTCTATGAGGCTACGGCCTACATCCGTGCCGGAATTTACAAGAAGGTCATCGTCGTCTCGGCCGAGAAGATGTCAAGCATGGTGGACTATAACGACCGCGCAACATGCCCGTTGTTCGGTGACGCAGCAGCTTGCATGATGCTCGAACCCACCGAGGAGCCTATCGGCGTGATGGACGGCATCTTCCACGTCGATGGCTCGGGACTGGAGCACCTCGTCTACAAGGCCGGCGGCTCGGCACTGCCCACCAGCCACGAGACAGTCGACGCCAACTTCCACTGCGTTTATCAGGAGGGACGCGCCGTCTATCGCCACGCCGTCATCGACATGCTCACCTCGAGCAAGGACGTCATGAAGCGCAACGGACTATCCAATGACAACATCCAGTGGTTTGTCCCACACCAGGCCAACCTGCGCATCATCGAGGCCGTGGGCGCACGACTGGGCATTGATGAGAAAAAGGTTCTCGTCAACATACAGTATCGAGGCAACACCAGCGCTGCCAGCATCCCACTGTGCCTCGACGAGAACAAGCATCTGTTGAAGAAAGGCGACAAGATGGTGCTCACCGCATTCGGCGCCGGATTCACATGGGGAGCTCTCTACATCGTCTGGTCATTATAAGACGGTCACATCAACACAACGAAGCATCACTACTCACCCCCCCACACAACACGAGTAGCGATGCTTCTTGAGTAAATAACCAACAACCAACAACCAAGGACCAACAATGCATCGAGCAGGATTTGTCAATATCGTCGGTAACCCCAATGTGGGCAAGTCAACACTCAGCAACCGCCTCGTGGGAGAGCGATTGTCCATCATCACCAGCAAGGCACAGACCACACGACACCGCATCATGGGCATCGTCAACACCGACGACTACCAGATCGTCTTCAGCGACACCCCAGGTGTGCTCAAGCCCAAGTTCCGCCTGCAGCAGAGCATGCTGGAATACTCGACCGGCGCACTCATCGACGCCGACGTGCTCCTCTACGTCACCGACGTGGTCGAGACACCCACCAAGAATCAGGACTTCCTCAACAAGGTAGCCAAGGAGAAAATACCCATCCTGCTGGTCATCAACAAGATAGACCTCTTGAAGGGCAACGACGACCTCTTGCGAATCATCGACCAGTGGAAGCAGCTGCTCCCCCAGGCCGAGGTCTTCCCCACCAGCGCACTCGAGAACTTCAATGTCGACAACATCATGAAGCGCATCGTCGAACTGCTGCCCGAGAGCCCACCCTACTTCGGCAAGGACGCCCTCACCGACCGCAGCAGCCGCTTCTTTGTCACCGAAATCGTGCGCGAGAAAATCCTCGAGACCTACGACAAGGAGGTCCCCTATGCCACCCAGGTCATCGTCGAGAAATTCGACGAGACCGACAAGACCATACACATCATGGCTGTCATCTATGTCGAGCGAGATAGCCAGAAGGGGATCATCATCGGACATCAAGGCAAGATGCTCAAGCGCGTCGGCACACTCGCACGCAAGGACATCGAAACCTTCTTTGAGAAAAAAGTCTTCCTCGAGCTCTATGTCAAGGTCGAGAAAGACTGGCGCAACCAGGAAAACAAGCTCCGCGCCTTCGGATACATCGAGTAATGGCCACGTCCAGGCAAAGCATAATAACTGAAAACTGACAACTAAAAACTGACAACTGAATATGGGAAGATTAGTAGCAATCGTGGGAAGGCCCAACGTGGGCAAGTCAACCCTGTTTAACCGATTGACACAGACGCGCGCCGCCATCGTGAACGACACGAGCGGCACCACGCGCGACCGCCAGTATGGCAAGATGGAGTGGAACGGCATGGAAATGTCGGTCGTCGACACCGGCGGCTGGGTCGTCAACAGCGAGGACATCTTTGAGGACGAGATCAACAAGCAGGTCAACATCGCCATCGAGGAGGCCGACGTCATCCTCTTTGTCGTCGACATCAAGAACGGCATCACCGACCTGGACGACAAGGTCGCCGACATCCTGCGACGCACGTCCAAGCCCGTCATCGTCGTGGCCAACAAGGACGACAACAACCAGTCGATGTATGCCGAGGCCGAGTTCTATGCCCTGGGATTGGGTGAACCGTTTTCCATATCGGCCATCAACGGCACGGGCACGGGCGACCTGCTCGACGAGGTGGTCAAGCGCATGCCTGCCAAGGGTGACGACGCTGTCGAGGAAGAGTTGCCCCGCTTTGCCATCGTGGGACGCCCCAACGCCGGCAAGTCGTCACTGGTCAACTCGCTCATGGACGAGCAGCGCAACATCGTCACCGACATCGCCGGCACCACACGCGACAGCATCTACTCGCGCTACAACAAGTTCGGCTTCGACTTCTACCTGGTCGACACCGCCGGCATCCGCAAGAAGAACAAGGTCAACGAGGACATCGAGTACTACTCGGTGCTGCGCTCCATCCGCGCCATCGAGAACAGCGACGTGTGCATCCTGCTCATCGACGCCACCCGCGGCATCGAGGCACAGGACGTCAACATCTTCTCCATCATCCAGAAGAACCGCAAGGGGCTCGTCGTGCTCGTCAACAAGTGGGATGTAGCCCAGAACAAGACACAGCAGTCCATCGACCACTTCGAGGCCACCATACGCGAGCGTTTCGCTCCGTTCACCGACTTCCCCATCATCTTCGGCTCGGCACTCACCAAGCAGCGCATCCACAAGGTGCTCCAAACGGCCATCGACGTCAACAACAACCGACATATCACTATCCCCACCTCGCAGCTCAACAACGTGATGCAGGCTGCCATACAAGCCTTCCCGCCTCCCGCGGTCAAGGGCAAATATGTCAAAATCAAGTACATCACCATGCTCAAGGGGGCACAAGTGCCCACGTTCATCTTCTTCTGCAACCTGCCGCAGTGGATCAAGGACCCCTACAAGCGATACCTCGAGAACAAGATTCGCGAGAACTGGAATCTGCACGGAACTATGATCAATCTCTTCTTCCGTGAAAAATAATTTTGAATTTATATTCTATAACATAAAAAATTATTTGGCGCACATGACAGATTCTTTGTAATTTTGCACCCGAAAAGGATAGTAAATTGTTTCATAAGCATTTTATAATATCATTTAGGCAACAAACAACAAGAACATATATACTTGAATTTTGGTTATGAAGATGGTGTGCTTTTGTGAAAAAGTGCACTTTCGCTTTATATAGGGGGCACAAAATCAAAACTATTTACTACCTTTGCCATGAAGAAATGACAGAACATTAATAAACAAGTACCACACTATGAAGAAGTTTAAACTCTTGGTCATCGCGATGACCGTGGCAATGTCGGCCGCCATCGCTCCAAACGCCCTGGCACAGTCGGCAACACAAAACGTGCAACAACTCGAGCGAGACATCGAGCAGCACGAGAAGAACATCAAGGACAAGGAAACGGCTATCAACGACCTTGAAAACCGCATCGATGACCTCAAGGCTCAGCTCAAGGATCTCGAGTCACAGAAGAAGAACCTCGAGAAAGACCTCAAAAACGAAATCAAGATGCGCAAGGACAAGTTCACCACTCGCGACGAGCTGGTATATGACCAGGAAATCGTCGACGTCTTCTACAACCCCTACAACAAGGATGATGTCGAGGACGCGCTCAAGAGTTTTGACGGCATGGAGACCAAGGACGTTCTCAAGAAAAAAGAACTCGTCGAGAAATACGGCGAGTATTCCAAGGATCTCAAGGATTTCCTCGAGAAGCAAAAGACAGCCCTGGCCAAGGGCAAATGGACATATCAGTCCTCCACCACCGACGTCTACAAGAAATTTGAGAAAGGACTCAAAGGCACCAAGTACTGGAAAATCTATAACAAGAAAGAGAAGAACGAGAGCATCGACTATCTGGACCGAGTCATGGACAAGATCATGCTCTTCAAGAATGACGGACTCAAGAGCGAGACCCAGTTCAACAGCATCCTCAACATGATGTACGCCAACTAAACAAGCACAAGAAGGACAATAACCACAGCAACGATACAACGCCATCCAGCACCCTATAGGGTCCCATCAACATCAATAAAGCACTTGCCAAACAAATCGCAAGTGCTTTATTTTCAACCTCGTGGTCCCACTTGGGCTTGAACCAAGGACTCCCTGATTATGAGTCAGGTGCTCTAACCAACTGAGCTATAGGACCGGCTCTTGCCACATGAACTGCCGCAAAAAAGCGACTGCAAAGTTACAAAATAAATGCGAATTGACAATACCTTACATTCATTTTTACAGGACTGCCGCAACAAAATTAACATTTACTCATTAGCTGTCATAATGAGCATTTGTCGCCCAAAGAGCGGATCTCCGGTTAACCGCCAGTAAATCAGGCCACAGGCAAGCTCAAGCCGTTATGTCCTGTGGGCGGCGGCTCTGCCGCCGTTATCAGCCGCCACAGGTTCCACATGCCTTGCCCATGGCATCAACGCCACTGTTCACGCTACCCTTCGGCTGCTCAGCGGTCGACCTCACGGTCCACAACATGTTTTGCAAATCTTGGTGATGTCACCCTGCTCATTATCATCATTCCTTTTTCAAATCCATTGATACGCAGCCTCAAACCAACCATTAAACAGACGCAATGTTACTAAATAGTTACAAAACAAAAGAATATGCAGAATTTTATCTTTTTTAACACTCAAACATTTAGCAATTAGAGAAATTTATAGTTAATTTGCGATGCAAAACAAGTGAAGAGATTTCAAGCCAAAACTTGAAATTAAGAGAGAATGCTTTTATGGGGTAAATATAGTTTTCAAGTATTAGTAATTATGAGAGGGTCTCAGCAGTGATTGCCAAGACCTTTCTTTTTTTATTTTACTCCACACAGTCTCCGGCCATCTGCATCAGCGTCACCACACCCTCACGACCCATGTTCATCATCAAGTCCAGTATGCTCAATCCTGCTTTAAAGCCGCCCTTGCCCTGCCACATCTGGTAATAAGGCACCCTCTCAATACCAGGCAGGCAGTCGGGCTTCTTCATGCCGATGCGACCGCGCAGGTCAATGGCATTATCGGGCAGCTGGGCTTCGTCATGGAGCAGGTATCGCGTCAACAGCGGCAGGTCCATGAAATCTATGATTACCTCATGCAGCTGCGCATTGAATTCGTACAGGTAACGCTGGGAACCGTTGATAACCCGACACAGGTCATCGGCAACGTAATCAAAGTAAGGGGAACGACCATAGGCCGAGAACAAAGCCCCCCAGTGCAGACGACGCCAGTCGCCATGCTCCGAGATGAGCACGTCGCACAACGGAGTCATCATGTTATTGGTACTGCCCACAAGTGGGACGGTGAGCGTCTGCACACCATTGGGACCGTCGATGCAATAGCGGTGATGGCTGTGGCGCAACGGCAACCGCCGCTCGCCGCGGTCAACCAGCAATGTGCCCGCACGCATGGCGACTGCATAGCACTGCACGCTTGCAGCGCACATGCTCCCCATCACGACAGCTGTGGGCAAGGTCACTGCTTGTCAGGGTTGGGCATCTTGAAGATGCGGTTCCAGCGGATGCCACCGTCAAAGAGCCTGTGGTCCTTATCAAACGAGATGAGGATGATTGACGGTGTGCCCACGATGTGATCCTCGGGCACAAAGCCCCAGTAGCGAGAGTCGAGCGAGTTGTCGCGGTTGTCGCCCTGCATCCAGTAGTAATCCATCTTGAAGGTGTAGCTCGTCGCCGGCTTGCCGTTAATCAGGATCTGACCGCCCTTCACTTCAAGGGTGTTGACCTCGTAGTTGCGGATGCAACGCTCATACAGCGGCAGGTTCTCCAGTGTCAAGTCGATCTTGGCCCCCTTCTTGGGAATCCAGATAGGACCATAGTTGGCATGTGTCCAGCCGTAATCAACACCGACAGGATAGGTATAGAGCGTCTCTCCGGCATCGGGCTGGATGCGCTCCACCATCTTTACCCAAGGCTTGGACTCGAGCGTCTTCTTCATCGCCGCTGTGAGCGGCAGGATGTACTGGTTGCCCTGGCCGTGACGGTCCTCGAGACTGATGCCCAACTCGTCAAAGAGGTCTTCTCCGATTAGCGTGCCATCAGTCTCTACATAGTAGAAGTACTGCACGTTCTTGGGCTGGGGAATTGCCTTGCCGTTGACATAGACGATTCCATCCTTGATCTGCAACGTCTCGCCGGGCAGACCCAGGCAGCGCTTCACATAGTTGTCTCGGCGGTCAACAGGACGATAGATGACTTCTCCAAAGATATCCTTGTTGTTGCGCACCACATCGCGGCCCCGCTCCTGGCACAGGGTGTAATAGTCGGGGTTCGGCATCTTCACGGCCACCGTGTCACCAGCAGGGAAATTAAACACCACGATGTCCATGCGCTCAACATTGCGAAGTCCCTTCAAGCGATGATACTTGAGTTGAGGCGTTTCAATATACGACTTGCAGCCCAGGATGGGCAGTGTGTTTTGCGCCAGCGGGAAGTGAAGCGGCGTTTGCGGCACGCGAGGACCATACACCACCTTATTCACCCACAGGAAGTCGCCCGTCAGCAATGATTTCTCAAGCGAGGATGACGGAATTTGATAGTTCTGACCAATAAACAAGAACAGGAAATAGACCAGTACAAGGGCATAGATAATGGCGTCAACCCAGCTCATAATCGTGCGCAGGGTCTTGTTCTTCAACCCCTTCCAGGCTCCCCAGGGCAGATATTGGGTCAGGTAGATGTCGGCAAGCAGCAGCAGGCCCAACAGCAACAGCGGGTTGCCCATCCACATGGTCCATAGCACATAAATCAACGCTACAGCACCAAAACGCCACCACCGCGTCTTCTTGACACGCCCCAATCGCTCCTTCAACGAACCGGTTTGCCTAACATATTCCTCTTTATCTTTATCTTTTTCTTTCTTGTCGATATCGGTTGCCATGATTTTTTGTTTTTATGAATATTTTGGATGCGAAATTACTAAATAATGTGGAAATAAATGTATAACTTTGCCAATAAGAAACTTTTTTTAGGATAAGTTATGAAAATCAGCAAAATCATTGCACCAGGCGAAACAATTCTTTACCAGCCGCGACTGTCCAAAATCGCCTACCTGCACCTCGGCAGCCTGATTCGCAACCTGACAACAACCATCTTTGTCAGCGACAAGCGCTTCTTTCACAGCCATGGATGGATGCACCGACATGCACACGAGATTGTCATCAGCAAGGTAGAGAGCATTCTGGTCGAGCAGAGTTTTTGGGGACGCGTGTTCAACTACGGCACCATCAAGGTTTCGGGAACAGGAGCAGGAACCATCGTGCTGCGATACATCAAGCGGCCCATCGAGTTCCAGCGCCAGGTGAGAGCCATACAGGGAGCTGGCACCCCCACCGAACCTTAGAGCACACTCTGCACAAGCGCAGCGGCAACGATGCAAAAAACAGTGACCGCAAAGGCCGATAGCATCACAACTCCGTCGCTGCGGACATAGTGCCCCGGTGCAACTTTCCAGCGGCGCCCAATCCACAGCAGCAACCGATACACTGCCACACCAACAACCACACCAACGGCAATGCCTCCGATGATGTCTCCGGGAAAATGAACACCCAGATACACCCGGCTGTAGCACTGCAGCAATGCCCACATGAACAGACTGAAGGACACCATGCGCAGGCGCATGACCAGCGCCACCAGAGTTGATGCGGCAAAGGAATTGGCCGCATGGCTCGACACAAAGCCGTACAAACCACCACTGTAGCCGTTGATGACATGGACTGCCGATTCCAGCGATGGGTCATGGGTGGGACGGAGCCGTTCAACCAATTGCTTGATCAAGCCCGACGACAACTGGTCGGCAAGGGCAAAGGCCAACACAAGCATCGACACCATCAGCAAGGCATGGCGGCGGTTCTTGTGAACCAATATCCAAGCCAGGGCAACAACCAGCAATGCCGAGGTCCACTTGGCCGATACCAACCACCACAACGTGTCCTGGAACACATCATGAAATCCATTCACCGCCAACAGGGCGGTCTTATCCAAATCTATCAAGTACTCGATCATATAATCTCGATGTTCTTGGCATTGATCCACGCTTTGTGGCCGCCCGCGGTGGAGACTTGCAGCCACTTGCCGCTCGACTTGTCGGAGATGGAATCGATAATCTCGATTCGCGTGCCCTGGCGCAGTTCAAAGGCCTCCTCTGCCTTATCGCGGGGCTCGCGTGGGGCTGTCGACAGGGTGACACTCTCGGGCATCACGATAGCGCCATGGCCGCCCGAGGCCTTGTGATAGACATGAAATGCAGCCACATTTGCAAGAATGCTTGCCACAAGCAATACCGCTCCGCCAAAAAAGCCTATCTTCCGCATCAGCACATTATCCATGAACATGTAAACAGCCACACCTGCCAGGAAGATAAGGAACGTGATAATGGCTATCACTGCCCATGCGTCGCTCGACAGGTGGCCCACCGTTTGATCCACCCAGTTACTGAACCACGAGTCGCCGGCATCATCGGGCAACTGCATCTTGCCTCGCACAAACTCCAAGTTGAAGCGCGCATCACTGTTTGACGGATCCAGCAGCAGCGCCCGTTCATAGTATAACACGGCATGCACATTGTCCTTCAGCCGATAGTAGGTGTCACCGATGTTGCAATACAAGGCCGACGACACGCCTGTCCGACTGGCCTCCTGCAAGTAGAGTTTCAAAGCCTCGTTGTACAGTTCCTGCTTGTAAGCCTGGTTGGCGCGTTCAATATTGGCATTGCCTGCTACAACGGGCAACGCCAGCACGGCTAATATGATAGTGATAATTAATTGTTTCATTTGTTTCTGTTTTCAATTTTTCAGCTGGCAGCCTGGTTCCTGGCTTTACGTTTAACTCTTTCCAGCTGGTCGATGACTTCCGCAGCCTCGGTAAGCACGGCATTCATGTCGCCCGATGCCAGTTCGGGTGCATATTGCGCAAACTCACACTTGTCGATCAAGTCCATCGACGCTTTGCGCAACGCCTCATCGATACCATAATGCTCCAGTTCGGCATTGATGTTATCCTTGCTCAGCTCGCTCACGGGAATCGACAGCTTGTCGCTCATGTAGCCCCACAGGGCATTCAACATCTCGGCATAGAAGCCGCTCCGGTCTCCCCGCGATGCAAAGCCGCGGGCAGCCTTGAGACGATGCTGAGCCACCTTGCTGGCCCGCTTCGACCGCATGCGGCGCACGTCGGCCCTTTCCTTCAACTGCTTGCGGTAATACAGGAGCAAGGCCACCAGGGCCAGCAACGGCAGCACAAACCACAACCAATAGGCCCAATGGTCAACGATATAGCCATGAGTCTTCTTCAGACCCAGGTCTCCGCCCTTGATAGGACGGATGTCCATGTTCTTCATGCGGTAATGGTTACTGGGCTGACCCTCGCCCTTGGCTACTGTGAGATGGCGGCCAGGCACCGTGACGGTCACATACTTGCCCGCCTCGGGATCAAAGTAAGTAAACTCGCTGGCAGGAATGTCAAATTCACCGGCATATTGCGGGATGAAGGTATAGTCCAGAACCACCTTGCCGCTCATGTCGCCGGCTGCGTCGTTGACCTGGGCATCGTTCTTGGGATCATACACGTCAAACTGGTCGGGGAACTTGACCTCGGGTGCCTTGATGTACTTGATATTACCCGTTCCGCTGATGATGTACCGATAGGTGGCGGCACTATAGGTCTTGAGGCCGGTCGAAGGCTTGAGGTCGGTTGTGACATTGAAGCGGCCCACGGCACCGGTGAACGTGGCCGGCTTGGGTTCAGGCAACGGCAGAATGTTGACAGTGGCCTTGTTGCTGGTCACCTTCAGGTCCTTCTCGACTGGCTTGGAAATAGTGCCAAAGATGCTCTTGAACGTGTCAAACTGCACCACGCTCACGTCATAGTTGCCCGACGTAATCGTCAACTTTCCGCTCTGCTGTGGGTAGAGGATACACTTCTTCAGAATGGCAACCATATACTGCTCGCCGTTGTAGTTTTCAACCTTGTTCAGGCTGGGCTGCATGGGGATTTCCTCAATCAGGAATCCGTCAAACGAGGGTTGTATCGTGGGTATGAACTGCGACACCTGATACTTGGTGTACAACTTAATGGTGCACACCACGGCCTGCTGCTCATACACGCGTGGCTTGGACATCTCAATACGCACAAACAGGTCCTTCCCGCTCACGGCTTTGTCTGCACTCTGAGTCATGGGATCGCTGTACGGGGTGGGTGCTCCTGGGGTGCGCTGAGGCTGCTGGCTGGGATGACTGCTGCCCGAGGGCAACACCTCGATGGTGAAGGGGCGGGTGCTCATGCGCTTGCCGTCAACGACAATAGATGCGGCACCTATGTGGCACTTGCCTGTCGACGTCGCCTTGTAGATCATGGTGTACTCTTCGGTCGAACTATGACTCGACTTGCCGTTGACCCACGACGAACTGTAACTGTGTGACACGCTGGGGCCATATATGAGTTTGGCGCCACTCACCTCGGGAGCCGAGAAACTGCTGCCCTCACCGTTGCTCAGCACAAACGTGACGTTGAACTTATTGCCCTCAACCACCTGGCGCGGGGCCTCGATGGTAAATGTTGCGGCCCAAGCCACCACGACGGTCAACAGCAGGATTGCTATGTTGATGATGCGTTTCATTGACTCATTTTTTCATGACATATCTTCAGGACGTTACAAGATCACCACTTTCGGTTGGTGCGCTGACGCTCATGACGCTGCTGCTGAGCCTGCTGCGCATTGATGCGCTGCTGCGTGGCACGCTCGCGGTCCTGCATGGCCTTGAGCACCTGCTCGGCGTTCTGCTGGCTCATGCCGCCCTGCTGCTGTTGCCGTTGCTGGTCCTGTTTATCCTGGTTCTTGTTCTGATTTTGGTTTTGGTTCTGTTTATCCTGATCTTGCTTGTCCTTGTTTTGATCTTTGTTCTGGTCCTTGTTCTGATCTTTGTTCTGATCCTTGTTCTGGTCCTTGTTCTGGTCCTTGTTCTGGTCTTGCTGCTGTTTCTTGAGCTGGGCTAAGCGCAGGTTGTGGCGAGCGTGATCGTCATCGGGATTGCAACGCAGGGCGTGCTTGTAGTATTCCACGGCCTTGCCATAATCCTGACGGCCATAGGCGATGTTGCCCAAGTCATAGGATGCCTTGCCGCGCAGCTGCTTGTCCTGTGCACTCTTGGCCAGATTGGTAAGGATTCCCTCGGCCTGGTTCATCGGGTTCTTGTCATCGTCCTGCTGCGCGGTCACGCTGCCCTGGCGCATCAATGCCGTGGCGAGGTTGAACTGGGCTTTCTCGCTCGAGGGGTTGGCCTGCAGTGCCTTGCGGTACTCCACCTCGGCCTCGGCATAGCGCTTCTTCTCATACAGCTTGTTACCGTTGCGCAGGCTCACGCGCTCCTGCTTGGTCATTTTGCGACCCTTGTCGGTGGCTTGCAACGGCTGCGACACACACGACAGCAGTACAACGGCTGCCATCATAACGACAACGTTACTGCTTGTCTTCTTTTTTATCTCGATTCTCGACAGTTTCATTGCTAACGGTGTTTTCTTCTTTCTTGTCCTTTGTAAAGAAATTGTATCTCTTGAGCCACGGATTCTTTCGCTCGAGCAGCAACAACAGTGCCAGCAGCACGAGCAAGGCAATTGTCGCAAATACGGGGAATTGTTCATCGTGCTGGGTATAGGTCACGGCAGCCAAGTCGCTCTTGGCAAGCTTGTCGAGCGTCTCCTGAAGCGTCGTGACGGCATCGGCGGCGGTGCCCGAGATATACACGCCCTTTCCGGCAACGGCAATCTGCTGAGCTGTCTTCTCGTCGAGGTAGGTGGTCACGGGATTTCCGCTGTCATCGGTCAGATAGCCTCCCTCTACTGGGATGGGAGCTCCGGTAGTCGAGCCCACACCGATGACATCGACCTGAACACCCAGTTTGGCGGCTTCGCGCGCGGCGCCCACGGCATCGTCCTCAAAGTTCTCTCCGTCGGTGATCAGGATGATCGCCTTTTGCGACTTCTTGCTTTGCGAGAAGCCGTTCAGGGCCAGATTGATGGCGGCGCCGATGGCAGTGCCCTGGGTCGGGGCCATATTGGTACTGATGCCGTTCAGGAACAATTTGGCCGACGCCGCATCGCTGGTCATCGGCATCTGCATGTAGGCATTGCCGGCAAACACGATCAGGCCCAACTTGTTATTGTCCAAGCGGTCAACAAGTTTCTGCACAATCATCTTGGATCGCTGCAGGCGGCTCACATCCTGGGGGTTGTCGGTGCTCGATGCGTTCATCGAGTTGGATACATCAACGGCTACCATCACTTCGATGCCGTGAACCTGGGTCGTCGTCTTGCTGGAGCCGGCTCGGGGACGGGCAAGCACCACAATCACCAGCGTGAGCAGCAGCATCTCGAGCGTGAGTCTAATCCATGGCTTGTAGCGCGACACCTCTGGCATCAACGGCTCGATTGAGGAGCGTTTGCCATAACGCTGCAGACGCTTGCGGCGGTCACTGCGGTTCCACAGGAACAGCAGCAACAATGCCGGCAACAGCAGCAGCAAGTAGAAATATTGCGGATGAGCAAAATTAATCATAGCTCTCTTTTCTCTAAACTCTTAACTTATGGAATATGACGCAACAACGTGTAGTCCAGCAGCATCGACAGCAGCAACAGACCCAGCAGCATCAATGCCCACGGCTCGTAGTGGTCCTCGGTGTGTGTGAAGCGTTGCACGTCCATGTGCGTCTTCTCCAGCTGGTCTATCTCCTTAAAGATGTTGCTCAGCACGCCGCCCGATGTCGCGCGGAAGTACTTGCCGCCTGTGTTAGCTGCAATGTTCTTCAGCGTGGCCTCATCAATGACCACCGGCATCCGCTGGTACTGGATGTTGCCTGCATAGTCGATGGCAACGGGATACTCGGCGGTGCCGTTACTGCCCACACCTATGGTGTAAATCTTGATGCCGTATTTGCGGGCAATGTCGGCTGCCGTGTTGGGGGCCACGACCCCGGTGTTGTTGGAGCCGTCAGTGAGCAGGATGATACTCTTGCTCTTGGCCTTGCCGTCGCGGATGCGGTTGATCGCCGTGGCTATACCGTCGCCTATGGCGGTGCCGTCCTCTAATGCTCCAATCTCGGTCTGGCCGATCGCATTGACCAGTGTGGCATTATCCATCGTCATGGGCACCTGGGTGAAGCTCTCGCCGGCAAACAGCACCAGGCCGATGTTATCGTGGTCGCGCCCGCTCACAAACTGGGTCGCAACTCGCTTGGCGCTCTCAAAGCGGTTGGGAGAGAAATCCTTGGCGAGCATACTGGTCGACACGTCCAGGGCAATGACGATATCGGTGCCTTCAACGTCGCTGGTCGACCAGCTGTCCTTGGTCTGCGGGCGGCACAGGATGATCACCAGGCATGCTACGGCACCCATCTTCAGGGCAAACGAAAAGTGCTTGACCCACACCTTCCAACTCGTGCCCAGACCATCAAACGCGCGCGTCGACGACACGTTCAGTTCGGGCTCGTTTTTATCCTGGCTGTAGATGTACCATGCCACGAGCGGTATCATCAGCACGGGCAACAGCCACAGCCAGCCGGGATGAGCAAGGTTCATCATTTTTTCTCCTCCTCTTTCTTTTCGGGTTGGTCAACGGGACGAGTAGCCTCCACAAAGTTCACGGCGCGCTGATACGCCACCTCGTTATCATCGGCCAGCGGGCGGGCGTTGGCAAACTTCACTATGTCGGCAATCTCAAGAATCATCTCCAGCTGCTCGTTCACGGCCTTGGTCTCTTCGTTTTTCTTCAGGGTATCGATGATCTGCGATGAGGTCATTTCAACGGCATTGATGGCAAATCGGCGGTCGATATACACGCGCAGGATATCGGTCAATCCGGTGAAATATTCCTTCTCCTGGCCGCGCTGCCACAACTGGGCGGCTTTCAGGTTCTCCAGGTTGATCATCGCTTCCTCATACGGCGGCAACCGCTTGCGGCTTGGCTTCAAGGGATTGATGCCTTTCTTGTAATACTTGTGATAACCCCAGATGCCTCCACCCATCAGCAACAATCCCAGCAGCCAGGCCCACCAGTAGTCGGGCAGCCAGTCCAGCACATTGAACGGCACCTCCTCCACGGGCTTGATGTCGTGAATGTCCTTCATCTGGCTCACGTCAACGGGCAACACCTTCAAGGTGAGCTGGTTGCTGTAGGCTGTATCACCATTCAACACATAGGGGATCGGCTTGATAATCCACATGCCCGAGTCAAAGCTCTGGATAATCAGGTCGCGGTTAATCTGGATGCGGTTATTTCCCAGGTCGATGGTGTCGGCCTCGGGACGGGCGGCAATCTCGACCATGGCATTCAAGGTGTCTTGCTGCTCGTTGGGAAAGAAGCCGTGAGCTCCTTTGTCCTGGGTGATTTCCAGGTGCAGGGCCGTCGTCTTGCCCATGAGCAGCGTGGCACTGTCAAGCTTTGCCTTGAACATGACATTTCCGCCCCACGCGGCAGCCACAGCAGCCACCACCAGGCTGGCGGTCGTCAAGATATGTCTCATTGTCAGTGACATTATAATTGTCAGTCTTTAAGTCTCTAAACTTTAAACCCTAAAACTCTAAACTTCAAGTAGCGCCACGCGACTTGAACAAGCCCATCAGGGCCGACACATAATCTTCGTCGGTCGCCACGCTTGCCAGATCCACGCTGCAGCGCTGCAGCGTGCCGTTGACGGCCTGCTGCTGCTTGTACCACCAGCGGCTATAGGCGTCACGAACTCGCTTGCTGCTGGTATTGACCCACTTCATCGTGCCGCGCTCGGCGTCGCGCACGCGCATCAGGCCCACGTCGGGCAGTTGGGCCTCACGCTTGTCATACACCTGCACGGCTATCACGTCGTGCTTGTGGTTGGCTATCGAGAGCGACTTGTAGAAATCGTGTTCGTCGATGAAATCGCTCACCAGAAAGGTAGTGCAACGCTTCTTCAACGCGCCAGTCATGTACTCCAGCACCATGTTGATGTCGGTGCCCGTGCCTGTGGGCTGGAAGTCCAGCAACTCGCGTATCACGAGCAGGATGTGCTTCCTTCCTTTCTTGGGTGGAATGAATTTCTCCACCTTGTCGCTGAAGAAGATCACGCCCACCTTGTCGTTGTTCTGGATAGCCGAGAATGCGATGGTGGCTCCTATCTCGGCCATCATCTCGCGCTTGGCCACACCCACAGCGCCAAAGTCCTTGCTGCCGCTCACGTCTACAAGCAGCATCACCGTCAGCTCGCGCTCCTCCTCATACACCTTCACATACGGGCGGTTATAGCGGGCCGTCACGTTCCAGTCGATGTCGCGCACGTCGTCACCATACTGGTACTCGCGCACCTCGCTGAAGGTCATTCCCCTGCCCTTGAAGGCCGAGTGGTATTCACCGGCAAATATGTTCTGCGACAGGCCCTTGGTCTTGATTTCTATCTTGCGGACCTTGCGCAGCAGCTCATTAGTATCCATTATCAGTTTTCAGCTCTTAGTTGTCAGCCCTCAGTTCTAAGTAGTTAGTTGTAAGCCCTCAGTCGTAAATTGTTAGCTCTAAGCACAATCGCCATCTCCAATAAACGCCTAACTCTCAACTCCTAACTCTCAACTTAATCAGGGCACCGCAATCTTGTCCAAGATGTTGCTGATGATCTCGTCGGCGGTGATGTTGTTGGCCTCGGCCTCATAACTCAGCCCCAAGCGATGACGCATCACGTCGTGGCACACGGCACGCACGTCCTCGGGAATGACATAACCGCGGTTGCGCAGGAAGGCATACGCACGCGAGGCCAGTGCCATGTTGATCGAGGCGCGAGGAGAAGCGCCAAACGAAATCATGCCCTTCAGGTCGTTCAAGCCGTAGTCGCCCGGGAAACGCGTGGCAAACACGATGTCCACAATATATTTCTGGATCTTCTCGTCGATATAAATCTGCTGAACCACCTTGCGTGTGTCAACGATATCCGACGGCGTGACCATCGGGCGCACCTGAACGGGGTCGGGAGCAATGTTCATCTTGATGATCTCACTCTCCTCGTTCTTGCTGGGATAACCGATGATCACCTTCATCAGGAATCGGTCCACCTGAGCCTCTGGCAACGGATAGGTACCCTCTTGCTCGATGGGATTCTGAGTCGCGAGTACCAGGAATGGGTCGTCAAGCTTGAAGGTCTGGTCCCCGATGGTCACCTGGCGCTCCTGCATCGCCTCAAGCAACGCACTCTGAACCTTGGCTGGCGCGCGGTTGATCTCATCGGCCAGGACAAAGTTGGCAAACACGGGACCCTTCTTCACCTCAAACTGTTCCTTCTTGATGCTGTATATCATGGTACCCACCACATCAGCGGGCAGCAGGTCGGGTGTGAACTGGATACGAGAGAAGCGGGCATCAATCAGCGAGGCCAGCGTGCTGATGGCCTTGGTCTTCGCAAGACCGGGAACGCCCTCGAGCAACACATGCCCATTGGCGAGCAACGCAATGAGCAACGAGTCCACGAGATGTTTCTGACCCACGATGGTCTGGTCCATGCCTTGACGGATCATGTTCACAAAATTACTTCTACTTGCAATCAGGTCATTCAGCTCCCTGATGTTGACTGTTTCTGCCATAACATTATTGTTTTTCTGTGTATTGTCCAATAGTTGCTGTTTTACAACGTGCAAAAATACATCTTTACACAACAACCGCGCGTGAAAATCACGTTAATTTAACACATATATTGTTAAAAACGGCCCTCTCCATCACGCCTCTTTCGGCCCACAACATCAAACGCGCACGCCTTCGCAACAATTCGTCTAATTCGAAGACAATCAAAAAATGTCTTGTCCCAAATTATGTTGACATTTTTGTCAACCTATTTCAGGACAAGACATTCGTGGGCCACTTTTTCAAGTGGACTCAGTTAACTGTTGAGGACAATCTGGATCAACACCGTCACGTCGGCCACGTTGACCGCGCCGTCGCCGCTCAGGTCGGCAACCGAGAGGCTAACGGGCGTGCTGTTGAGGACGATCTGGATCAACGCCGTCACATCGGCTACATTCACGCTGCCGTCGCCGTTGATGTCGCCACGCTGGCTGGCGTTCTTCGCGGTGAAGTAGCCCGGGTTGCTCGGGCCGCCGTCGATGTGGGCGTAGGTCTTGTCAATGTGGCTGTCATCGTAGGTCGTGCCCTGGCCGCCCACCAGGCTGGTGCAGTTCCTGAACATTCTAGTTGAGGCCGTCACAGCCGCTGTGCTCCAGCCATTGCCTACATAGATGGTCCGAAGATTGCTGCAGGCCAAGAACATGTAACTCATATTGGTCACCTTGGACGTGTTGAAACTGCTCAAATCAAGGCTCGTTAAGCTACTGCAGCCAGAGAACATTTGCTTCATATCGGTCACCTTGGACGTGTTGAAGTGGCTCAAGTCAAGGCTCGTCAATTCAATGCAACTATTGAACATGTGACCCATATTGGTCACCTCGCTGGTGTTCAGGTACTCCATGCCCGTCATGGATTCAAGGTTCGGCATATCATAGAACCAATCGTAGGTGGTCGTCGGGCGGGCGCCAGCGAACGACGGGTCAAAGACCACCTTAGTCACATTGGATTTGGTACCGTCGGTGTCCCAACCTGTGTCGTGGGCGCCCGTGTTCAGGTCGTAGGTCGTGCCCGTGCGGCTGCTGCGCTGGTTGTCATAGTAGAACGTCAGCGTCGTGTTCGACGGCGTGTAGCAGGCATAGGCCTCTTTCCACTCGGTGAAGTAGCCCGGGTTGCTCGTGCCGCCGTCGATGTGGGCATAAGCCTTGTCAATGTGGCTGGCATCATAGGTAGTGCCCATGCCGCCCACCAGACTCGTGCAGTTATAGAACATATTAGTGGAGCTGGCCACAGCCGTGGTGCTCCAACCACTGCCCACATAGATGGTCCGCAGTTTATTGCTCTCCTCGAACATAGACTGCATATCTATCACCTTGGACGTATTGAAATTGCTTAAGTCAAGGCTTGTTAAGCCAGTGCAGTTAGAGAACAGTTGATTCATATTTATCACCTTGGACGTGTTGAAATGGCTCACATCAAGGCTTGTCAATTTGGAACAGCGCATAAACATAAAACCCATATCGGTCACCTCGCTGGTGTTCAGATACTCGATGCCCGTGATGGATTGAAGGTTTGTCATACCATAGAACCAATCGCAGGTGGTCGTCGGGCGGGCATCGGCGAACGACGGGTCAAAGACCACCTTGGTCACATTGGTCCTAGTGCCGTCAGTGTCCCAAGCGACATCGTTGCCGCCCGTGTTCAGGTCGTAGGTCGTGCCCGTGCGGCTGCTGCGCTGGTTGTCGTAGTAGAACGTCAGCGTCGTGTTCGACGGCGTGTAGTTGGCGTATGCCTCAGTCGCAATGGTGAAGTAGCCCGGGTTGCTCGTGCCGCCGTCGATGTGGGCGTAGAGACGGTTCACATGGGTGGCATCATAGGTCGTACCCTGGCCGCCCCTGATCTTAGTACAATTCAGGAACATTTTATCGGAATAGAAGTCGGTCACGGCGGCTGTGCTCCAACCGCTGCCAGCATAGATTGTTACCAACTGGCTGCAGCCAGAGAACATGTACCACATGAGAGTTACCTTAGAAGTGTTGAAACCGCCCAGGTCAAGACTTGTCAGTCTGCTGCAACTAGCGAACATATTACCCATGTTAGTCACATTGGACGTGTTCCAGTTGCTCACGTTGAGACTCTCCAGGGCCTGGCAGGAGTTGAACATGCCTTCCATATTGGTCACTTTGGACGTGTCAAAATGCCTCAGGTCGAGGCTCGTCAATGACGTACAATAATTAAACATGGATTGCATATCGGTCACCTTGGACGTGTTGAAGTGGCTTACATCAATGCTCGACAATGCATTACACTCATTGAACATATAACTCATATCGGTCACATTAGACGTGTTCCAATTGCTCATGTTGATGCTCTCCAGACTGATGCTTTCATTGAACATGCCCTCCATATTCGTCACATTGGAGGTGTTGAAAGTGCTCAGGTCAAGGCTCGTCAGGTTATAGCAGTAAGCGAACATCTCATTCATGTCGACCACATTGGAGGTGTTGAATGAGCTTACATCAAGGCTCGTAAAGCTACTGTTGAGGAACATGCCCTCCATGCTTGTCACGTTGGAGGTATTCAGGTAGCTCAGATTCAGGCTTGGCAGACCGCAATAGGCGAACATGTAAAACATGTTCGTCACCTCGGACGTGTTTAAATACTGCATGCCCGAAACCGACTGGAGGTTGGCCATATTAGCAAACCATGCCTGGGTGCTACTCGGGCGTGCGCCGGCAAATGACGAATTGAACACAACGCGCGTGACGGATTCAGCGGTACCATCCGACATCCAGCCGGGCCAATTGTTGCCCGTGTTCAGGTCATAGGTCGTGCCCGTGCGGCTGCTGCGCTGGTTGTCGTAGTAGAACGTGAGCGTCGTGTTCGACGACGTGTAGCAGGCATAGGCCTCGGCAGCGGCGGCACCGAGGGCACACATCATGGCCGTCACCAGGACGGCCAAACGAAAGAGTAGATTTTTCTTTTTCATAATTATATGGGCATTAAAAGTTAATAATTGTCGCAAATCAACACGATGCCAGCGACGGCTCGCCGTCGCAGGCGAGATTTTTTTTACACAAATTGTTTATTAAAGTTTCGCAAGTTGTTAACTTGCTCACTGCATAATGGTTAAGGGTTAATGTTTAATGAAAACAGCATCCTTGTTTAGGAAAAAATTTCCATAAAATCACATGTTGGCAAGTTCTTTAACCATTAACCTTTATCCTTTAACCTCAAGTTTTTAAAGTGGGGTAGCTACTTTAGAAACTTGAAATGTTTATTAATGTGACAAAAATAGAGCTTTTCCTGAAATTTTGCAAGGAAAACAGAAAAAAAGCAACAAAAATGATAATAAATCCGACAGATTTATGGGGGCTTCTATATATTAGCTTGGAATGGATTTGGAATGATTTTCGAGTAGATTTTGACTTGGCTTCGCTGGAGCATAGCAAGCTATTGTCCAAAAAGATAAGGCAATAGATGCCGAAAAGCAGCCAAAGACATCCAACACTAAGAACTATCATTTTGGTAATTTATAGAAGCCCCCTTATATCGGTTCAAGTATTAGTTGTTGTCACCGATAATTACAAATCCTCAATTTCCTCTCGGCTCAGTCCTGTAATCTTGCAGATTTCATCAGTCGCGTAGCCACGCTGCTTCATGCGGTAGGCCGCCTCACCCACACCAAGCCACCCAAGTTGTTTGAGTTGTTTAAGTTGTCTTAAAAACACAAAAGGAAGCGACAATGCCAAGCCACCCAAGTTGTCTTAAAAAGGAAGGTCTGGGACAAAAAAAATCCCCGACTCGCGCCGCGGATCATTTTGAAAAAAATCTAATTAACCTCTAATACCATTAACATAAACCTTAAAACTAAATCTTAACCTTTTTATAACAATAATCTCATGCCTCACGGCATCGATTTTTTGTCTTGATGAAAAATCGGGTGCAAAGGTAAAGCAAAATATGTTATTAAACATAATTTCTGAACAAGAAAATTTATTTTATTAACACTATTTAACTTATTTGCCCGCCTTTTCAGTTTTTTAGAGGCTATTTAGACTGGGCTCTCATCACTTGTTGTAGAGCAGCAAATACTGATAGGGCTCAAGCGTAATCTTTTTACCTAAGGATATTTGCTCGCCCGTCACCAGGTTGGTGACCGACTTGTTGCTCCACATGCCCGGAACGTCAGTCGTACTGGGATGGTTGCGCACATTGACAACCACAAGGACATTGTCGTTGTTGAGCACTCGGTCCACACACAACACATTGTTCTCATCGTCGTCATAGGATGTCACCTTTCCGCTGGACCGCAACGCCGGATGATCATTATAGACAGCAATGAGCTTCTTGTATTCCTCACGCAATTCAGGATTGGCATTCCAGTTGACTGGCACATACTTGAAGAAGTTGATCGTCTCGGGATAACCAACCTCCTGGGAGCCGTAAACCAGCATGCCGCCGTGCAACATGGTCGTGGCCACAAATGCCGCCATCGACGCTCTCACCCCGCCATACAACGTGATGGGTGATGCCTTGGTCGCCTCGTCATGGTTGGTCGTGAAGCGTAGCTTGAACTTGCCCTTTCCCAAATCCTTGTACTCGTTCTTGTCCACAGCGACAAGGCGGTTCACCTTGGCTTCGCCTTTCATCACCTGGGCTATGGCTCCCATGAATTCCCAGGCATAGTTCAAGTCAAAGCCGGCAGTGAAGTTCTCGGGGTTGGCGCCCTCGGCCAGCATGATGAGATCTCGTGGCTTGGCGGCGGCACGCAAGTTCTTGATACACTCGCTCCAGAAGTCGGCTGGCACCTGGTCGGCAACGTCACAGCGGAATCCGTCAACGCCCACGCTGTCCACCCAGTAACGCATGGCGTCAATCATGGCGGCACGCATGTCCTTGTTGTCATAGTTCAGGTCGGCAACGTCGGTCCAGTCGGTTCCCGGCGGGAAGATGATGTTGCCGGCTTCGTCGTGGGTGTACCAGTCGGGATGCTGCTCAACCCACACGTTGTCCCATGCCGTGTGGTTGGCAACCCAGTCGAGGATGACTCCCATGCCGCGCTCGTGGCACGACTCTACCAGCATCCGCAAGTCTTCTACCGTGCCATACTCGGGGGCCACGGCTTTGTAGTCACGCACCGAGTAGGGGGAGTTCTTGCTCTTCACTTCTCCAATGGGATAGATGGGCATGATCCACAGCATGTTCACGCCCAAGTCCTCAATCGAGTCCAGACGGGAGAGGATGGCCTGGAATGAGTTGGATGGCGCAAACACGCGAGGATTGACCTGATACAGCACTACGTCAGCAACTGCAGGAACATTGAAGCCCTCACCAACGGGCGTGGCATGGTGGTCCTTGGGCTTGCAGGCCACTACAACCACCATCACGGTCAACAATAAAGCGAATAACAGTCTTTTCATCACATTAATATATTTATTTGGTTATCTTTTCTCTTTTGGTCTGCTTTTGATTTCACTCGGGACACAGGTATCACAATGCTTGCTTGAACCGCTCAAACTCTTCTCCCGACACCTCGGTGATACTGATGAGGATGTTGCCGTCATCACGCTTGCCAATGCTGAATACCAGCACATGGGAATCCACGGTGTAACCCGTCTCGATGGCCTGGGTCTCGCCGTTCTCGCGCCAGGGAACGGCCATGCGGGCATTGCTCCCCTTCAGTGCGTTCTTGATGGCGAGCTTGGCCATCTCCACATCCTTGACGGCACTCGAGAACATCGTGCACGACGTGGGACCCGACGACGTCTGTGTGAAATCATACTTCTCACTGAGCCACAAGGCCACGTCGGTGTAGTGGTAACGGCTCTCGACTGCCTTTGCCGACTCCTTGCGGGCGGCCTCGCGTTTCGCGGTCTCCTTCTCGCGACGCTGTTGATCTCGCTCGCGACGGGCCTCCTCCCGCTGTTTCCTCTCTTCCTCTTTCTTGAGGCGCTTCTCCTCCTCTTTCTGCTTCTTCTCCTCGGCCTTCTTTAGCTTCTCGGCTTCCTTTTGGGCCTTGGCTTCCTCTCGACGCTGCTCCTGGGCACGGCGCACGCGGGCGCGCTCGGCCAGCTCCTCGGCCTCCTTCTTTTCTCGCAACGCCTGACGACGCTCCTTTGCGCTCATCACGGGCTGAGCATCAGCATCGGCAACATCCGCCTCGGCCTGTTCCCCTCCGTCGGCCACCACAACAGATTTGCGGCCGCGGCGGGTGCTGCGGGTTTCGGCTTCATCGCGCTTGCGGGATTTCTGGCTGACGCTCTCTGTCCCTTGTCTCTTATTCTTCTTGCCCAGCGACTTGTAGTAGTTGGCACTCTCGGTCACGCTCACATAATAGGTGCCGTCGTCAAGTGCCTTGCGCTTGACACTGAAACGGAAACGGTTCTTCTCGTGGCGGAATTCCTTCCAATACGTGGTCGACGTCATGTGCCAGTCTCCCACGGCCTTGATATCATCATAGCTGGACATCAAGCGGTCAATCAGGTCACAGGTCTTCTTGCGGTTGAGACCGCCTGGCGTGTTCAGGAAATACGACACCTCGCCCTTTTCTCGCTGTTGAGCAACATCAGCTGCGCTGGGCACATAATAATACTCAAAGTCATTTTGCCTGACAAACACTTCGCTCACCACCTCGTCGAGATACCACTCAACCTCGTCGGCGACGCGCTGCCCGCTTGCTTCCATCACAAACACCATCAACAAGCTCAACACGATATACCTCATCGTTCTCATAGGCCCAAATCATTTTGGTTGCAGGTTACAAAGTTACATGATTAAATGGAAAAACACAATATTTAATATCAGTTTTTTCAACTTTTCGCGTTTTTCTCCTATCGCATCATGCGGGGACGCACAGCACAATCAACTATTACCAGACTGCCATTTTGGCAGTTTTTAACAGTCTTATTGTGTCAGTTCTCAAAAAAGTTAGTAACTTTGCAGTCCCAAACACTCAGTATAATACATGGAAGAAAACAAGATAAAGCAAGAAGAAAACAATCAGCTCCATGAGCAACTGCAGGATTCACAGCCTGTTAAGCCCGACATCCTGGACTATGACGATGTGCGCAAGGCGGTCCCCTTCTTTGACGGCAAGCCCAAGCTCGTCAAGTGGCTGTTCCACATCTTCGACATGGATGACGCCAACTGGATCCACGGCCACAATTGCCACACGCCGGGGGTACCCTTCTGCACCGGGGTGCTCAAGGACCTCAATGCCACCATCACCTACGACAACGGCGAGGTGCTCGACAACCTGCCCGACGGGCCGTTCATCACGGTAACCAACCACCCCTTCGGCGCCGTCGACGGCGTGATGATGATTCACATCATCGGGCAGCATCGGCCCGACTACAAGTTCATGGTCAACATGCTGCTCAGCAAGATTGGTGGCATGATGCCCAATTTCATCACCGTCGACGCCCTGGCAAGCGACGACCCTGCCAAGCGCGCCGTCTCCATGCAGGGCATCAGCGACACGCTCAAGCATGTCAAGGCCGGACACCCCATGGGATTCTTCCCCGCCGGTGCCGTGAGCAAACTCACGTGGAAACTGCGCGTCGAGGACCGTGAGTGGCAACCCGTGATCATGCGCCTAATCCAGAAGCTCAAGGTGCCCGTCATTCCCATCTACATCCATGGCCACAACAGCTGGATTTCGCTCGTTCTGGGCGCCATCAGCTGGAAACTGCGCACGCTGAGGCTCCCCTCCGAGATGTTCCGCCGCAAGAGTTACGACTTCCGCGTGAGCGTGCATGACCCCATCATGCCCGAAGAGTATGCGCAATACAAGACGCCCGAGGAATTGGGCGTGTTCCTGAAAAACGAAACCTATAAAATGAAGAAATGGCAACGATAACCGACAACAACATCCGAGCTATCAAGCAGCGATTTGGCATCGTGGGCGAGTCTCCTTCACTGATTGCCGCCATCAGGCGAGCAATGCTGGTGGCTCCCATCGACCTGAGCGTCCTCATCATTGGTGAGAGCGGATCGGGAAAAGAGTCTTTCCCAAAAATCATCCACGAGAGCAGCCCTCGCAAACACAAGAAATACATCGCCGTGAACTGCGGTGCCATTCCCGAGGGTACCATCGACAGCGAACTCTTTGGACACGTCAAGGGCTCTTTCACGGGAGCTATTGCCGACCACAAGGGCTACTTTGAGGAAGCCGACGGCGGCGTCATCTTCCTCGACGAGGTGGCCGAGATGCCCATGAGCACACAGGCTCGACTGCTGCGCGTGCTCGAGAATGGTGAATACCTCCGAGTGGGCGACAGCACTGTACGCAAGACCAACATACGCGTCGTCGCAGCTACCAACAAGGACATGATGCAGGCCGTCAAGGACGGCAAGTTCCGAGAGGACCTCTACTATCGACTCTCGACGGTACAAATCAACGTCCCGCCATTGCGTGACCGTGGCAACGACATCGTCCTGCTTTCCAGGCTGTTCCTGCGCAACTTCATCAACGACAACCGCACCAGCGAGGTCACGCTCACCGACGACGCACAGCAACTGCTCATGTCCTTCCATTGGCCGGGAAACGTGCGACAGCTCAAGAGTGTCATCGAACAGGTAGCCCTCTTCGAATCGGGCAACACGGTCAACGCTGCCACATTGAGCCAATACATGCCCAGCAACCGGCACACGGCCCTCACCGTTCAGTCACAGCCCAACTACGACTACAACGCCGAGCGCGAGCAACTCTTCACGCTCATCCTGTCGATGCGGGCCGAAATCGAGGCGCTCAAGAAGCGCTTCGATGGAGTTGGAACGACCTCACACGTCACATCCACAGTTAACGAACTCAAGCGCGACAGCAACCCGCTGCTCGAGATCGGCAGTGAGCGAGACATGGGCTTGCACTCGCCCTACCGCAACATGCAGCACCAGTCCCAAGACCTGGGGCACGTCGACGAGGTGGCACCCATGGACGTCGAGGGTGAGACCGTCAAGACGCTTGACGAGACCGAACGCGAGACCATCGAGAATGCGCTCAGGCGCAACAACGGTCGACGCAAACTCACGGCACAGGAATTGAACATCTCGGAGCGCACTCTGTACCGCAAAATCAAACAATACAATCTGGAACGGCAGTGAAACGGCTCTTTATCATCATCTCACTGGCCATCGCCGCTATCGCTTGGGTGGCTTGCATCCCCAGATACACGCTCAACGGGGCCTCCATTGATTACAACACCTACAAGACCATCTCGTTCGGCGAGTTCCCTATACGCGCAGCTCTGGTTTATCCGCCATTGCAGTCCATGTTCGAGAACCGCATGACCGACATGATCGCACAACAGACGCGGCTCCGTGTCATCGACACCAACAACGCCGACCTGCGCATGGAAGGCGAAATCACCAACTACCAGCTCTCGCCGCAAGCCGTCGGCGAAGACGCCTACGCCAGCCAGACCCGACTGACCATCTCGGTCAAGGTCAAATACACCAACAACAAGAACCAGAGCCTCTCCAAGGACCTCTCGTTCAGCGCCTACCGCGACTTCCCCAGCGACCAGATGCTGACCGACGTTCAGGACGAACTGTGCGACCAGATCAGCAAGGACCTCGCCGACCTGATCTTCAACGCCACGCTGGGCGACTGGTAATGGCACGGTATTTGAATGATAATCCCGCAGCATGAATGAAGCAATGACTTGGATCGACGACATCAAGCAACTGGAGAACAACGGCGACGCCGTCTTGACCAGGCAATGGGTGGAGCATGCGCAAGAGGAGGCACCCTACTGCGTCATGCCGGCTTTGCTTTTCCTGAAGCACAACGGCGTCAAGGGAAACGAGGACATCCTCTCTAAGCTTGCCATCATGTTCCCCGACCGACAGGCGCTTGCTCTGGCCATCGGTGAGAACAATAGCAATCTGGCCGCGTTCTACCCGCCCGAGGAACTGCCCGAGACACCCGACACCGTCACAGCCATCGACCGCTTCCTCGACAATTACGGCAAGACCAGTCCCAACGAGCTCGACGCCATCAGCCGGGCCATTTTCAACCCCATGCCCGACTATGCCGATGTCCTCGCAGCACAGGAGAAAGAGGACGGTGGAATGACACCAACCGGACAAGGCTCACAGGATGAACTCATCAACCAATTCATCGCCGAGCAGATGCAGCTCTCCGAGCAGGCGGCAAGCACACACATCGACACCTCCGTCAGAGAGGAAGAAAAGGCCGAAATTGCACAGGAAACCATCGACAATCCTACCCAAAACGATGATACCATGCTGAGCGAAAGCTTGGCCAAAATGTACATCGCGCGACACAAATATTCTCAAGCTCTTGAAATTATTAAGCGATTAAATTTGAAATATCCAGAAAATAGTATTTACTTTGCAGACCAAATTCGGTTTTTGACCAAATTGGTCCTAAATGAGACACTAAACGACAAAAAATAAGAAAAAATGTACACTATTTTTGCAATTCTCATCGTGATCGCATCGATCCTGCTGGTCGGTGTTATCCTTATTCAAAAATCCAAAGGTGGCGGACTCGCTGCCAATGTGAACAATTACAACCAGTTCATGGGTGTTCGCAAGACCACCGACTTTGTCGAGAAGGCCACTTGGGGACTGTCAATCTTCATCTGCGTGCTCAGCATCGCTTCGGCTTTTGTTACCGCTCCCAGCATCGTTGAGGGCGCGCCACAAATCAAGAAGTTACCCACCAGCGAGACCCAGGCTCCCAACTTCGGCACTCAGGCCGAGGAGGCTCCAGCAGCCGCTGCTGCTGCCACTACCGAGCAGAAAGCCACCGTTCCCGCCAAGGAAGAGGCCCCTGCTAAGGAAGAGGGCAAGTAACCCAACCATCGCATCTTAAAACCAACTTTTTCAGGAGGATGCGGTATGTCGTATCCGCATCTCAGCGGGTCAAGACATACCGCATCTTTTATTTCACACACTATGAAGATGACTTTATTAGCTTTAGCCATGGCGGCCTTCTTGACCGCATGCGGCAGCACGGGAAGCAGCACCACCACAGCCGTGCAGGACAACGGGGATTCATCCAACGCCACCTCCACAGCCAGCACGTTTGACAGCAACGCTGCCTTTGAACTGACGCGCCAGCAGTGCGAGTTCGGACCGCGTGTCCCGGGCTCCGCCGCACACGCCAAGTGCGCCGACTGGCTCGTCAGCACACTGCAGGGGGCATGCGACACCGTCATGGTGCAGACGGGACAGGTACAGACAGCTCGCTCGGGGCAAATCTCCATCAAGAACATCATCGGCATCATCAACCCCGACGCCAAACAGCGACTGCTGCTGCTTGCACATTGGGACACCCGCCCCTGGGCCGACAATGACCCCGACCCGGCCAACCACAACAAGCCCGTGATGGGCGCCAACGACGGGGCAAGCGGGGTGGCTGTGTTGCTGCAGCTTGCCCGACAACTCAAGGCCGACAGCACGGCCCTGGGAATCGACATCGTCCTGGTTGATGCCGAGGACATGGGCGTCAACGACAACGAGGAGTCGTGGGCCCTGGGCGCACAGTACTGGGCACAGCATCCACACAAGACGGGCTACAAGCCTCTGTTCGGCATCCTGCTCGACATGGTGGGCGCCGACGATGCATCCTTTGCACGCGAGTACTACTCCACACAGTATGCCGGGGGATTTGTCGACCTGGTGTGGAACAACGCGGCTGGCAACCGGTTTGTCAACACCACAGGTGGCGCCATCACCGATGACCACATCTTTGTGAACCGGGCGGGCATCCCCTGTGTTGACATCATCGACATGCGCAGCGACAGCGACACGGGCTTCTGCCCGGTTTGGCACACCACCCACGACACCATCGACGCCATCAGCCCCGATGCGCTGGGCGAGGTGGGACAGACACTGCTCAACGTCATCGCTGCACTACAAGACTGAAGAACCAAGTACCCAAAAAAATGTTATAACAATGAAAAAAGAAAGGATTCTACTCATGAGCAGCGCTCTCATCGCAGCGTCGGCTGTGACGACGCAGGCTCGCATCAACTATCCCGACACCCGTCGAGTCGACTCGGTAGACAACTACTTTGGCACACAAGTGCCCGACCCCTACCGATGGCTCGAGGATGACCGCAGTGACGAAACCGAGGCCTGGGTCGCCGCACAGAACAAGGTCACACAGAACTACCTGGCCAAAATCCCCTTCCGCAAGGACGTGAAAAAACGCATCACCGAGCTCGCCAACTACGAGAAAATGTCGGCGCCATTCAAGGTGAAGGACAAATTCTACTTCTACAAGAACAACGGACTGCAGAACCAGAGTGTGCTCTACGAGTACAGCGCCGACGGCAACCACAAGATGGTCCTCGACCCCAACACGCTGAGCGACGACGGCACAGTGGCCCTGCAGCAGATCGACTTCTCCAACGACGGACGATACCTGGCTTATGTCATCACCCGCAATGGCAGTGACTGGAACGAAATCTACGTCAAGGACCTCAAGGAGGACCGCGTGCTCGACGACCACATCGTTTGGGCCAAGTTCACCGATGCACAGTGGCTCGGAGACGGTTTCTTCTACAGCGGCTATGACGCCCCCGAGGATGCCAAGTCGTCTATGAACGAGTTCCAGAAGGTCTATTACCACAAGCTCGGCACCCCGCAGAGCGACGACTATGTGGAATATGAGGACAAGAGCCAGCCGCTCCACTTCCATCAAGTCAGCGTGAGCGACGATGAGCGGTACGTCATCCTGTGGAAGAGCGATGCCGAGGGCAACGACATCTACGTCAAGGACCTTAAGGACCGCAACCCCCACTATGTGCAACTCATCGGTGGCATGAAGTATGAGCGTGGCATCATCGGCATCGATGGCGGAAAAATCTACGTCAGCACCAACGAGAACGCCCCCAAGGGCAAAATCGTCACCTATGACGCCGAGACCCTGTCCCCCGCCAGCTGCGCCGAGTTCATTCCCGAACAGGAATCGGTTCTCACCGGTGCTGCCATGGCCGACCACAAGTTCATCCTCACCTATGACAAGGATGCGTCGAGCCATCCCTACCTGTATGACCAGAATGGCCGCCTCATCCGCGAGATCGAGTTGCCCACCTACGGTTCGGTAGGCTTCAGCTGCAAGAAGACCGCCAAGGAGGTTTTCTATAGCTTTGCCAGCTACACCTTCCCCGGCGCCATCTACAAGTATGACCTCGGGACGGGAAAGAGCGAGCTCTTCTTCCAGCCCAAGGTCAACCTCAAGAGCGAGGACTATGTCACCGAGCAGGTGTTCTTCAACAGCAAGGACGGCACTCGCATTCCCATGTTCCTGGTCTACAAGAAGGGGCTCAAGCGCGACGGACAGCGGCCCACTTTCCTCTATGGATACGGTGGCTTCAATGTGAGCCTCAACCCCGCTTTCACCTACACCCGCACCCTGTTTGCCATGATGGACTGCGGCGGCATCTGCGCCTACGTCAACCTGCGCGGCGGCGGCGAGTATGGTGAGGAGTGGCACCAGGCCGGCACCAAGATGAACAAGCAGAACGTGTTCGACGACTTCATCGCAGCTGCCGAGTGGCTCATTGCTAACGACTATACCAATCCCAAGAAACTTGCCTGCAACGGTGCCAGCAATGGCGGACTGCTCATCGGTGCAGTGGTCAACCAGCGTCCCGACCTGTTTGCCGCGGCTGTGCCACAGGTGGGCGTCATGGACATGCTGCGTTACCACGAGTTCACCATCGGATGGAACTGGGCTCCAGACTACGGACGCAGCGACGACAGCCCCGAGATGTTCCGCTACCTGCGCGACTACTCGCCACTGCACAACATCAAGAACGACGGCACCCCCTACCCTGCCATCCTGGTGACCACCGGTGACCACGATGACCGCGTCGTGCCCGCCCACAGCTTCAAGTATGCCGCCGAGCTGCAGCACTGCAACACCGGTGACCAGCCCAAGCTCATACGCATCGACAGCAAGGCTGGCCACGGACACAGCAAGCCCATCAGCAAGATCATCGACGAGTACACCGACATCCAGGCCTTCATCATGTACAACCTGGGCGTCAAGTACAAATACAAAAAATAACCCTCCCCACCGAGGGAAATCTCAACAGCAGGGCGGTTCCGATAAGGGGCCGCCTTGTTCTATTAAAAAGCAGTCTATTGGGCAGCCATTGAATTGTTTCGGGGATTTTTTGTAATTTTGCAGGGACTACCAAAAAAAGGTTTTTCATCATGAGACGACTGTTATTGCTTGTGATAGCAGTGCTGACCTTGACGGGCACAGCACGCGCATGGACTTGGGTTAATTATCCGCCCGACAACCAGTATGTTCGGCTCACCTCCACCAACCTGCCCATCGTGTGGATTGACGTGGACGGGGATGGCATCATCAATGTGGCCGACGTGACTGCCCTCATTGGCTATGTGCTCAATGGCGACGCCACGAGCATCGATCTGGAGGCTGCCGACTGCAACTATGACGGCATCTGGAACGTGGCCGATGTGACCGCCCTTATCCACTATGTACTGAACAACAACTGGTAAAAGCAACAAACAGCAGCATCACATGAATGGCGACAAGATAATCATCAAGGGAGCACGGGAGAACAACCTCAAGGAGGTCTCGCTGGAGATTCCCAAGCATCAAATCACGGTATTCACGGGCGTCTCGGGCTCGGGCAAGAGCTCGCTGGTGCTCGACACCATTGCGGCCAAGTCTCGACGGGAGTTGAACGACACCTTCCCTTCGTTTGTGCAACAATACCTGCCCAAGTATGGCCGTCCTCATGTGGATGCCATCGAGAACCTGCCCATTGCCATCGTCATCGACCAGAAGAAGCCAGCGCAGAACTCCCGCTCCACCGTAGCAACCTACACCGACGTGGCTGCACTGCTGCGACTCCTGTTCTCGCGTGTGGGACAGCCTTTTGTGGGATATGCCGAGTCGTTCAGCTTCAACCACCCCGAGGGGAGTTGCCCTCGATGCTCGGGACTCGGCGAGATACGAGAACTCGACATCCACAAGTTGGTCGACTTCGACAAGAGCCTCAACGATGAGGACACGATACACTATATCGCTTTCGGCAAGGGGGGATGGCGATGGATCCGATACGCACACAGCGGCCTGTTCGACCTGGACAAGAAAATCAAGGATTACACTCCCCAGGAACTGGACCTGTTCCTCAACAGCCCGCAAATCCGCCTCAAGAATCCTCCTGCCAACTGGCCGAAATCTGCCAAGTATGAGGGCCTGATACCTCGCATGTACCGCAGCATCATCAACAGCGAGGAAGGCCTGCTGCATGCCGCCGTCTTGAACCCCATGCTCAACATGGGAGTGTGCCCCGACTGTCATGGCACGCGACTGAGTCCCCGCGTGCTCTCGTGCAAAATCGAGGGCATCAACATCGCCGATGCATGCGCTATGTCCATCTCGCGCCTCAACCAGTGGGTCAAGTCGTTGACATCTCCGCTGGCCGTGGACCTCAAGCAGGCCATCTGTGCACGGCTCTCGGCCCTCGAGGAAATCGGACTGGGATACCTGAGCCTGGAACGTGGCGTGGGTACACTCTCGGGAGGAGAGGCTCAGCGCTGCAAGATCGCCAAGTACATCAACTCGTCGCTGGCCGATGTGCTATACATCCTGGACGAACCCAGCACGGGACTGCACGACCACGATATCGAGAAGATGAAGCTCTCGGTGCGACGGCTGCGTGATGCTGGCAACACCGTACTCCTTGTCGAGCACCACCGCGAGATGATAGGCATCGCCGACCACATCGTGGACATGGGGCCTGGGCCGGGCAGCGAGGGCGGACGCATCATCTTCCAGGGCTCCTACCAGCAACTGCTGCACAGCGGCACCAGCACGGGACAGATGCTCTGTCAGCGTGGCGACTTCAAGGCACAGCCACGCCAGGCCATAGCGACATTCCCGCTGCAACATGCCACCCTGCACAACCTCAAGGACATCTCCATCGACTTGCCCATGGGCATCTTTGGCGCCGTGGCAGGTGTGGCGGGCTCGGGCAAGAGCTCACTCATGGAATGTTTCCGACGCGAGCTCGGCAACGTGGTCTACATCAGCCAGCGCAACATCGGCGTGAGCCTGCGCTCAACGCCTGCCACCTATATGGATGTCGCCCCCGACATCCGCAAGCGCTTTGCACGGGCACACAAGATCAAGGAGCAATACTTCACCTTCAACGGCAAGGGGGGCTGTCCCGTGTGCGGCGGCAAGGGGGTGGTCATCGCCGAGATGGCTTTCATGGACAACATCGAGACCACCTGCGAGGCTTGCCATGGCTTGAGATACAGCAGCGAGGCCCTGCAATACACCGTCGACGGCATGAACATCGCACAGGTCATGGACCTCTCCGTCAGGAGAGCTACCGAGTTCTTCAAGGGCACCAGCATCGAGGAGAAATTAAAGCCCATGATGGACGTCGGGCTACACTACATCCATCTCAACCAGGCTCTGAGCACACTATCGGGCGGAGAGCTACAACGCCTCAAGATGGCTTCCTGCCTCAAGCAATACACCATGCCTCTTGAACAGGGCGGACAACGTGGCGTGTTTGTCATCGACGAGCCAACCGACGGTCTACACCTCAAGGACGTGCGCCACCTCATCGACCTGTTCGAGCAGATGGTGGACATGGGCAACACGGTCTATGTCATTGAGCACAACACCGACGTCATCAAGGCCGCCGACCACGTCATTGAGCTCGGACCCGGTGCCGGAGACCTGGGAGGCACCATCATCTACCAGGGCACACCATGCGGCATGCTCTCCTCCCCCACCTCCATCACCGCCCAGTACCTGTAAGGCGGGTGGCCTGTATTGCGGGCAACAGCCCGTAAAAAAACGCCCCTACCTCTTGACAAGCACCCTCGCAATGCATTATCTTTGCACCCTGTAAATCCATGTTAAACACATCAAATCTCAATCACCATGAGCATCAATTATTATCGCACTTACAACAGTCAGGGAGAGGACGAATCCTGGCAGGCTTGTCAATTCACCGCCGACACCGACCTCACCCAACTCACTGTCAAGCCGCTCGTCACCATCAACGGGCGCCACGTCCTGCAACAGCACCACGTCACCTACCTCACTGGCAAGGAAACTTGCCATGCTCATCATTTCGCCAAGTCGCTCGCCATCAAAGTCCTTTCCCAGCCAAAGGGCGGTTCTGTACTCGGCGATGCAATCGCCGACAAGAAGCCGGCACCTGCTTGCAAGCTACTATGGATCGACTCTCTGCACGGCCCACATGTCTGCGCCAAAATCTACCACGAGCTGGCAGCCCACGCTCAATCCAAAGAAGACCTCCACTTCGTTTGCCTCGACGTCCTCGGATCCCAACGTGAAAATGTTTGGGCTCTCACCCGCAACATCGAAGCGCTCATCAAAATGTTCAAGCCCGAACTCGTCGTGATCGATGATATCGATCACCTCATGCCCTTCTGCGGAACCAACATAGCCAACGAGTTCTGCAGTATTGTCAAAGACGTCATCAACCACACCGAGACGGCTTTCCTGTTCATCGGCTATAACCACCTTAACAAGAAAGCCAGCACTACAGGCTACCTCGGGAAGTACCTCTTCACCAATGCCACCGACATCTTTGCCCTGTCCACTCAGCATGATATCACGACTGTCCGCCTTGTGTCCAGTTACAACATGTCATGCCAGTCCAACGGATTCGAGTACCGATTCACTATCGGACCCGACAACCTTCCCCACGAGATTCACCGACTCCCCAAACCAAAGACCATCAACGATGAAATCCTGCAGGATATAGTCAATGACATCCTCGTGCCAGGCGAGACATTCACTCCCGATGAACTTCTCCAACAAGTCTCCAACAGGCAACGTCAACTCAGGCAGCAAGACCGTTCCGACAGCCTACTTGCACAAGCATTGGAACTCAATCTCATCAAGAAAGTTGAAGGAGAGAAAAATGGCCAATGCAGCGGGCAATACACCCTCAACACCAGGGACATAGACTCTACAATTAACAACTCGTTAACAATTCCGCCCCACCCCAACCATCCAACAGCCCTGTCAAGTATTACGGGCGGAAGCCCGTATAAAAAGCCTCAAAGCTAAAGCCTCACCTGGCGCGGGTCACCTCGTTGACGAGATAGACAATGCTCTGGTAAGGGATGCCGCCGTTGGTTTCCAAGCCCACCTCACAGGTGCGGCTGTTGCTGTAGCCCATCTCGATGCCGTTCTCCTCAAGCTGGCGGCGCAGTTTGCGCAGTGCCCAACGGTTGACCTCGGGGTGCGTCCAGCCACGGTCACCGGCAAAGCCGCAGCAGCCCACGCCCTCGGGCAGGAAGACGTTGTTGCTGCACAGTTGCGCCAGACGCAGCATCTTGTCCACCAGGCCCATCTCACGGGTCGAGCAGGTGAAGTGCAGGGCAATGCGGCGGTCAATGGGCACGAACTCAAGGCGCTCGCGCAAGTATTCCCAGATGAATTCCACGGGTTCATACAGGCGCATGCGGGTAATGCACTTGCGCATGCGGTGCAGACAAGGACTCTGGTCACACACCACGGGGTAACGGCCCTGGTCGCTGGCTTGCCACAGGGCCTCGTCGAGTTCGGCGGTCTTGCGGTCGGCAATGTCGAGCATGCCCTTGGACTCCCAGATGGTGCCGCAGCACATCCGCTCCAGCCCTTCAGGGAAAATGACTTCATAGCCCGCCTTGTTGCACAACTTCACCATCTCGTCGACAAGCGTGTTTTTCACGGGTGCCCCCTTGGCCAGGCCCATCGTCTGGTTGATGCACGAGGGGAAATAGACCACCTTGAGCTCGCTGTCGCCCACATGACCTGCTCGGGGCTGACGCGCCGAGCCTGGCATGGCTGGAGTCCACAGGGGCATTCCCGCTTTGTGCAGGGCACCAGCGACACCCTTCATGACACCCGTTCCCAGCACATTTTGGCCCAGGCGCGCAGTGTCAAGCACCAGGCGCAACCCGCTCTTGACCCCCGCGAAATGTCGTGCGGCAAAGTCGCCTGCCTTGTAACCCATCGAGGTCGGCGGTAGTGCCTCTTGACGCACGAGATGCGTGACATCGGCCACATTGATTTTCATGGGGCATGACGTGGCACACAAGCCGTCGCCAGCACACGTCTGGTCTCCCTGATAATGGTATTGCTTGACGAGAATCTTGAGGCGCTCGGGGTCGATGCCCGTCTCGCGCAGCCGTGAAATCTCACGTTGGATGACGATGCGTTGACGCGACGAGAGTGTCAAGCCACAGCTCACGCAGTTCACCTCGCAAAAGCCGCACTCGATGCACTTGTTGACCTTGTAGGTTTCCTCGTCCATGCCCTTGAGCCGCAACTCGGGCAGCGGCTTGAAGTGCTTGATGAAACACTCGGGGTCGTCGTTGAAGATGACACCGGGGTTAAGCAGATACTGCGGGTCGAAAATCTCCTTGAGCTCGCGCATGGCGGCAAAGGCCTCCTTGCCCCACTCATACTCGACAAACGGGGCCATATTGCGGCCTGTGCCATGCTCGGCCTTGAGCGATCCGTCATATTCCTCTACCACCAGGCGTGCCACGTCGCGCATCATGGCGGCATAGCGCTGCACCTCGCCATCGTCGCTGAAGAGCTGGTTGATGATGAAGTGGTAGTTGCCCTCAAAGGCGTGACCGTAGATGCAGGCGTCGCGATAGCCGTGGTCGGCAATGAGGCGTTGCAGCTTGACGGTGGCCTCGGGAAGGTCCTCAACGGCAAAGGCCACATCCTCGATGAGGCACGAGGTGCCCACGGGACGAGCACCGCCCACGCTGGGGAAGATGCCCGAGCGGATGGCCCAGTACTTGCCATAGACGGCTGGGTCGCTGGTGAACTCGACGGGGATATAGGTCTTGAACTGCGACAGGGACTGAGTAATGGCATGGATGCGCTGCTGCAGGTCGTCGGGGGTGACGGCCTTGGTCTCGGTGAGGATGGCGGTGAGGTTGTGGTAGTCGCCTGGCTCCACTCCGGGTATCTTGCCGGCATCCACATCGCGCTGGTATTGCAGGTACACGGGGTCATCAACCGAGGCCAGCGACAGGTAGTCGAGCATCTCGGCGCTCTTGACCATCAGGTTCTCCTCGCTCATGGCAAGGTCATGGTCTCCTGCCTTGAGCCGCTTGAGGGCAACAACAGCCTCGCAGCTCTCGCGCATGCTGTAGAAGTAGAGCATCGCCGACGCCTTGCAGGGGTAGTCGTGAAGCGTACGCATGGTCACCTGGCTGATGAACGCCAGCGTGCCCTCGCTGCCCACCACGCAGTGGGCAATGATGTCGAACGGGTCGTCGTAGGCGACAAACGGCCGCAGGTTCAGACCCGTCACGTTCTTGATGCTGTATTTCTTGCGGATGAGCTCGGCAAGCGGCCCGTTGGCACGGATGCGGTCACGCAGGGCTTCGATACGGGCGATAAACTCAGGATGCGATTGCCTGAAGGACTCTCGGCTGGCAGCGTCACCTGTGTCGAGAACGGTGCCGTCCGGAAGCACTACGCGCGCCGACAGGAGCATACGGTCGCTGTTGGCATGGGTGCCACAGTTCATACCCGAGGCGTTGTTCGACACGATACCGCCCACCATGGCCGAGCCGATGCTGGCAGGATCAGGGGGAAACACACGGCCCAGGGGCTTCAAAATCTGGTTCACACGTGAGCCCACGATTCCTGGCTGCAGGGTGATGCTCTCTCCGTCGGGGGCCACAGTATAGTCTTCCCAGTTCTTGCCGGCTACGATAAGGATGCTGTCGCTCACACTCTGACCCGAGAGCGATGTGCCAGCTGCGCGGAAGGTAAATGGCAGGCCTCGCTTGCTGGCCGCCTTGACAATTAGCGATACCTCGGACTCGTCCTTGGCTCGAATAACCACCTTGGGCGTCAAACGGTAAAAACTGGCATCGGTACCCCAAGCCAGCGTGCGCAACTCATCGGTGTAAACCCGGTCCTTGGGCAACATACCCGAGATTTCTTTGATAAACCGCTCCATAGTTAATGCCTGGGCATGCGTTACCACATCAAGAACTCAACATGACCACTCGCCAAGATGAGACTTATCAGCATGTTGATGTCGGCAACGTTCACCTCGCCATCACCATTGATGTCCGATCGGTCTCCAGACTCATCATCGCTACCCAAGACAATGGATATCAACGCATTGACGTCGGCAACGTTCACCTCGCCATCGTTATTGACGTCGCCAGGAACGGGATCGGGCGTGGGGGGTGGCAGCGGCGGCTCGGTGTACTCAAAACGGGCATCAAGCCAAGCTATGCGCTGGGTAATCCAGCTCTTGAGGTGATTGATCTCGTCCTGATAGTTGGCGGGAACATAGTAGTTGGGCCACAATCGGATGCCCCAGCGCGGGCGGGCCATGTCGTTGCGGGTCTCGGCACCATAGCTGGTAATCTCGTTGGTCAGTGAGTCAATGGTGGCCATGATCCTGTCCGAACGCAGGTTGGCACCTCGCAACTGAGCCCAACGGGCCTTGCGCTCTACCACATAGTTGTCGTCCTTCCACATTTTGTACCAGTAGAACGGCACCATGTGGTCACCGTTCTGGTGCAGATAGGCATTCTGCTGATACACCCAGTTGTTCGTGCGGTAGCCATAGTTATAATAGCAGTTGCCATAGGCAATGTTGAAATCCCACAGCACCATCTTGAAACGGCTGTCAACACTATCGCGACGCTTGTAGAACTTGGTGCTCAAGCGATACCCGTCGGGGTTGTGCGCCAGCTCGTTGAACAGATGGAAATCCATAAACGACTGCACGTCGATATACTTGCGGTAACCGTTCACGGGATCTCTGTAATTGTCCATCGCAAACACCGAGTCCATCTGGTCGATGGCACTGTCGATGTATTCAATCTGATTGGGCGTCAAGTCCTCATAGTCGGGCCACTTGTAGCAGAAGTGGATGTAGCTGTCGGTGTAGACAAAGCCTGTGTTGCTCACGGGATGCTGCTTGGACACATGGTGTGGATCGACCGGCGAACCGACCTCGACAATATAGCCTCCTGTCAACTCCTCGCCCTCGTCGCCTGGATCCGGCAGGTCGAGACGGTGCTTGCCTTGAGACACAACCTCGCACAGGATATACACGCCATAATAGATGCCATCGAGATAGACCTCACACAGGCGGCCCTGCGGTGTGTACTCCATCCACGGGCGGGCCAGCTCAAAGGTAAGCAGGTCGCGTATCATGCTGCGATCGGCGTATGGTGCCAGCAATGCCCAGTTGTTGTCCTTGCCCATGCCCAGGATCTTGACCTTTTTCTTGTCATAGACCTCGGCCGTGTAGGGCTCGGCCAGCGTGCGGAACGACAACGGCTTCTTGTCACTGTTGTAGTAGGATGTGTTGCCTCGATAACGCAAGGCGATGTCGCCCTCATAGTCGATGGTCTGACCGGGATGGGCTAAGGTGTCGGCATAATTCAAACGCCCCTTGCCGTTGTGGATGATCTTCATGCGGCCCGCAATGCGCTCATTCCTCATGATCATCTCGCCGTCAACGTCAATCCAGACGATGGGCAGATTGGTACTGTCAATAACAACATCTGGATTATCCGGCAGATAGTTATTGGTGCTCTCAGCCCATACAGCATGGCACACCGTCAGCACCAGGGCAAAAAACAATAAAAATCTCCTTGTCATGATTAAGGGTGATTGATTAGCAGGCTGCAAATATAAACAAAAAAACAATTATATTCGCCAATGTCTTCAACTCAATACATATTATTGACCAGTAAGCACTATTTCGATGAGCTTTGTAACGTCGGCGATATTCCAAGCGCCATCGTGATTGCAGTCGGCTACGTCGAGGTCAATGCCGGTGGCATCGCCATCGAGCACATAACCGATGAGGACGGTCACGTCGGCAATGTTCACAACGCCGTCGCCATTCACATCGCCCAGCTCATGGGCATTGGGGTCAAACCCCAACTGGGCATCCATCCAGGCAATGCGGTCCGCCAGCCACTGCTTGAGGTAATCGACCTCTTCGGCATAATCGTTGGCCACATAGTAGTTGGGCCACACATATTCGCCCCAACGTGGCCAGGCCTCGCTGTTTCGGGTCACGGCACCATGCGAGGTCAGGACATTGGCCAACGAGTCGACTGTCGCCATCACACGCTCCTGGCGCAAGTTGCTGCGGCGATATTGCGCCCAGCGTGCCTTCAGGGAGGCGGTATAGGTCGGGTCGGTGTTCAGCTTGTACCACCAGAAGGGAATGAGCTGAGGGTCGCCTGCGGCGTTCATCGTGTTGTTGTTCTTATACATCCATGTATCGGTGCGCCATCCCTGATAATAGTCGGCGTTGCCGTAGGCCAGGTTCATGTCCCACACGACCATCTTGAACCGAGCGTCAACACTGTCACGCCGCTTGTAGAACTTTCCGCTCAGGCGGTATGCATCCACGTTATGCCCCAGTTCCATGGCAATCTGGTAGTCGATGAAGTTGGTCACATCCAGGTATTCCTGGTAAGTCGACGCATTGTCCGTTCTATAGGACCACAGCGAGTTCTCCATCTGGTCGATGCGGCCCGTGATATAATTCACCTGTTCCTCGGTCAAGTCCTCGTAGTCGGGCGACTTGTACTGGAAATTGATATACTGGTTCATGTAACGCGTGCCGGTATTGCTCACAGGGTGGTACTTGGAGGTGTAGGTCACCTCACCGTCGGTACGATTCACTTCCATGATGTAACCGCCGGTGAGCTCATCTCCAGCCTCGCCGGGGTCAGGCAGATTGACACGATGTTTCCCCTTGCTCACGACCTCGGTGAGGATGAACACACCGTAATAAGTGCCGTCAAGGAAGAGTTCGCAATAACGGCCCTGAGGCGTGTATTCCATCCACGGGCGCGACACCTCAAAGGCCAGCAGGTCGCGCAGCATGCTCTTGTCGGCATAGGGAGCCAGCAGGGCCCAGTTGTTGTCCTTGCCCATGCCCAGAATCTTCACCTTCTGCTTCACGCCGCCATCCTCGAGTGGCTTGTCCAGTGGACGGAAGGAATAGGGCTTCTTGTCGCTGCTGTTAAACGAAGAACTGCCACGGTAACGCAGAGCCACATAGCCCTCGTAGTCAATCGTCTGCCCTGGATGGGCCACAGTGTCGGCATAGTTCAGGTTGCCATCGCCATTGTGGATAATCTTCATCTTGGCTGTAATGCGTTCATTGCGGTCAATGTACTCGCCGTCAACATCGAGCCACACAATAGGGAGGTTAGTAGAAGTTAGTTGTACGTCTTCATTGTCAGGCGGATAATTCCACCAAGACCACGCACGGGCAGTGCTCGACATCACCAGTACTGTCAACGCAAGCAAAAATAGTCTTTTCATCACTTCATATCCTTATTTCTCGTAGTTGCCGCAAAAGTACAAAAAATCCACCACCAAGGCAACCACGTTCTCTCGATTGTGCCGCAAATGCAGCAAAATCACATTTGGCGAGGAGCCTATTGGTTCAAAATCATATCGATAATGACATTGACATCGGCTATACCCAATTCGCCATCGCCGTTATGAATGATTTCCATCTTGGCGGTAATGCGCACTGTTCTGTCGATATACTTTCCGTTCACGTCAAGCCAAACGATGGGAAGGTTGGTAGACGACAAACGCACGTCCTGATTATCGGGCTGATAATTGGTGGTTGTCCTTGCTTGGGCCTCGCCTGCCAAGGACAAGATTGTTACCACGAGTAGCAGAAGAGGTTTCATTTCGCTTGATTCGCAGTATTACGGGGATGATGCTTGAGGATTTCGTCCCGCAGGCGGCTGCGGTCGATGTGGACATAGATTTCGGTGGTGGTGATGCTCTCGTGGCCAAGCATCTGCTGGATAGCACGCAGGTTGGCTCCGCCCTCAAGCAGGTGGGTGGCAAAACTGTGGCGCAAGGTGTGAGGACTGATGACCTTGCGGATGCCGGCCAGCTCGCACAATTGCTTGACGATGTGGAAAATCATCTGTCGCGTGAGCATCGCCCCTCGGCGGTTGAGAAACAAGATGTCTTCATTACCTCGCTTAGCCACCTGACGGGAACGCGTCTGCTCCAGATATAGGTTGATCTGCTCGATGGCAACGGGCGAGATGGGCACTAAGCGCTGCTTGCTGCCCTTGCCCTGTATGATGACATAACGCTCCTCTATATAGAGTTGAGAGAGTCTGAGACCGATAAGCTCACTCACACGCAGACCACATCCATACAACGTCTCGATAATAGCACGGTTGCGTTGTCCCTCGGCCTTGGACAAGTCGATACAATCAATCATCGCGTCTATTTCGGCAATCGTGAGCACTTCGGGCAAGTGGCGCCCTATTTTAGGCGTGACCAACAATTCGGTGGGATCGGTGTCCATATAGCCTTCGAGACGCAGAAACTTATAGAAACTTTTCACTCCGCTAATGATGCGAGCCTGTGAACGAGGTTGTATGCCAATATCCTGCAAAGTGCAGACAAACCGTTCAAGGTCATCGGATGTGGCACGATCCACTCCAACCCCAGTGTCGGCCAGGTAACGAGTCAGCTTGTCCACATCGTCGTTATAGGCGGCAGCCGTGTTGGCACTCATGCCTTTCTCCAGAGTGAGATGACCCAAGAAACGCTGTTTCACATCGGCTATGTCGGTTACGTCACGCACAATTCAGCAGGCATCGTTTTATTACTTGTTCACTATCCTGCCCCGAATCGTATCGTTGAGCAGGAAATCAAAATTGTCGTTGGCTATCACCGTAACCTGGTTGCCATCAAAGGCCATCTTCAACCGCCTGTTGTCTCCGCCGTCGAGCCAATCAAGGCGCAGGGCAAGTGTATCACCCTGCCAAGCATAGGCTGCCATCATCGTGAATGGACGCGGCACTCCCAACAATTGTTCACGGCTCTCCATGATATAGATGGGGCGGGCATCGCTGGTGGTAATGCGCCACTGGCCACTGGCAGCAATAGCGCGCAACGGGCCGTGATGGTCGGTCATGGTGAAGACGAGGTCGCCATCTTGCTTAGCCACCTCGATGGTCTTCATCCCCAGCAAGTTGCTGTCGAGACTGACTATCCTGTTGGCCAACCTTTCTTCGATGGGGCTGGCAGCAGATCCCATGGGCGGGGTAATCGACAATTTAACGGGGGGCGTCACATCAGGATGCAAGTCACCTATCATCGGTTCAATAAGGCGATAATAGATGGTATTGAGTTCATCGCCATAGTTGGCAGCACGACCATTGATTACGATAACCATGTCAAGCGAGGAAGCTACATAGATGAGCTGACCACCATATCCAGCCGCAAAGAATGTCTCGGCTCGGGGATGCTGAATGGCTTTGGTCTGATAGCCATAACCCAGATAGTAATCATCGGTATTGTATCCTGTGAACCATGACCGCACGGTGTGCCATAAACCCTTTAAGAAACTCACAAATCGTTGAAGCAGTGGCAGTTTAGGTTCACTGGGCTGGGTCGAGATGAGCCGTTGGGTCATGTCGTGTATCCATTGCTTGCTCACCAGCTGCTGCCCGTTCCACTTGCCGCCATGCAGGAGCAACAAGCCCAGTTTGGCCTCACTCTCGGCTTGGAGGCGCAAACCCCATCCGGCAGTCTCCACGCTATCGGGAGCCAATTCCCAATCAGCTTGGACGATGTGCAACGGAGCGAAGATACGCTCCCGCACATAATCGAGCATAGGCCGTCCTGTAACCCTCGTGACTATCATTGCCAACGCGTGGGTACACATTGAATCATAGATAAAGTGCTCACCTACTCCGCTAAAATCGCCTGCAAACCAAGCCTTAAGCCAGTCAACATCGCCTTCAGGAATGGTCAGGTCGGGTTCCCTTCCTGCCGCCATCATGAGGACGTTGCGCACGGTCAGGCTATCCAGTGCGGGAGATAATTTTGCGGGCATTTTGTCTCGCAAGTGCTTTGACACCTTGTCATCGACAGAGAGCAGCCCGTCATCAACAGCAAGGCCCACGGCAAGCGCAGTGACCGTCTTGCTCGCGCTATATAGAGTGTGCAGATGCTCGGCCTTGTAGGGTGATGCATGCAGCTCGCTGATCACCTTGTCATGACGCAGAACCATCATGTGGTGGATATCGACATCGGAGCGGCCGAACAACTCATGATAAAACCTGTTGAGCAGGTTGGAGTCCACGCCCTCTGCTTCGGGCGTGCTGCGCTGCAAGTCACCTACCTGGGCACTAACTTGAAACCCACTACTCAATAACAGCACCATTGTAAACAAGTATCGTATCATTGCACTGTGAATGTGATGGTATCAGGTCTTGAATTGGGATAGGTGTCGCAAATGTTCACCATGTTTTTTTCAAAGTCAAACATATAGGTCGTTCCGCTAATCCAGTCCACATAGTGAACTCTCACCTCGAGTGTAGAGGGTGACGGCCAAGCATAGGCTGCCGCATCGGTAAAGCCGGCATTGAAGCCACGCATGCGGTTAATTGCATTGATTGAATAGGGAGGAAGGCCTGCTACAGGAGAGTATTTCCAATCTTTGTACCCCATAACAAAAGTCTCGGTATCATGATGAGCGCGTTTCACTGTCATCGTGTTACCTGCGATCCCAAAATCAAGTTCTATCTGGACCAAACCCATTTCATTGTCAGCCAACTGGAGAAGTTTGTGCATTTTCTTCCCCTTTTTGCCCTGCGGCAACGGCAATATGGCATTGGCACACACTTTTTCCAGACGTTTCTGCAGCTGTTTCTCGGGGTTCAACGGCTCATCGTACAATCCTGGCATCAACTGGTTCCAGATGCATGCGAGTTCTTCGTGCCCGTATAGTTTCATTCCAAGGATGACCACGACAAGGTCGGCCTGTGGCACCACAACGGCATATTGCCCCATTGCGCCATCGGCACGGAAGGAGCCCGGCCATTTGCTTTGCCACACCTGGTAGCCATAGCCCTGGTTGCCGTCGGTGGGCGGCACGGTATCCTTGGCTCCGCCGTCGATGAGGCGAGAGCAGGCCTGCTCCACATAGCGGGCACACACCAGTTGCCTGCCGTTCCAGTTGCCCTTGTTGAGCAGCAACAGGCCCAGTTTGGCCATCGTCTCGGCCTGGACGCGCAGTCCCCATCCGCCGGTGTTGATGCCATCGGGGCTGGATTCCCAATCCACAACAGTGATGTGCATGGGGTCGAAGAGTCTTTTTCTCAAATATTCCAGCATGGTTTGTCCCGTCACACGCTGCACGATAGCACTGAGCATGAAAGTACACATCGAGTCATACTGGAACAGGCTCCCCGGCCTGTAATCGACAGGCTTGGCAAGCCAGTCCCTGACCCATTCGGTACTGCTGTTGCGCATCGTCCAATCGGGTTTCACTCCCGAGGCCATCATCAGCAGGTCACGAACAGTCATCGCAGCCATATTATCGCTCACAGGGCATGTGCGCTTGTCGGGAAAGAAAGCCATTACCCTGTCGTCGACTCGCAGCAGGTTCTCATCGATGGCGATGCCCACCGCCAGCGATGTGAAAGTCTTGCTGGCCGAGTAGAGCGTGTGGCTGTCCAGGGCTCGGAAGGGTGCGGGATGCAGCTCGGCCACCACTTTGCCATGGCGCACCACCATCACATGGTGGATATCGCACTCGGGCAGGGCCAGCAGCGAGTCCATCATGTTGATGACCGCTTGGGTGCTGATGCCCTCCTGGGCTGGAGTGCTGCGCGGCAGGTCTCCCACCTGAGCCGAGACCAACACCGGCAACAAAGCCAATAAAAACAACAGTTGACGTTTCATCATGCTAATGTGTAATTTTTAGGTCCATTGAAAAACAAACCGATTGCCTCGTTTCTCCATATAGGAGTCAAGCGCTTTAAAGAGTGGTTTCTCAATATACTGCAACCTCAATTGATCGATCAATGTGCAAATAATGAAAATACCGAGCACGCTAACAATTGAATGGAGATATATCATGTGTGACTGATCTGAAAACCATGCGACATTGTTGAGAGTATCCTTCCACAACCACTGCCGTAATGCATCGCAATTGTCATGAATCAGCAACACACCAAACGTTGATGCGCCAACCGAATTAATCCACCTGTGGTATTGTAAAGGACATGTCTTAAAATACATGAATGCACAAACGCTCACAATAACAGCGAGTATCGCATTTGAATCAAACACAAAGAAGTAGACATAATGAACACCCAAGAATGCCAATGTCCAAACACTGAGGACCGAGACAACGACAAAGCACAGCGTTATCCATCCCCATTTCCTGTGACTAATACCGTCAAAGACGTTATAAATCCTCATGTAGGATGAGATTAAATAAAGAATGCCAAACCACGTCACATAGTTCATCCTCACCTCAATGTGAGGCACCTTGGCCCATAGGGAATAAATGAACAGGGTCAGCGCCAATAACAATAAATGCTGCCGTCTATTCATATTCTTCACCAGGATATTAAGAAACGGGATAGTCAAGAAGAAGACAAGATAGCAGCCCACAAAGCTATCGGTGATGTTCCTGATGGGTAAAAGAACCACGCCTAATGTTCTTACTGAGAAGTCAACATAACCGGTTATACAGAATATAAAATAGATGACTATCTTATAAAAATAGATCCATAACAGCAATTTAGAGAATTTCCTAAGAGTGATTCTGGACTGGCACATGAAATAACCCGTGATGAGCACAAAGCAGTTGATGCCGGTCTTTCCCCAAATGCCAAAGGCATAGAGATAAAGCGACTTGACTGAAGTGGGCGCCTGGCTCATCAATTCAGTTAATCCTGAATTCACGACATAGTGGTGAGCCACTATCAGGATCATGACGATGATGCGGTATAGCTCAAGATTGGATTCTCGTTGTTTTGCAATCGCCATGATATCTAAATACCTGAGTTACTGTAGTATCTGAGGGCTTTTTTCAACTCGTTGTGGATAAGCATCTTCAATTCAGCGGGTTGGAGCACCTCGATGCTGGCGCCATGAGACATGATTTCCTCCTTAAGGTCATAGGTGATACGCATCTTGTAGGTAAACACCGAGTATTCATCATGTATTTCCTCTCGCTGGGAGCTGTGCAGCGGCAGAGCACGGAAGTACTTGGCCTGAGTTGGTTCAACCCGCAAGACGATGCGTTTGGGGCTGTTCTTGTTGGTAATGATACCGAAACAATCCTTGAAGAATTCCAACGGCTTGACATCTTCGGGCATAACGAATGTTTCTTGCAACAAGTTCAAACTGCTGATACGGTCCAGCGAATAAGTCTTAACCAGTCCATCCTTGACATTCAATCCAATCACATACCACAACTGCTTGAAAATCTTAACAAAATAGGGTTCCAGCACGATACCGTCGGTGCGGTTAGCCCGCGCATAACTTGAGTAGGAGAAACGAATGCAACGGTTCTGCTTGAGAGCATCAATAATCAACGGCAGATGTTGACGCGCCGATGGCACATTCTCGAGCATGATGCGGTCACTAATTTCATGTGCATTGCTCAGCATGCCACTCATCGACAGTGAATCCACAAGCCATGACTGCAAGCGGGCATTGCTTTCTCCACCCGTATTGCCGATGTAATACTCAAAGGTTGACTTATCGCACTGGATGTTGATATCGAACATCTCCTCGACCCCATCGCGATAATGGAAAAATGTGCGACGCGCCAGAGGCTTACCCTCGCTGATATCGCTACGGAGCCAGGCCTTGTTGAGGTCTTTGAGCGTGATGCGCCCATAGCGGCTAATGGTATCCACCAGCCACACATAGCGGTTGACTAAGTTATGAGCCATCTTTCTTCAAGTATCGGTTAAAACTATTGCTGCTTTCTGATGAGCAACGCCAATCCAATCATCGTCAAGGCTGCATTCAACAACAGCAACTCGAAGCCCAAGGTGTAGTCATACTGGTTCTTCAGCCACATCTGGATAAAGAAACTGATGGCGGGAGCTGCTATACACACGACGGGCACCAAACGGTCACGCACAGGGGCCTTGCACATCATGCCAAAGGCAAACAAACCCAAGATGGGACCATAGGTGTAACTGGCAAGCGTGTAAACCGCACTGATGGCATCACTGTTACTGATGGCATAGAAAACCAAGATTACCAAGCCCATGCCAGCGGCCATGGCAATGTGCACCATGCGACGTGTGCGTCCCAAGGTCCTGTCGTCCTGCTTTTTGTCGGCACCCAGAATATCAACGGTGAACGAGGTAGTCAACGAAGTCAAGGCCGAACCAGCAGCCGAATAAGCGGCAGCAATCAAGCCAATGATGAAGACCACTCCCAACAGCACAGGCATGCCTTCACTGAAGGCCACTGTGCCAAACAATTCGTCGGTTTTTTCAGGAATCGGGATGCCATTGGCCTTAACATGCAAGGTGAGCAAGGTACCCAAAACCAGGAACAAGGCGATGACGACGACCTGGAGGAAGACACTGACAATGAGATTTTTGGCCGACTCATTGGCATTCTTGCAGGCTAAGCTGCGTTGCATCAAGTCTTGATCAAGTCCTGTGGTGGCAATGACCATAAAAATGCCGGCAATGAACTGTTTCCAGAAGTAGGTTCCCCCCTTGGGATTGTCAAAGAAGAAGACCTGCGAAGAGTCATCACCAGCCACGGCCTTGCAAAGGCCTCCCAAGTCATAGCCCAGTCCCTTGGCCACAAAGTAGATGCTCAGTACCACCGACAAGATGAGGCAGAAGCTCTTCAACGTGTCGGTCCAAATCACGGTCTTGACACCGCCCTGCAACGTGTAGAGGAAAATGAGGGCGATAGTAACAATGACGTTGATGACAAACGGGATGTTCAGTGGCGAGAACACCAACAACTGCAGTGTCACGCAAACCACATAGAAACGCACAGCTGCACCCAGCATCTTGCTGATGAAGAAGAACCAAGCACCACTCTTGTGGGTGCTGCCGCCAAAACGTTGTTCCAGGTAGCCGTAGATAGAAACGAGGTTGCGCTTGTAGAACAGCGGAATGAGCACATAGGCAATGACAAAGTAGCCCACGATGAAGCCCAGTGCCATCTGCAAGTAGCTGAAGCCCTTGGTCACAACCATGCCAGGTACCGAGATGAAGGTCACGCCTGAGATAGGCGCACCCAACATTGCTATGGCGACAATGAACCATGGGGCCTGACGGCCACCGCTCAAGGCGGTGGCGGTGTCACTCCTGCGCGATGCCGCCCACGAAATGATAAACAGTAAAATGAAATAGCCAACGATAGTGGCAAGTACAATCCAAGGAGTCATGTTTTTAGTTAAAGATTAAGAAACAAAAGATAGGAGATACAAAACTAATTCCATTTAATGACATAAGCATTACTCGGGGTAAAGGAGGTAGGGGCGGCGCTGAGCCTTGAAGAGCTCAACATCGGCTTGCCAGGTAGCTTTGATTTCCTCGGCAGTCTTGCCTTGTTCAATCATGTCGCGCACATTTTTGGTGCCCATGAGCAGATCAAAGAAATTATTCTTCAAGTAGAACTGGTGACCGTTCTGAGTCAAGTTGCGGTAAGCATCGATGACATATTCCAAGTTGATACCCTTGGCAATTACAACCTCGGCATCCAGATTATGCAAGTCAACTCCATGGCACAACTTATCCATTTGGGGCGGTGTCTTGGCACCAAAACGGCTTGTAGGAGTGAACTCAAAACTGTAGCCCGTCATGTCGGGGTGTCCATAGACCTGGAATGGCCAATCAGTACCTCGGCCCAGACTCACCGTCGTGCCCTCGAAATAGCACATCGACGGATACAGGTAGATGGCGAGCATATTGGGCAGGTTGGGACTCGGAGCGATAGGTAACGTGTATCGGGTCTGGTGCGTATAGTTCTGGCATGGAATGACAGTGAGGTCACAATGCTTACCGTCCTTGATCCATCCCTCACCGTTGGCCATCTGCGCCAATTCGCCCAAAGTCATACCGTGCACTGTGGGAATGGGCAGTCGGCCGACACCCGACTTGAGCGTCATGTCCAAGATGGGGCCGTCGACATACATGCCATTGGGATTAGGACGGTCAAACACCACGAACTGCTTGCCATAGGTCACCGCAGCATCCATCAGGTTGATCATCGTCACATAGTAGGTGTAGAACCTAAGTCCCACATCCTGGATGTCGGTAACGATGACGTCAATGCTGTCCATCACCTGCTTGCTGGGCATGGGCGACTTGCCATCATAGAGTGACGCAATAGGGATGCCAGTCTTCTCGTCTACACTGCTCGACACATGCTCACCGGCATCAGCGTTACCACGGAAACCATGTTCGGGCGAGAATATCATCACCACATTCACGCCGTTTTCCAGCATCAGGTCCAGCGTGTGCTTGTTGCCCACCATGCCTGTTTGATTACTTAACAGAGCTACACGTTTACCCTTGAGCAGCGGCACATAATCACCCGTACGGGCTGCACCCATCACCACCTCGCCACTTGTCTGGACGGTTGTCGTGGGTTGCGAAGCATCAGCAACTGGCTTGACAACTGCTTTATTCATGTTACCGCTGCATGCATTCAGCGTGGTCATCGACGTGAGCGACAGCCACATCAGCAGCATCAATAACGGGTTTTTGGTCAATATCTTCATATCTTGATTATTGGTTATTGATTATTGGTAGTGCAAAATTAGGTCTTTTGATTTGAATAATCAACTATCCCCTCAACTATTTTGCCAAAAAGTGGCACACACCTACCATTAGCAAATAACCATGAAAAATTCAACAATGATAATAACATGGCGCGCCATCCAATATCAGTGAATCCTGGCACATGACAAGCAGGCTTATGCTTTGGGCGACATCATCGACAACCTTGAAGAGGAGTTCAACAAGGAGATAGAACCAGAGGTCAACAAACTGATTGAACAGTACCGCAAGTCAAGGCAATTCAAACTATTCTAAGCATAAACCGCATCGAGTTTCACAACCCAATGCGGAGCGACTAATTAACTTTCTATTACTTAA
>FLNX01001874.1_pt1:2500-76681 | contig 76681 bp, 48 predicted proteins | sample 1140341 | NCBI WGS metagenome assembly FLNX01 (sample SAMEA3878208, study PRJEB12797) | bioreactor metagenome | biome: Moose rumen | place: Sweden | collected 2011-10
GGATCAAAGGTTGTTTGCACCTACCCGATGCTTATCGCAGCTTACCACGTCCTTCTTCGCCTCCTAGAGCCTAGGCATCCACCATTCGCTCTTGCTTTCTTTTTCTTTCAGTGAAATTGATGATGACTGAATGCAATCAGTCACCGCAATTTATCTTGTTTTACATTGTGAACTTTTTGCTCGTTTCTTACTTAAATTGTACAACCTAAATAAGAGTTTTGCTTTTACTTTGTCAATACGTCAAAGATCGCTTGGACCAATGTCCATAGCAAGTAGTCAACGGTTCAAGGTCGGCTACCTATATATTGTTTCGATTGTGTAGTCAAGAGAGGGTAAGAAGTTGTTCCCCATACACTCAATTGTTTACCGAAGGTTCTGAACTCCAGAAAGGAGGTGTTATTGAGACCTTGACCTTCGCAAAGCTCAGGTCGAGTTGCTCTTGAACATCTTCTTTCTCCAGAAAGGAGGTGTTCCAGCCGCACCTTCCGGTACGGCTACCTTGTTACGACTTAGCCCCAGTTACTCGTTTTACCCTAGGCCGCTCCTTGCGGTCACGGACTTTAGGTACCCCGAGCTTCCATGGCTTGACGGGCGGTGTGTACAAGGCCCGGGAACGTATTCACCGCGCCATGGCTGATGCGCGATTACTAGCGAATCCAGCTTCACGGAGTCGAGTTGCAGACTCCGATCCGAACTGAGACCGGTTTTATGAGATTTGCATCCCCTCGCGGGGTAGCTGCCCTCTGTACCGACCATTGTAACACGTGTGTCGCCCCGGACGTAAGGGCCGTGCTGATTTGACGTCATCCACACCTTCCTCTACCTTACAGTAGCAGTATCGTTAGAGTCCCCGACTTCACTCGATGGTAACTAACAACGTGGGTTGCGCTCGTTAAGGCACTTAAGCCGACACCTCACGGCACGAGCTGACGACAACCATGCAGCACCTAGTTTCGTGTCTCTTGCGAGCCTGCTCCCTTTCAGGAACATTCACTAACTTTCAAGCCCGGGTAAGGTTCCTCGCGTATCATCGAATTAAACCACATGTTCCTCCGCTTGTGCGGGCCCCCGTCAATTCCTTTGAGTTTCACCGTTGCCGGCGTACTCCCCAGGTGGAATACTTAACACTTTCGCTGTACCGCTGACCTTATATCGCCAACAGCTAGTATTCATCGTTTACTGCGTGGACTACCAGGGTATCTAATCCTGTTTGATACCCACGCTTTCGTGCCTGAGCGTCAGTTGTATGCTGGTAAGCTGCCTTCGCAATCGGGGTTCTGGGACATATCTAAGCATTTCACCGCTACATGTCACATTCCGCCTACCTCGTTTACACTCAAGATAACCAGTTTCAACGGCTCGGTATTGTTGAGCAACACGCTTTCACCGCTGACTTAATCATCCGCCTGCGCACCCTTTAAACCCAATAAATCCGGATAACGCTCGCATCCTCCGTATTACCGCGGCTGCTGGCACGGAGTTAGCCGATGCTTATTCATACGATACTTGCAATAAGGTACACGTACCTCACTTTACCCTCGTATAAAAGAAGTTTACAATCCATAGAACCTTCATCCTTCACGCGACTTGGCTGGTTCAGGCTCTCGCCCATTGACCAATATTCCTCACTGCTGCCTCCCGTAGGAGTTTGGACCGTGTCTCAGTTCCAATGTGGGGGACCTTCCTCTCAGAACCCCTACTGATCGCTGACTTGGTGGGCCGTTACCCCGCCAACTATCTAATCAGAAGCGTGCTCACCCTTAATCCTTACGTTTTACCACACTACCATGCAGTAACGTGGCACATGGAGTATTAATCCGGTTTTCACCGGGCTATCCCCCGATTAAGGACAGATTGCACACCTGTTACGCACCCGTGCGCCGGTCGCCGCCAAAAGTATTGCTACCTCCGCGCTGCCCCTCGACTTGCATGTGTTAGGCCTGTCGCTAGCGTTCATCCTGAGCCAGGATCAAACTCTTCGTTGTAAAAAAAATTATTACTTAGCTCAGAACTATCGATTCATTGAGTGTACTTGACAGGGAACATTTTCCCATTGTTACAAGACTTATTTCTAAGCCTCAGTCTCTTGTACTACATCAATCGAACAATCTCTCAAAGATCACTTTTTTAGCATTGCTTCCGTTTTTGGGCGAAAGCGGGTGCAAAAGTACTGCTTTTATTCCACTTGACCAAAAAGTCAATCGCGATTTTTGAACAAAACCCGCAAATGGCTGATTTTCAATGTTCGTTATTTTTGGAGCGCTTTTCCATCCCCCGCCGTCCTTCATAGAACCACCGTCCTTGGGCGAAAGCGGGTGCAAAAGTACTGCTTTTTTTTGACATGACAAAATTTTTTTTCATTTTTCACATTTTTGTATTTTCAAGGTTGCAAAATGGGAGGGCGTGTAATAGATATAGATATACGGAGGGATGATGCGTAACCGTAAATAGCATAACCATAAATATATACGCGGGTACGCGCTACGCGTGCGTGCGCGCGAAGCAACAGAGATGGTCAGGGAGTCCGAATGGGTGGTTAGTTGTGGTTGTGAATGGTGGCAAGGTAGCTTTGTTCGGGTTGACCATGGGTGGGGATAAGTTTGGTCTTGGACAATAGTCCGAGGGTGTGAAGGTCCATGATGGAGGAGTAGCCGGAACGGCAGATAATGTGGTCGGCTTGCCGTAAGAGGGGGACGAGGTCATCGTCCTTGAGCCACGGAACGAGGGTTACATCAGCGTGTTTTACGACCATGAAGGGGCGCGTGACCAAGCCACGGACGATGAGGAGAGAGTGGGAGTTGGTAGGGGTGAGGAGATGCTCCTCGAAGAGTGAGCGGTGAGGCTCGGGCCCGGATAGGATAGCCACTGTGGATGCCTGATAAGGTGAGGGTTTCGTGGGTTGTATATCTTGGAAGCGGGAAAGAGGACCAATGTACTTACAGTATGATGGGAGGTGTTTAGGGTGGCTCAGTTCGCCCGCGAGAGAGCGGGCGGGGTCTTCATAATCCGGTATCCACACCTCGTCGTAATGGCGATAGACCATACGGTGTAAGCCTCTCAAGAGTGGTTCAAATAGTCGTAGTCCTTTGGGGCAACGGATAGTGAGTTGGTGTGTCATGTAGATAGAGGTAATGTCCTTATGGTAGAGTCCAAAGCGATTATCGCTAATGATAACATCGAAGTGTTCCAATTCAAGGAGGTGCCGAAGTCGGCGGTGATCCTCGCGGCTAAAGCGTATGAGGGCAGGAAGTAAGCGAAGCATAGCTCCTACTTGTGAGGAAGACGCGCTATAGCGGACGGCGAGCGGTGCCAGTTCCACAAAACGGACACTTGGGAAATAGCGGTAGAGCCAGATGAGGGACTCTCCGTCGCCGCCAATCACGACTTCGTGTCCCTGAGCCATATATCTACGAATCAGTGGTACGCAGCGGGTCGCATGACCCAGACCCCAGTTGAGTGGTGCTATCAGAATCTTCATGCCGAAACAGAAACTATAAATCCTTTATCTCTCAGAGGTTGCGCGATGGCCTCCATTTCAACCCGACTAATCTTCTCAAGGGTTGGACAGGGTGTTGCCCGGTCAATGACATACATCATCACCTGCTGCGGATGAAGGGTCTCCACCACCTTATACCATGCAGATAATTCTGCGGGGGTCGTATTGTCCATGTGGTGTCCGTTGTGGGTACCTCTCAGGAAACATGTTTGGAGTGAAAAATCTCCGTCAAATACGGAGAGAAGCTGTACTATCTGAGCTACAGTCAAGTCTTTGTTGAGGGGTTGGTCGATAAGCCTCATAGTAGTGTCGATGGCACTATCAAGTTTGAGGATGCGGTTATCGCAGTGCCTCAAAGCACGGAGAACATCAGGACGGAAGAGTTGGGTCGAGTTAGAGAGAACAGAGACCTTGGCGGAAGGGCAGTAGGTATCACGCAGGGCACATGTATCGTCTATTATTCCCTCAAAATCAGGATGTAGTGTCGGCTCGCCATTGCCGCTGAAGGTCAGCACATCAGGTGTAACAGAGTCTTGCTGCAACTGACGGAGTTTCTTCTCCAAGGCATCTTTTATCTCCTTGCGGGTAGGAAGAATCGGGTGTTGCGCGGGAGTGTTCCAACCAAGTTCGCAGTAAACGCAGTCGAAGGTGCAGAGTTTGGCGAGAGCGGGCATAAGATTGATGCCCAATGATACTCCTAAGCGGCGGGAGTGAACAGGTCCATATACAATGTCGTTGAAAAGCATAAATACTCTAAAAAGTATCGTCTATTACGAGATAATCACCCTATCCCCAAGAGCTTTACTGATACTATTACGTGCCTCAAAGAGAGCAGGTTGAATCTTCATCATCTCCATGACCTGCATCTCGTTACCACTCTCTTGTGCCTGACGGAGTTTACGTTCGAGGTCGTCGATACGCATATTGATGATGGTGTACTGAAGTTCAAGCATGAGCTGCAGCACCAGTGTGGAAAGGTTGTCCGTTGACTGCTGTCGGGAATTGGCTTTCTTAGGGTCTTTCTCGCGGTAGAGGTTACTAAGTTGATAGCGGTCAGCGATCAGGTCAACAGCCAGACTACTGATATCGGGGTCGGTGTGAAACTTAAAGAAGTTGGAGGCGACGAAGCCCTCATCGTGACAATGCGCCTTGTACTCGTCAATGAATTGGGCATAGAGGGATGTAGGGGCTTGTATGCCGTCTGCTTCAAGTTGGCTAATGATATAGTCGCCAACAGTTATATTATTGCCGTATTCATCGACAAAAACGACTTGTTCCCCATGACGGACTAATAGTTCAATAAGATTGCGGAAATTGGAGAGAAGGATGGCGTTTGTCTTGGTTGTAGTATCGGTAGGAGACGGTGTAGTCACTTCGGGTGGCAGGGAATCCTCGATAGAGTTCTTCTCCTCCGTGACCTTCTTCTCCTCTGCGGCTTTCTGCACGTCCCATTTCTCTTTGCGCAAGCGCGAGACCTCGCGTGAGAGGTAGGTCTCATTGATGTGCATTTGGTCGGCGGTGTCTTTGGTATAGACCTGACGGGTGATGACATCGGGAATAAGGGCGATAGAGGCTATTATGTCCTTAATGAGTTCGGAGCGTTTATGCGGGTCACCTGCAGCTTGCTTGCTGAGGAGTTGTGTTTTAAAGCGGATAAAGTCGGTTTGGTGCGTCTGAATATATTCGATGAAATCAGAGGCATTGTGGTTTCGGCAGAAAGAATCGGGGTCTTCTCCATCGGGAAGGAGGACGACCTTGACATCGAAGTTCTCTTCAAGGAACATGTCAATACCTCGCAGAGCGGCATGTATGCCTGCCGCGTCGCCATCGTAGAGAACGGTTATATGTCCCGTAAAGCGGTGGATGAGTTGAATCTGTTGCCCGGTGAGGGCTGTTCCTCCGGAGCAAACAACATTTTGAATGCCGGCTTGGTACATGGATATTAGGTCCATTTGCCCTTCCACTAAGTAACAAAGGTCGGCTTTGGCGATAGCGTGTTTGGCGAGGTATAGTCCGTATAGTTCGCGCGATTTGGAGTAGATGATAGACTCCGGGGAGTTGACATACTTACCGGTATTCTCTTTCTTCTTGAGTATGCGCCCCGCAAATGCGACTGTTTTGCCGGAGACGGTATGAACGGGGAAGATGACTCTGTCGCGGAAACGGTCATAGAGCCTGCCGTCGTCACTGCGTCCTGTCAAGCCTGTACCGAGGTTGGTTTCAGGATTATTGATGATGTATTGTTCTTGGAACCCCTTCTTTTTTAGGGCATCGGTAAGTTTATTGCCTCGTTCAGGTGAATAGCCGAGTTGGAACTTACGGATAGTGTCTTCGTGTAAGCCGCGTTCAATGAAGTACTTAAGTCCGATGGTGCGTCCTTCTTCGGTGTTCCATAGTTGGTCTTGGAACCATTTGGAGGCAAACTCATTGACGATGAACATAGACTCTCTGTCATCCTGTCGCTGCTGTTCCTCCGGTGTCATTTCTCGCTCGGGCACATCGATATGGTACTTAGTGGCCACCTTCTTGATGGCTTCTGGATAGGAGCATTGCTCCATCTCCTCAACAAAGCGGATGGCGTTACCGGCTTTGCCGCAGCCAAAGCACTTGTAGATACCTTTGACAGGGTTGACGGAGAAGGAAGGGGTTTTCTCGGAGTGGAAGGGACAGAGTCCCCACAGGTTGGCTCCTTTCTTCTTGAGGGTCACATAATCGCCTACCACCTCTTCTACTTTGGCGGTAGCATAAATTCGGTCAATGACTTCTCGTGGTATAGGCATATATTAGTGTGCTTTATTACGTTCTTTTATTTTTGCCCGACGTGCTTCTTTAGCCGCCTTAACGGCCTCTGAGTCTTCCTCTACAAGTTCCGTGGCGCTCTTGATAGCGGTCGTTGGTCGCTCGAGTCGGCGTGTGGGATTAAGGACATCGTAGGGAGAGCGTGGGCGCTCCTGTTCTGCCCAGAAGTATCCGCTGAGTCTATCTTCTCCTGCGGGGATTTGGTCCATGGGGTACATGATGCCTGTTGTCTCAGAAGTGAAGAGGACATGGTCTACTTGTTGGTCAACGAAGAAGAACTGTACATGTGAGCTCATGGTGCGGTTCATACCTAAGTACTCGGGTGTTTCGACAGTGTCGGGTCGTTCCTCTTGGGGGTAATAGATGGTTTCGGCATTGCCGTTGACATTGAGTTGTCGCATTTCGCCGTCTATTATATAGGCGACCATCTCCTTACCCGCCATCTGGTCGTAGAGGAGTAACGGTTCCTTCTTCACGAGAAGAGCAGAGCCCTTACCGTAGATATGGTCGATGACACCGTTGACGAGATATACTCTGATCGTGTCTGCGGACATCTGGTTACTATCGTTCCAACAGCGCGGCTCATTGAAGAGGGAGATGATAGAGTCCAGACCGATATAGACCAGCGAGTCACAGACAGCCTGAAAATCATTGCGGAACATGCGTACGCCATGGTGGGCACGCACACGGCGATAGATTGTGTCAAGGGGATGAGCCGGATCAGTGATAGAGTCGATGTAGGGCACATTCTCGGTAAAGAGGGTGTCAGCATGTGTGAAGGTGTGGTCGGCAGAGTCTCCCCACTCCTCCATCAAGGCTCTGCGGGTTGCGTACCCGCGGTTCAGTTCCTCGTACATCTCCCCATAATCGCCGTAGAGGGTTGTTTGGTTGGTTGAGTCGATCATTTCCATATTCCCGAGGATACGCCCGTAGCCAATCTTCTTATCATAATAGATAGTGTCTCCGGTCATTAGGATACCGTCTATGTTATGGACAGTGGAGCGGTTCAGGAGGATAGAGCGTTCTGTCTCGGTATTGTAATGGCCCTTAGAGGTATGGATATTGGTTTCTTCCTCATAGATTATATCCGTCGGGCGTATTAAATCTGCTATTTTGGTTTCCGAGTTATAGTCCATTAAGGATGTTGTTAGTGTAAAGTTCGGGTTTACCAAGTGCACATCCTGTTGGAATCGCGCTTGTGAGGTTTGGGTGTTATAGGTGCCTATACGCGAGGTGAGGATATTCAGGCTATCCTCCAGTTTGCCCCCACAGACATAGTATGCTTCGTGCGTCAGACGATTATAACTAAGGGTGTCGGTAGTAAGAAGGTCGGCATTGCGGTAGAGACGCACATTTCCCATGAAGCGTGCAAACTTAGTTTGACCGTTGTAGAACATATTGCGTGCGTAGCCTTTGACCGAATCACCCTGTACCATCCGAACATGTCCGTGGGCAACGAGGGTATTTTCGTTCTCATAGAAATAGGCGGTATCGCAGTACATGAGTGCCGAGTCGTGTCGGAAAATGACATTGCCGATTAGTTGCTGTGCGCCGCGGTAAGCTTTTTCGTCAAATGTTAGGATATCCGAATGTTCCAAATAGACCAGGTCTTGAGCTGTTATGCTCAAGACGAAGAGGGAGAATAGTATGTAGAGGAGGTTTCTTTTCACACGTTGTAGGGTCTATGGGTCATCATGAACCCATCCCGGGAACCGGAAGTCACAGCCAGCCCAGTTGGGGTCAATGTGGACGTATACTTCTTTCTGCTTATTCCTGATCCATTGGTCGATGAACTCAGCGGATCGTTTGGTAATAAGCATTTTGCGGAGGACTTGGAAGTCGTTCTCCATATTGGCTTTATGGACATCTGTTTTGTCGCGCAGTTTGACCATACAGCAGACTTCCTTATTTTTAGTCTCGTCCATCATAACAAAGGGTTGAGAGATATCTCCGAGGGCCATGGTGTAGACCTGTTTAGCGACCTCGGATGGTAGGTCCTGAAACTCGAACTTAGATGAACCTGTATTTGGGTTGGTCATGAGACCTGCGTTCATGACGGTGTTCTTATCCTCGGAGAACATCCCGACGGCTCGCTCAAAGGACATTTCGTCCGAGAGAATGAGGTTACGGATAGAGTCGAGTTTTAGGATGGCTTTCTCCTTATCGGCAATGGAGACGCGGGGACGCATCAATATATGTCGGCAGTTGATACGGTCCCCTTTTTTTTCAATGAGTTGTATGATGTGGTAGCCATACTCGGACTGAACGATACGAGAGACGCGGTTGGGGTCAGTTAGGTTGAAGGCGACGTTGGCGAACTCCGGGACGAGTTGTCCGCGTCCGACGAATCCCAGTTCACCTCCTCGTTTGGCGGACTCGGTATCTTCCGAGTAGAGTCGTGCGAGCATGGCGAATGAGGCACCGTTGTTAATTCGGTCGGTGAACTCTCGGAGTTGCGCCTTGATGCGCTCCGTTTCCTCTTGGGGGATGGGTGGTTCGATAGAGATTATCTGCACCTCCACTTGAGCGGGGATAGTGGGCAGGGAGTCTTCCGGCAGGGACTCATAGAAGCGTCGTGTATCGGCAGGAGTCGGATTGATATCGGAGGTCAGTTTGGACTGCATCTGCTGGATAATCATCTGGTTCCGGACATTGGTCATGAGTTCCTCGCGGATGTCGGAAGAGCGTTTACGGAAATACTCCTCCATCTTTTCGCGCGAGCCGATTTGCGAGATGTAATAGTCCATTTGCATGTCAACTTGGCGGCTGACGGTCGATTCGGAAACGACGATAGAGTCGAGGTCTGCCTGATGGAGGAAGAGTTTCTGGATAGCCATTTGCTCGGGGATGAAGCAATAGGGGTCACCCTGTATTTGCTGTCCCTCATACTGGGCACGAAGTCGTTCCTCTTCCACCTCGGAGCGGTAGATAGCGTCGTCACCGACGATCCAGATAACCTCATCAATGATATTATCTTGTGCACTGACGAGCAGTGGCAGGAGTAGAAGTGGCAAAAGGAAATGTTTACTTGTCATAGCGTTTGATTTTTTTGAAGCGCAGTGCGTCGTTGTATAGTTTATTTCGTTCCTCGTGTAGGAAGGTCACTTGTCTCTCGGCGAGGAGGACAGTTTCAATCTCGGGTCGGGCATATTCGAGTGGCATTGTTTCACCCTTGAGTGCCTTACTCGTCACCTCAATGATATAGGTGTAGGCGGAGTCGGAAAGTTCTATTTGTGTTTTTGTTTTCAGCAACTTATCGAAATCCGTATCGTCAATAGGCAAGATCATGGTGAGTTGTTTTTCGGGTCGCCATTCGTCCATGAAGAGTTCGTATCCTGAGGCATTGCGGAAGGCGTACTTCTCGAGTGCTTCGAGGTTTTTTTCGTTCGGTTCAGTAAGCCATTTGCGTACCTTCTTGATCTCGGGTGCATCGTTTGGTAGTGTCAAGAGGATACCCTTGACGAGGCTCTCCTGAAGGATGTACTCCTGTTTGTGGTCGTTGTAGAACTGCTCGATGAGGGTATCGGGAAGTTCTTTGGGCATTCGCTGATTGACTATTTTCTGCTCATAGGCATATCGGTAGAGGGCGTTTTGGTAGTCACGGATGAGTTCTTGAATTTCGTCATCGGCTATTTTGCGTCCCTCGGTGGCTTCTAGTATTTCGGTTGCCCATTGGCGGATGTAATTATCAGCGGCGATAGCCGAGTCTTCCCAGTGCAAGCCGGCAGTGACGGCAACAAAGTCTTGCTCGTAGAGAAATTGGTTATTGACCTCCACGATAGCACCTGTTTGGTGCTTACGGGTAAAGAGTGAGCACGAGCTCATCGCCAAAGTAGCGATGAGCAGGGGTATAATGTAGTGTTGACGAAATGAATAATGCATAATCCCACAATTTAGCGCACAAAAGTACAAAAAATATTTGGATTATGCAAATTTATTTGCATTTTGCACCCTATAGGGTCACTTTCATGCTCGCTCGCGGCAAAATTCCGGGTTGTTCGATACCTCCGTAACAATAATAACGGGTATTGGTCACGTTGGTGCAGTCAAGAGCGACACGTATATGGTCGTTTGCCCAAAAGACGCTACCGTTGAGGAGCAAGACGGGAGTATATGGCACCACATCGCCGGCAGAAGTGGTGTAAGCACCCTCGCGTACCGAGTAAGAGAGTGTCCAACATGCCCCGAAGCCCTTCCATATACCATGCTCAAGGCGGAAGATGAACTTGTGGCTCAGGTAGTCGAGGTACATGGACTTACTGAGGTCAAGAGCCTCAGTAAAGGACTTGGTATAAGTGTATGATGCTTCAATTTTCTTGAGCCAATAGCCGTAATGGTAGCTGATGGCGATTTCTGAGCCTGCAGCATCGAGTTTAGTGACATTGGAGGCATAATACAGTCCGTCGTCCTGTTTCTGCCAGTCGATGATGTTTCTGCCAAAGCGGTAGTAGCCGTTGGCGCGGAGCGCAAGACCTTTATAGGTATATTGCAAGCCGAGGTCTATGAGCCATGCATATTCGGGCACGAGGGAGATATTTCCCCGTTGAATACCGGCATGGTAGTATAGGTCGGTGAAGGTCGGAAGGCGCATAGAGCGGTTGGCGTTAAGGTAGATCTTTCCGTTCTTGACGAAGTTAAGACCGAGATTGAGCCCACCAGCCCACTCGTTGCCGGACACAGTGTTGTAGTGTCCTTGTGCCCCGAGTGCAGCCGAAAAAATACCGATGGATACGGTCTGTTGTGCAAAATAATTGACATTAAATCGGTTTTTGCCAAGGGGGAAGATGCCTTGCGGGGTAGCGATGGTGTCGCCGAGTCCTGTCGATAGGATATTCTCGTTGCGGGCTTCGATACCGAGGGTTGTTTTGCCCCACGAAGAGGCATAATGTGCTCGGATGGAAGCTGCGGCAGTCTGGTTGAGGTGTCGGTTGGTGATAGTACCTCGGTGCCATTCATATCGGTCATAATTAGCGCGATAGGATGCTTGTGCTTCGAGTCCCCAGCGTCCCCAGTTATGGGCATAACGCGCTGTGAGGAAGGCTGTACGGGTTGCATCGTATTGGTCTTGAGAAGCTAATGAGTAGAAGCTGTTAGCCCCTGCGTCCTTGTATTGTGCACCTACTTGCAGTTCGACACCATAGAAGGAGGTGGCGTAGTAGAGGTTAGCGAGTCGGTAGTCGGTGTTTGGGATGTAGCCCGTTGATTGGCTGTATTGCGCAGAGGCGACATGCCACGCCTTGGAGAGCACCCATTTGCCCGACAGAGCGGCGTCCCACAATCCCCATCGTCCTCCGACGAGAGAAGCATTGACTTTCGATTGACTTTCGATTGACTTTCGATTGACTTTCGACGGACCTTCGGAGTGTATAGGGTAGGGAGAGGGAGATGAAGGGGAGGTTGGAGAGGAGGTTAGAGAGAGGGTGTCGGGGCGGGTAATGATGTTGATAGCACCGGCAAAGGCAGAGGTACCGAGAAGGTTGACAGCGGTGCCCTCTAAGATTTCGATTTTGGTAATAATATCCGTTGAAATCGGGAGATTCATGGTGTAGTGTCCCGTTTGCGGGTCTGTGATAGAGACGCCATTAATGAGGATCATCACTTGGTCAAAAGTCCCTCCTCGCATGTTGATGTCGGCTTGGGAGCCGTTAGCTCCTCGGGTACGGACATCAATACCGGGGAGGTAGGTTAGGATTTCGTTGACTGAGACGGCGGGAAGGGCTTCGATTTCCTCTTCGGTTATGGAGTAAATGAGTCGGTAGGTTGAAGACTGTAGTTCGGGAGCTTCTGCGGTAACCTCTATGTCAGGCAGTGTAAAAAGTGTTGTTGCCGCAGCGAGTAATAGCGTGAGAATCATAGTAGTATGGCATTTAAATTAGAAGTCGATTTGGGATTTTGGAGTTAGAGATGGATGAGGGCTTTGTTGTTTTTGCCGTCTACGATGGCGGTGAGAGGTGATTTAGTCCGTATTAGACGGACATAATTGGTTTCATAAACAGCGGGCAGTGCATCCAATTGTGCGATATCGAAGATGTCATCGGGACGGGAGAACGGGTCAACATGGATATATCCGACATTGAAGGAAGTGAGATTCTGGAAGAAGTGGGTTCCTTGCGATGGGTCCATGCGGAATGCGTGCAGGCAGCACTCCACAATAATCTTGGCTTCGCTGATGTCAGGCCACTTGACGGGGACGCCTAACGAGGAGATACATGATCCCCACCGCCCATAACCGATAAGGATATAGTTACGATGGTTGTCACGGTACTTCTTGTTGAGGGCAGCAATCTCCTGTGCCATTTCGGTCGTGTGGAGGGTATCAAAAGTATCGGGTTTGAGGTAAATAATGTCCTTCAAATCCTCGACAAATCCTGTTCCGAGCGCCGAAGAAGAAGCAATGAGCGGTCGTGAGGTGTCGATGTCCTTCCAATTGACTTCGGCCGTGAGTGCGTCGGAGGATATAGGTCTTATTTGCAAGACATTGAAGAGTGCTCTTCCTGTCTCTTGGTCAAGGTCGGCAGCAAACTCAATTTCGACATCACACTTCATTTCTTGGCGTGCGATGTCCAATAGTTCCTTGCCGATGTCCGCCACAGGGAAGGTTTTGAACTTAATCATTTGGGCAAAGGTGATGTACTTCGGTCCCTCAGGAATGGGTGAGTCCACCATTCGTTGGTTCGCGATATCGTAGGTTGAAACGACATGCCGCAGTCCTTTTAAGTCATTATTACCCAGTTCCATGCGTTCCAGATTGATACCGTCGTCAACAGAGGTTTTGAACTTCTCGGGTTGCAGATTGAGCGCAAAGAAGTTGCGTTGTGTTTCACGCATGATGAGTTCCGGTGTAGAGAGTTGGACGGCGTTTTTTGGGTGTGCCGGTGAGAATCGCAGGACTTGTTCGCCATCAACGACCGCCTTGCCGAGACCGAAGGCAAGTTTGATGATGCCTTCCTCCGATTTTTCTCGTCCCACGGGGTAGAAATTGACGGACCGCGCTACCCCGGAGAGGGTAGGATAGTAGTAGCCGTTATCCTCAGAGCCACAGATTTCTTGCAGGACAATCGCCATACGCTCCTCGGAAAGGACATTCCCTGTAGAGGTGATGTACCCACGTGCGGAAGTGAAATAGGTGGAGGCGTAAACCGATTTGATTGCTTTAGAGAGTAGCCGGAGTTGTTGGTCTTCGTTGTCCGTATAGGGGATGAGGTAGGTGGAATAAACACCTGCAAACGGTTGATAATAAGAGTCTTCGAGTTTAGAAGACGAGCGTACGGCAAGGGGTTTTTGCACCACGCGAATAAAGGTGCGTAGTGCTTCGGTGAGTTGTGTAGGTAAGGTTGACGCGACAAACTCGGAGAGCAGTTCCTCGTCGCTGAGGGAAGAATTGATGACATAGGTGAGACCATTTTGACGGATGAATTGGTCAAAAAAGTCCGTTGAAATCACGAGTGTCCGCGGTACAAGGACGCGTACCCCTTCCCAGCGGTTATAGAGGTCGTACTTATGAAGTATATGGTTGAGGAATGCCAGTCCTCGCGCCTTGCCACCGAGTGAGCCATTGCCGAGACGTGCAAACCCAATCGTGTCGTTGTAAGTGTCTTTGTTAAAGGCTGCAACAACGCCTAAAGCCTGTCTAATACGGAACTCGTGGATGGCTTGTACATTGATTTGGCGGACATGTTCGATGTCGTCGTCGTTCTGGATAAAGAAGGGGCGAACCTTCTTGGCAAGTTCAAATAACCCTCTGGCAAAGAGCCATTTAGAGAGGTAGTTATTGTCGGAAAGTATTCTGAAGTACTTGGCCGGAATGGTTGAAATAATGTTCTCAAATCCCTCAAGGTCTCCAGCGCGCGCTATTTCGGTATGCGTTTTTGGGTCGGTAACGACGAAGTCACCGAAGCCAAATTCTCGTTCGATATAGGCAGTTATCTCATGGGTGAGTGTGCTGGATGTCTTGACGACAAAACCCACTTTGAGTTGCTTAGCGGTTGAGCGCATAGATGCCTGTGATGACTGGAGAATAAAGGGCATGGTGGGATTGTCCTCTCGGATTAAGTGACAGAGATCTATACCTGCATCAAGTTTCTCGAGGGAGCGGTCGTCCCCCTTATGAATGACGAACCCGATGTCAGAGATAACCCCTAAGATATTGTCCTTGTATAATTGGTATATCTCGACGGCTTCATCGTAGCAAGTTGCCATCAGGACCTTGGGTCTGGCACGCTTACGGAGAACCTGTTGTTTCTCGTTCAGGGCATCACGGATAGCGGCGCTATTTTGCTGAAGGACAAGTCGATAGAGCAACGGCAGGTAGGTGGAGTAATAGCGGATAGAGTCCTCAACGAGGAGGATCGCCTGCACGCCTTCCTCGAGTATATCGTGCCGCGCATTGAGCTTATCCTCAACGAGTTTGATGATGGCGACAATGAGATCGAGATCATTATTCCAACTAAAGCGTATGTTGATGTTTTCGTCAAGAGGGCTCTGTACGGAGAGCATCATTATACGGTGGTCGTTGTACATACGGATGAGGAGGTCGAATGGCTCTTGTGCGAGTCTGTTTTCGGCTTCTTGGGGTGTCTCGACCCGCACTATTTGTGGCGGGTTAGAGATATTGAGTTGCTGGTACTCCTCGGCGATTTGCACTTCTATTCGTCCGTCCTCCTCGAGGATAAAGCTGTCGTAGTTATTGCAAACCAATAAGATACGGCGTATGCGTTGTTCCATCATACGGCACCTTGCTCAACCATAGCGTTGGCGACTTTGATGAAACCGGCGGTGTTGGCCCCCTTGACATAATTGATGTAGCCGTCGTCCTCTTTGCCATACTGCAGACAAGCGGCGTGTATGTCCGCCATGATGCGATGTAGATGCTCGTCGACCTCCTCAGCTGTCCAGCGTTGTCGGATGCTGTTTTGGGTCATTTCGAGTCCGGAAGTAGCAACGCCACCGGCGTTAGAAGCCTTGCCTGGGGAATAGAGGATATGGGCGTCTTGGAAGAGTCGGATGCCCTCTGGTGTAGATGGCATATTGGCTCCTTCGGCGACACACCAGCAGCCGTTTTTGAGAAGTGTTTCGGCGTCGTGCTTCTCAATTTCGTTTTGTGTAGCACAGGGCATGGCGATGTCGCATTTCTCGCCCCATGGGCGTGCCCCTGCGGTGTAAACAGCTTGGGGGAATTTCTTAACATACTCGGAGATACGTCCACGGCGGATGTTCTTGAGTTCAAAAACGAATGTCATCTTCTCCTCTGTGAGTCCTTCGGGGTCGTAAATATATCCGTCTGAATCGGATAGCGTGACCACTTTTGCTCCCAATCGCATGGCTTTTTGCGCCGCATATTGTGCCACATTTCCCGCACCGGAAATACAGACAGTGAGACCGTCAAAGGTCTTGTTTTGGGTAGCGAGCATGGCTTGTGTAAAGTAGCAAAGGCCATATCCTGTAGCCTCGGGGCGGAGGAGTGAGCCTCCCCAGTATTGTCCTTTGCCTGTGAGCGTGCCCGTCCACTCGTCGCGAATACGCTTATATTGCCCAAAGAGGTAGCCAATCTCTCGTCCGCCGACGCCGATGTCACCTGCTGGAACATCGGTATCTTGCCCTATATGTCGCTGAAGTTCAGTCATAAAGGACTGGCAGAAGCGCATCACTTCCATGTCCGATTTGCCGCGTGGTGAGAAGTCCGATCCGCCCTTAGCGCCCCCCATCGGCAGGGTTGTGAGGCTGTTCTTGAAGGTCTGCTCAAAGGCGAGGAACTTCATGATACTGAGGTTGACAGAGTTGTGGAAACGTATCCCCCCCTTGTATGGTCCGATGGCACTATTCATTTGGACACGGTAACCGCGGTTGATTTGGATGTCGCCATTATCGTCTATCCACGGTACTCGGAACATGATGACGCGCTCCGGTTCAACCATTCGCTCGAGGATCTTCTGTTCGCGCAGATAGGGATATGCCATGACATACGGTGCCACGGAATTAACGACTTCGCTGACTGCCTGAATGAACTCGGGTTCATTGGGGTTCTTGCGTTCTACTTCCGCCATGAAGGAAGCGATGTACTGTTGTGTAAGCATGAGTTAAATTGATTTTAGGGTGCAAAAGTACAATATTTTTGTGAAATAAGCAAATTTTTTAATTATTTTTTGCATATATCGTTTTTTTGTAGTAATTTTGCGCATTAAAAATACACTTTTTATACCATGAGTGATACCAAGCACTATTTAGTGATTATGGCCGGCGGAATAGGTAGTCGCTTTTGGCCCTATAGCCGCAATGCCCGGCCCAAGCAGTTTCTGGACTTCTTCGGTACGGGGAAGAGCCTTCTCCAATTGACGGTTGAGCGGTTCAAGCCCTTGATTGATATTAATAATGTGCTGATTGTGACCAATGTGATATACCGTGACTTATGCTTAGAGCAGATACCCGGTCTCAAGCGTGAGCAGGTGTTGTGTGAGCCGTGTCGCCGCAATACTGCGCCGTGCATCGCTTATGCTATTGCGCATATCAAGAACAGGGAGAAACAGGGCGATTGGGACAAAGTCAATATGATTGTTGCCCCGAGTGACCATTTGATACTCAATAACGAGGAGTTTGTCAGAGTGATGCGGACAGGATTGGATTTCGTGAGCAGGCATGAGGCGTTATTGACCTTAGGTATGCGTCCTACCCGTCCTGAGACAGGGTATGGTTATATTCAGATTGGTGAACAGGCGGGAGGAGATGTCCACATGGTGCAAGCCTTTACGGAAAAGCCCAATATAGAGTTGGCGAAAGTCTTTTTAGAGAGCGGTGATTTCCTATGGAACAGCGGTATCTTCATTTGGTCGCTCAAGGCTATCATGAATGCCAATAGGAAGTACCTGCCGGCCTTACGAGACATCTTCGAGCCAGGGGAGAGGTTGATGGGAACTGTGGAAGAAGAGGCGTTCATTGAGGACAATTTCCCGAAGTGCCCTAATATCAGTATTGACTATGGAATCCTCGAGAAGGCTGATAATGTGTATGTTTTGCCGGCCGATTTCGGTTGGTCGGACTTAGGCACATGGGGGTCGTTGTATGAACTAAGTGAGAAGGATGAGAAGGGCAATGTCAGTCTTCATAGTGAGGCGCGGTTCTATGACGCAACGGACAATATAGTGACCCTTGAGAGCGGCAAACTTGCTATTGTTGAAGGGCTGCACGACATGATTATAGCAGAGAATGACAGGGTGCTGTTGGTGTGCAGGAAAGTCAATGAGCAGTCCATAAAGAACATTGTCACAGAGGTGAGTGACGCTTACGGGACGCGATTCTCGTAAGAGAAAAGAGTTACATACAACTAAATACAAACATATGAGTTACTTAAATTTTGACAAGACATTAATGGTCAACCTTGAGCGGTCGGTAGGCTTAGAGATTCTAAGAACCAACCGTTCGGGGGTTTACAGTTCAACGACATTAGTGGATTGTAACACACGTAAGTACCATGGTCAGTTGGTAATGCCGATTCCTGAACTTGGTCCGGACAATTATGTGTTACTGTCCAGTTTGGACGAGACTGTTATGCAGCATGGTGCGGCGTTTAACCTTGGGTTGCACCAGTACGGTGAAAACACCTTTGCTCCCAATGGGCACAAGTACATTCGCGAATTTAATTGCGAAGTGGTATCTAAGACCACCTATCGCGTAGGTGGTGCCATTTTGACAAAGGAACGGTTGTTGGTCAGTGGTGAGCCTCGTGTACTGATCCGCTACACTTTAGTAGAAGCAGGTTCGCCGACTCAGTTACGGTTCAAGCCGTTCTTGGCTTTTAGGTCGACGAACGCTTTGACGCACGAGAACCCGATGGCTAACCCGAACATGGATGACTGCGAAAATGGTCGTGTAAATCAGATGTACCCGTCGTTTCCGAAGTTGTACATGCAGTTCTCAAAGGCAGTGGAGTATCACCATGACCCGCAGTGGAACAAGAACATCGAGTATTACAAGGAGCGTGAGCGCGGTTATGAGTACAAGGAAGATCTGTTGGTTCCCGGTTACTTCGAGGTTAGTCTGAGGAAGGGCGAGTCGGTCATCTTCTCAGCCGGTACGACAGAGGTGAAGACATCGACGCTCAAGAACCTCTGGAAGAAAGAGTATGAGCGTCGTAACGAGCGTGATAACATGTTTGCATGTCTGAAGAACGCTGCGGCTCAGTTCTATAAGCGTGAGGGCGACAGGTGCTATCTGTTAGCAGGTTATCCGTGGTATGGTGCGTCGGCACGAGAAGAGTTTATGTCGGTGGCTTCCTGCACGTTGGACATTGACCGTCCAGAGTATTGGGACGCTATCATGGACAAGACTGCGGTAGAGGAGGTGGCTCATTTCATACACCATGAAGGCGCCATAGGTCTACAGGGAATGGACGAGCCGGACGCGCTATTGTGGTTTGTGCGTGCCATTCAGAAGTATGCCCACAAGTACACGATAGAAGATGCTGCCAGGAGGTACAAGGATCTCTGTGAAGAGATTATCAAGTTCTACCGCAAGAACAATCATCCTCGTGCTTTGGTACACCAGAATGGTCTCATTTGGGTTGATGGGACGCAGCGTCCTGCGACTTGGATGAACGCTACAGAGAATGGTTATCCCATTACTCCCAGGACGGGGTATGTAGTAGAGATAAACGCGCTATGGTACAATGCCTTACGGTTTGTAGCCGAGATGCTTCGCGCTTTAGGTAAGGAGATGGGAGCGGACCTGATGGAGTATCAGGCAGAGATAACGCGGCAGTCGTTCGTTGACACTTTCTGGAACGGCGTTTATCTTGATGACTATGTCGTCAATGGTTACAGGAACTACGAGGTTCGTCCGAATCAAATTTGGGCAGTAGGTTTACCGTACTCTCCTCTTGATAAGAAGCAGATGAAAGCCGTAGTGGATATCTGCACGAAAGAGTTATTAACGCCTCGTGGTTTGCGTACGTTGTCGCCCAAGTCGGGTGATTATCGTCCGCATTATGTAGGTAGTCAGCAGGAGCGTGACCACAACTACCACAATGGTCCTGTATGGCCTTGTACGATAGCGGCTTACGCTCGTGCGTACATGACGGTATATAAGCAATCGGGTCTCAACTTCATGGAGCGTTTGACGGTCGGTTACGAGGAGCAGATGTCGGAGTTGTGTATCGGTACGCTCAACGAGTTGTATGACGGTAACCCGCCTTACAAGGGTCATGGTGGCACGAGTTATGCTCCGTCGGTAGCAGCAGTCATATCGGTCTTAGACACGATGAAGAAGTATCAACAAGAAAATGAAGAATAACATGAAAGCACTAATGTTTGGTTGGGAGTTTCCCCCTCATATTTTAGGAGGTTTAGGGACTGCCAGTTACGGATTAACCCGCGGTATGGCTCAGCAAGAGGATTTGCAGATTACTTTTGTGATGCCGAGGCCATGGGGTGATGAAGATCAGTCGTTCTTGCGTATCATAGGAGCTAACTCTATTCCAGTACCCGGGAGGGGTTGTATAGAGTTCAGTGGTCGGTACCCGGATAACTTGGTCGAAGAGATAGGTAACTATGAGGCTGTGGCTCGCGAGATAGCATGGCGTGAGGACTTCGATATTATTCACAGTCACGACTGGTTGACTTATCCTGCGGGGATAGCCGCCAAGGAAGTGAAGCACAAACCTTTGGTTATCCACGTTCACGCGACGGACTTTGACCGTTCGCGCGGTAATGTGAACCCTACCGTATATGCCATTGAGCGTCGTGGTATGGACATGGCGGATCACATCATGTGTGTGAGCCATTTGACGCGTCAGACGGTAATAGAGAAGTATGGTCAAGACCCCAACAAGGTGTCCACGGTGCACAATGCGGTTGAGCCGTTGGATCATCCTGAGGAGTTTGAGAAACATCCTCGTAAGGACAAGTTAGTGACTTTTCTTGGTCGTATTACGATGCAGAAGGGTCCCGAGTACTTTGTAGAGGCAGCCGCTAAGGTGCTGAAGCGTACAGACGGTGTGCGGTTTGTGATGGCAGGCAGTGGTGACAAGATGGCAGAGATGATTGAACTTGTTGCCAAGAAAGGCATAGCGGACAAATTCCATTTCCCGGGTTTTATGCGTGGCAAGCAGGTTCAGCAGGTTTTGGCGGACTCGGATGTATACATCATGCCGTCTGTTTCGGAGCCGTTCGGTATCAGTCCTCTTGAGGCGATGCAGGTTGGTTGTCCGTCCATTATCAGTAAGCAGTCGGGTTGTGCGGAGATTTTGAGTCATGCAATCAAGACGGACTACTGGGACATTGATGCCATGGCTGACGCCATTTATGCCATTGTGAAGTACCCTGCGATGTACAAGTCTCTTCACGAAGAGGGGATAAAGGAAGTGAACGCCATCCGTTGGTACGATGCAGGTCTGAAGGTGCGTGCCATCTATGACCGCGTGTTGGGATGGTGATGCAAGATGCAAGATTAATAACAACGAAATTAAATACTTACGATTATGAAGAACATATCTTTTTGTTTTGAGATGCATGTGCCCTATAGGCTCAAGCGTTATCGTTTTTTTGACATCGGTCAAGACCATTACTACTATGATGACATGGCGACCGAAGAGTATATTGAGTGGTTAGTACGGACCAGTTATATGCCGTTATGCACCACATTAAAGGAGATTGTCCAGTTTTCGAAGGGTCGTTTTCACTTTGGTTTAGCCGTTAGCGGAATCACCCTAACGCTGTTTGAGCAATATGCTCCTGAGCTGATTGATCTCTTGAAGGAGTTAGCTGCCAGCAAGTCGGTTGAGTTCGTTGGTGTACCGTTCAGTTACTCTCTCGCCTCCGAGAAGGACGAGAATGAGTTTGAGCGTCAGCTGAAGGACCATGCCGACCTGATCAACGAGTTGTTCGGTCAAAAACCAAGTGTGCTCTGGAATACCGAATTGCTGTACACCGACGAAATGGCTCCTATTGCCTACAAAGCAGGTTATAAGACGATTATGACAGAGGGTGCTAAACACATTTTGTCGTGGCAGAGTCCGAACTATGTTTACCAATCCGCCGGTCACAACAAGGTAAAGATGTTAGTCCGCAACAGGGAGTGGAGTGACGAGTTATCGTTCCATTTCTCAGACCCCAACTGGAGTAAGTTCCCGTTAGATGCCGAGCGTTATGCGCAGGAGTTGTCGGAGTTGGCGGCGGAGGAAGAAGTAATCAATATCTGGTGCGGCGCTGAGACCTTCGGTATATTGCAGAACGAGGGTACAGGAATATTCAATTTTCTGCGCGCATTGCCCTACTACGCTATGGAGCGTGAGATGTGCTTTGTCACGCCGTCCGAGGCTGTGAAGGGTTGCAGTCCGTCCGCAGTGTTGAGTGCTTTACATCCACTGACCTGGGCAGGTGAGGCTAAAGACCTCAGTTTGTATCTCGGTAACGACCTGCAGCAAGAGGCTCTCAATAAACTCTTTGCGGTAGCAGAGCGCGTTCATCTGTGCCGTGATAAACAACTCCAGACCGACTGGAAGATCCTGCAGGATATCACCTACCTGCACTTCATGAACCATATTGACCAAGGTGCCACACAGTACGAGTCAGCGTATGACGCGTTCATTAACTACATGAACATCTTGGCGGACTTCCTGCAGAAAGTGGAGGAGCAATATCCCACGACGATTGAGAATGAGGAACTGAACGAGTTGCTCAAGACCATTGACAACCAAGAGAAAGAGATTGCCGAACTGCAAGCCAAGTTGTATGCCAGAGCGGCGAAGAAAGCCGATAAGTAATAAAAAGAGTTCTCTCCATAGTACTTATTACCCTTATGGCGCTGCCGCTCATGGCAGCGCCTAAGGGCAAAAGGACACCCACGAAGATAAAGGCGTGGACACTGCCCCTTTATACAGCACAGGCGGATACAGTGGCAGTTGACACTGCCTTTCTTAATCAGCCTAACCGCAACATGTTGGACGACTATTCGGTGTCTAATGTCTGGAACGGCAATATTGTATCTCCGGCGCAGTCAAGGCTGTACTTCAAGCGTCTCAATAAGATTGATGACCTCTTTGGGCGTCAGTATGAACCCTTCATTATCACCCCTCAGGATGTGCGGTTCTACAACACGACGACACCCTTCTCGGCGTTAGGCTATCAACATGGTTTCACGACCTACCACGAGGAGCATGACCTTGATTTCCTGTTCACCGGTAATTTTAACAAGCGCACCAATGTAGGTATCACGCTCAATTACCTGAACTCCCCCGGTCATTACCTCAACCAAGAAGCTTCGCTCTTCAATGGGGCTGTGTGGGGATCGTATAATGGCAATCAGTACTTCCTGCATGCTGCCTTCACATGGAACACCCTTAAGAATTTCGAGAATGGCGGTATCCAGAATGTCTCAGACTTGTCGGGTCCCTTGAACCCCGAAGAGATACCGGTCAATATGAAGGCCATGTCGGGCTATACATACTTGTCGGGACTGCTCAACCACGGGTATAGTCTGACGGTGCAGCGCCGCCACACGGACTCCATAGAGGTGCGTAATGAGTTTGGCGAGTGGGAGAAGCGGGACACTATCATTACGGAGTATGTGCCAGTGACCACCTTCAGCCACACCTTTGAGGTCAATAACTCCAACAGGCGTTATGTCGAGCAGAGCCACAATACCTATTACGCTGACTGGCACCGCAGTTATGGGCACACCAACGACTCGTCCAATGTATTGACCATCAAGAACACCTTGGCTGTCACGTTTGAGGAGGCGTTCAACACGAAATTGCGTTTCGGCGCTATGGTCTATGCCCGCAATGAGTTTCAGCGGTATACCTACCTCCGAAACGAGGTCTATCAACCTATCGGGAGTGACAATTTGGCAGACTGGGCGACATTAGACACTGTTGGCACATATTTTGGAAAAGAGAGACTGATTGCCTACCAGTGGACCAATAATACCTATGTCGGTGGCTCCATTTATAAGCGAATAGGTGCTAACTTCCACTATACGGTTAACGGAGATGTATGTGTCGTGGGCTATAAGTTAGGGCAGTTTGATGTCAACGGTAAAGTGGACTTTAACTTCAAGTTGGGGAAGGATGAACTGACATTAGATGCACATGTCAGGGTGCATAACGATAAGCCCTACTATTTCTACCATAATTATGTCAGCAATCACTACGATTGGCAGCATGATTATCGGTCAGAGATGCACTTTCAAGTCGGTGGTGTGGTGCGCTATCCTACGCAATGGATTAAGCCGTCCGTGGACATTAACTTTGAGAACATCACCAACTATATCTACTTTGACGCAACCGGCAATCCTATACAACATGATGGTAATGTGCAGGTCTTTAGTGCCGATGTGCGCGTGGATCTGACCACACCGTGGGTCAACTTAGAGAATAATGTTATTTACCAGTATGCCTCTAAGGAGATTCCTGTACCGACCATCGTTTTATACCATAACCTTTACTATCACGGCACTTGGTTCAAGGCGCTTGATGCCCAGATCGGTGTCGACATGAGGTACTTCACCAAGTACTATGCGCAGGTACTTAACCCCGCTACGGGGCAGTTCTGCACCCAATATGAAACGCAAATAGGAAACTATCCGGTCATGAACGTATACGCCGGTTTTAACGTGCGCTTGATTCACCTCAAGTTCTACGTGCATTACACGCACTTCAACCACCTGTTCATGCGGTCATCCACGGAGTATTTAGCCATGCCCGCCTACCCGATGAATCCGGATATCTTCCGGTTAGGAATAAAGTGGAACTTTTATAATTAGGAGTGATTATGCCCATTAGTGTTCGATTTAATAAGATTATGGTTTACGCTCGCGAGGAAGCCGAGCGACTACATAACTCTGAAGTATTGCCGGAGCACTTGTTGCTCGGTATTTTGCGATTGGAAGAAGGGAGTGCTTATACCATGTTAGTTAAGGCAGGTTGTATCCCTGCTGAGGCGAAAGAGATGATTGACGATGCCCTTCGGGAGGACAAAGACACCATCGAGGCTATTCAGCGGTCAGCAGGCGTTGACCGCATCCTGCGAATAGCCAATAACATCGCCCGCGAGTATAGTGACGAAGTGACCGGCTCAGGACACTTGCTATTAGCCATTTTGAGAGAACATATCAACCGCGCTGCGGCATTCCTCGAGTCCAACTGGCACATCACCTACGAGCGGGCTGCACAACTCTATCCACAAAAGGTTGAGGCACCACAAGACTCCTCCCGTACGGGAGAAGGCGTCGCCGATGACCCCTCCGCAGATAAGAAGAAACAACCTGCACCCCATCGGCCTTCTCGTTCCAACACAGGTACACCTGCCTTGGATAAGTATGGGCATGACTTGACCATGAAGGCACTGAACGGTGAATTAGACCCCGTAGTCGGCAGGGAGGTGGAGATCAATCGCGTCATTCAGATTCTGGCACGCCGTAAGAAAAACAACCCTATTCTCATCGGTGAACCCGGGGTCGGCAAATCGGCTATCGTAGAAGGGATTGCACAAGCCATTATTGATAACAACAGCCCCCTCAATAATCGCAGAATCATCACCTTAGACATTGCCTCCATGGTGGCAGGAACCACCTACCGTGGGCAGTTTGAGGAGCGCATGAAGGCTGTCATTGACGAGTTACATAAGCACCCCGAGATTATTCTTTTCATCGACGAGATTCATACGATTATTGGTGCCGGTAACGCCCAAGGCTCCTTGGATGCTGCTAATATCTTGAAACCCGCTCTCTCCCGCGGGGAGGTACAATGTATCGGTGCCACAACAACCAATGAGTACCGCACTTCGGTTGAGAAGGACGGTGCCCTGGAACGGCGGTTCCAGAAGGTGGTTATCAAACCCACTACGCCGGAAGAGACCTTGGAGATACTTATTCGCCTGAGCGACAAGTACGCCTCTTTCCATCATGTCACCTACCCCGAAGAGGCTCTTAAGGCCTGTGTCCATTTGGCAGAGCGCTACTTGATGGACAGGGCTTTCCCCGATAAAGCCATTGATGTGATGGACGAAGTGGGCGCACGCATTCATACCGCCGGGCACCATAGTACCATTACAACCGATGATGTGGCAGCGACGGTCTCAATGATGTCCGGCGTCCCCGTTCAGCGTATTCGTAAGGCGGAGTCGGAGCGATTACGCACGATGGCGGCGACTTTGCAGAAGAAAATCATCGGGCAGGACGAGGCTGTGACATCCGTTGTGAAGGCTATTCAGCGGTCACGCTTAGGCTTGCGCGACCCTAAGAGACCCATCGGCACCTTCTTCTTCCTCGGACCGACAGGGGTCGGCAAAACATATCTGGCACAATGCCTTGCCGAAGAGATGTTCGGCTCGCGCGACGCCCTTATTCGCTTCGATATGTCGGAGTATATGGAGAAACATACCGTCTCATTGCTCGTCGGTGCACCTCCGGGATATGTCGCCCATGAGGATGGCGGTAAGTTAACCGAAGCCGTGCGACGCACACCGTATTCCATCTTACTCTTTGACGAGATTGAAAAGGCGCACCCGGATATCTTCAATATCCTCCTGCAAGTGCTGGACGAAGGACGCCTGACCGACCGACAAGGGCATCAGGTGGATTTCAAGAACACCATCATCATCCTCACCTCTAATGTCGGGACGCGCCAACTCAAGGACTTTGGTGCCGGCGTCGGGTTTGAGGCATCTACACCGGACCTTAAAACCCAAAAGGCAACCCTCATCAAGGCAATGGACAAAACCTTCCCGCCCGAGTTCGTTAACCGTATCGACTCCGTTATCACCTTCAATACACTCTCCGATGAGTCCATCAAAACCATTCTTGACTTGGAGATTAACAAACTCCGCAAGCGATTGAAGACACAAGGCTATACCCTTAAGGTCGGGCAAGAGGCAAAGGCTAAACTTTTAGATAACTCCAATACCGCCAAGTACGGCGCACGACCACTCAAACGCTCCATCCAAACACTCTTGGAGGATAAGATAACCGAGAAGATCCTTGCAACTAAACGAGAAATAAAAACTATAAACATTGAATCATTATGACAATTGAAGTAACAGATGCCAATATCAAGGCGTTATTGGCGGAGGGTACACCCCTCGTAGTTGACTGCTGGGCACCATGGTGTGGTCCATGCCGTATGTTAGGTCCCGTTATCGAAGAACTCGCTAACGAATATGAGGGACAAGTCCGAGTCGGCAAACTCAATGTGGATGAGAATGATATGATTCCGCAAGAGTATGGTATTATGTCTATCCCGACGGTGCTGTTCTTTAAGAACGGCGAACTCTTTAACCGCACGGTGGGAGCATTGCCCAAAGCACAACTCAAACAGACTATCGACCAATTACTCTAAGCGAATGAAAGAAGCACGACGTGCGCTTCTTGCGCTGAACATAACCGTCCTGCTGACCTGCTTTACTATGGCCGGTAGGGCGGAAATCATTACGCTCAAAACCGGGCAAACCATTACCGGACAAATACTGATGCAAAACGAAGCCGTTGTCATCATCCGGGACCGCTACGGAGCTAAATTTCAATACCTGAAAAACGACATACTTTCTATTGAAGACGATACACCGGAAGACGCTATAGAGATTATTGCCACCCGAACCCTGACACCGAAGGTCAAAAAGGTCTTTATGTCCCTGGAGGTAGCTGGCGGCGGCTTCACCTCACCACATCACTACAACGGCGGAGCGTTCGCGGCCGACCTGCTCATCGGCTCACACCATATAGGCGACACCCGTATCTTTGTCGGAGGAGGCGTAGGCTATCATGGCTATTTCGGGGACCGGAGCTACTCGTTCATACCCATCATGGCTGCCCTGCGAGCACCTCTTATAGACGGTGTCCATGCTCCGCAAATAGGGCTGTCCGTCGGTTATGGATTTTCCCTTAATAACAACGCCTCACATGGCTTGTATGCAGGAGTTGACCTGGGCTATCGCTACCAAAAGAAGAATAAAGCCGCACTCTATGTCGGACTGTATGCTTCCTTCCAACAAACTACCCTTTCCGTCACGGAAACAATCACCGACGCTATATATACGTACAATTCCGGCACTAACCTCATCGCCTATGGCGCCAAGTGCGCAGTGTATTTTTAGACAGTATTTTGCACCAAAAAGACCGCTGATTAGGCGGTCTTTTTCGATTTGCAATTATCGATTTTGGTAGAGTAATCGTGCCCTATGGGCTAGTAATCTGAGCGGAGAGACACAGCGCGCTATGTCTTAGCCCTAAGCACGATTACTTTACTCTCGCGCCGCGGGCATCGTAGAGGGCATCCTCGCGGAGGATGTAGAGTTGCCCATCCACCATAATCTTTTGGACAGATACAGCATTGAAGAGGATTTCGTCAAGACCATCCTCTACCTCTTTCAACTCAAACGTAGCGGTGATGGTGATGTCCTCCGTTACGGTCAGTCCTGTTTCGGGGTCATAGTTGTCCGACCAGCCGACAAACTCATACAACTCACTTGTGAAGGGCTCTAAGTAAATCGTTGTCCCCCAAGCGATGCCGGTGAGGTCAATGCGCTCGTCGTTATCTTTTCGGTATGCCTGCACGGAGCCGTGTTCTGCGATAACGGTTACATCATAGCGGTTAATCTCATACTGCGCTTTGATAGTCATATCCTCAGTTACAGCATCAAACGTCTTGTCCCAACCCGTGAAGGTATATCCTTCATGTTCTGGGGCTTGAGGTGCAACGGCTTCCTCATTGTAACTAATAGTTTGAGCTTCACCTATGGGGGTGTCGTCCCAATCCACAAAGGTTACCGTGAAGGTGCGCAACTCCAAATGAGCCGTGATAGTGATGTCGTTTTCTACGATGAAGTAGTTCGGGTCGTCTTGGTAGTTGGTCCAACCGGTCCGTTTGTAGCCTTCATCGGGCACTACTTCCAGACGGACTGCTGTGCCATATTCAATGGGTTGGCTGAGGTCAAGTTCTTCGCCATTAGCGCCTCCGTCCAATACCTCGTGGGCTACAACCGTTCCGTGTTCTGCGATAACGGTTACTTGGAATTTATCCGTCTCACATTCAGCATAGATATCTAATGCCGACTGTACATTGGAGAAGTCTTTATCCCAATCGGTAATCGTCTTATGCTCATTATGGGAAGCGGTCGGAGCTACGGCGGCTGTGCCTTCATCGACCCAACCGGACTGAAGAACAGTTACACCATCGCAATCATAGAAGGTGACAAAGTAACGAGTCGTTGTGCTGAACTGAGCGTAGTAGTTCTGAGCCTGCGTTACGGCAGCAATCGCAGGCGACCAGCCGGTATGCGTATAACGCGTGCCCTCAGCCGTGTAACTCAAGTCGGCACCATTATATACCGGCATTGTGCCATAGTCTAATGGCGCCGACTGATAAACTTGATTACCATCGGCACTCAGGAATTGCACTACGTATTGCTGCAAGGTTTTGTTAAAGACTGCCGTGTAGGTAGTGTTTTGCGATACGGCTCCGATAGCAGGTGTCCATGAGCCGGCAAACTCATAGGAGTATTGCGCATCGGCATCCTTGTACGGAGTAGAGCCTGTATAGGAAGGCGTTTCGCCCACTTCGACAAGCGATTTCTGCCACTCTATTCCCCATTCATCGGTAAAGACTACTTCAGCTTTAAAGACAGGGGTGTATGTCACATCTGCCGTAATGGCACTCAACGCCGGAGACCACCCCGCAAAAGTGAGATTGGCTTTGGCTGGTGTGGTACCAGTATAGGTCGGGAAAGAACCATATCCATATTCCGTGGTCTCCAATACATTACCATTTTCGTCTTCAAAAGTCACAGTATATTTCCGTGCCACAGCGGTATAACGAGCCCAGTATTCCGTATTGTTGTGGGTTAGTGCAGGTAACTCACCGGTATAGATACTTCCGCCTTCTTGAGCGGTAGCCCAGCCCAAAAATTCATAAGAGTGCTCTGCATCAGATGCTTTGGATGGTGTGCCTAAACTATAAAAAGGTGTAGAACCTGACTCAAACACAGCCTCTTCCAAAACATCATTATCGTTGTAGAAGATAACATTATATGGAGTAGCCACATAACGCGAATAGACTGTTAAATTCTGTGTCACTTCGGCAAAGCTAACATCCCAGCCTCCCCATGTGTATCCATAATGTTCGTGCCCGAAAGGGTATGAGGACGGATAGGCTTCCGAGGTGGTCGGATTGGGTGCTATCGCTGACTGACCATAGGCGACCAACTGCTCAGTCTGAGGGTCTGATGCACATAGTGTAACATTCAAATTATAGCTCAGCCCATTAGGAATACGGTCAATAAACTTAACGGTGAATAGCCCCTCCCTAACCTGCAAAGAGGATTGGATGGGTGTATTAGTGGTAGTGGCACAATAATATTGGAGAAAAGCCTCGGCAGGGACATAGATGGGCACAGCGGAGTAATCCGAATGATTAAAAACCCAAGTCCCAAAGGTAGGTGGAACGAGACCTTCCATTGTGACCTCTGTTAGGTTACATCCAAAAAAAGCCGATGCACCTATCTCTTCAATGGAGGCAGGCAGAGTAACGGAGGTTAGGCTTTGGCATCTATTGAAGGCATATTCGCCAATCTTTGTTATGGAATTGGAGAATGCCACGCTTGTGAGTGACATGCAATTAGCAAAAGACCTATCCCCTATCTCAAGCATCGTATTCGGGAAGGTCACAGATGTAATAGAGCTACCTCCGAAAATGGACATACTTCCACCCTGTACTTTTGTTACGGTGTAGGTAACATTATTATAGGTCACTTGTGCAGGAATTACCAAGTCATTGGGAATGACTCCATATCCGATTACTGTGGCTGTACCTGCATCCAATAGGTTGTACTGCAGTCCATTGATCACGACTTGCTCATCTGCATGCATTGGCTGTGCAACCAAACATGTCAATAGAATGACAAGAATAGAATAAAGTTTTTTCATTGTTTGTTTCTTTGCCCGTTATATCCCATCGGCCCGTCGGTTTTAAAAAGATTGTTTGTTAATAAATCATGTTCATTGTATTTTGGTTTTTGCTATATTTCGTATAAGGTTACCATATACGCTACCCATATAAACACAAAAGACGGCGCACACGATTAGTGTACACCGCCTTTAGCGTTGCGAATACATTGTTTTTGCTTACTTCGTGCCCATTCGCATGGGGGGGGTAATTTGCTTATTATAAATTAGTTGCATAAGGTATTAGTCATTCGTTTCATTCAGTTCGTTTTCTATTTCCTCAATGGTTGGCATAGTACCTTCTATCTTCGCCGGATAGAGTTTTTGCAGTTCATACTCCGAAATGCCCAAAGGTTGGCTGCTTGACTCCAATGCGTATTGAGCAAGGGTATTACTCTTCTGACGGCATATAAGCAAACCGATAGTCGGGTTATCTCGTCCTTCCTTGCGCAGCAAATGGTTACAAGCCACTACATAGCCGCCTAACTGCCCTGCGTCCGCAAAATCGAACTCTCCGATTTTGACCTCAACCACCACATAGCAAGACAAGTTCAAGTTATAGAAAAGAAGATCGAGGAACTTCTCTTTGTCTTCAATCTGCAAACGATATTCCTTTCCAATGTACGCAAAACCCGTCCCTAATTCCAATAGGAATTTCGTTATATTATGCAGCAAAGCGTCTTTCAGTTTGCGTTCATTATACTTGCCCGTTATTCCCGTAAAAGCAAAATTATAAGGGTCGCGCGTAATCTCTTGCGCAAGATCGCTTTCTTCGGCAGGTAAAGTGTATTTGAAATTGGACAGTGCTTTCCCTGAACGCTCATATAAATCTGTGCCTAAGAAATTAAGCAACATATCACGACTCCAACCGTTCTCAATCGTCTGTTGCACATAGAACAAAGCCTTGTTCGGGTCAGAAGAACATTTGTCAATGATGTAGCGATGATGTCCCCAAGGAATAGAAAATATATCTTGCTGTAGCCGTGCCGTAACCCGCTCGGTAAAATCGTCCCCAAGTTGTGGACGATTTAGCAATAGAGATTCATCCACAACTTGTGGACAACTTGTAAGTCCCTCGTTTTTAGGCAATAAAGCAGAGTACAGCACATAGAAATACTTTGCATATTTAAGCGAAGTGACAGAAAAGCCTTCCGTATTAGGAATCGCATTGCGTAAGTCCTGACTGAGATTTGCATAGAAACCCTTACCATACGAATTCTCCGCATCGCGTGCTACTATGTCACGTCCTAACTCCCAATAGTAACGTAGCATCTCCTGATTTACTTTTACCGATGCCTTTATCTGACTCCGGCGGAAACGCTGGCTTAACGATTGAATCCACAACCAGTACTCCTTGTTAATATGGATGAGGTTACTCATGTCCCTTTTGCGCTCAAAAATCGCACAAAAGTACAAAAAAAGAATGAAATACGCAAATTTTTAGCCCATAAAAGTTTAATTTTGTAAACTTTTTCCTATGAAATGAGCAAAATCATTAGATTTTGTGGTGCAAAAGTGCAAAAAACTCCCACGGCATTGCTGCTATGGGAGTTTCCAATAGAATGAATTGCGATGGTTTACTTCTTAGCCACAAGGGCACGATTACTTTACTCTCGTGCCGCGGGCATCGTAGAGGGTATCCTCGCGGAGGATGTAGAGGTTGCCGTTATTGAGCACTTTTTGGGCGGCATGGTTGTTTATTTTGACATTTTCTATTGCGGAGATCGGGTTAGCCGGGTCTTGGAAAAGAGCTTGGAGATAAGTATCGTTGATGACGGTAACCGTACGCGTAGCATTCTTGTCGCCATCTGACCAACGGACAAATTCATAGCCTTCTTTAGCAATAGCCGCGATTTGCGTGGAGGGGTCTGCGCAATCCGGAATACGCGTCATCATAGTTACCCCCATATTGTAATCATTCGGCTCAACCTGAAACATGTATCCGAGTACACCATCAATCTGGCAGCCATGGTCTTTCTCCTTAAAGAGTGCGCAGATATTTACATTTTGGTTCACTTCGCTCCAGTTACGCGGATTCACAGTTGAACCATCGCTCCAGATAACAAACTCATAAGTAGATTTCGGACGGGCATAAGCGCGGGCAGACTTATCATCACAAGTTGGATATTTCACCTCAACGGAGCCATACTCGCTATTATCAGAGAAAGCACAGAAAGAGTACGGGAAAGTACCATTGCTCTCGCAACTTGCCTCTTTGAAATGTGCTACTAAATGCATATCTTCATCCACCAGGGCGATATAGGTTACGGCCTCATAAGAGTAAACCAAATTTCCATTGTTAGCATCTACCCATGCCTCAAAGACATAACCTACAAAACCGGAAGCGGAGATACGAGCTGACGGATCTTCGCAGGTTGGAATCTTATAAATTGCTACTGCGCCTTGTTGCGTATCTGCACTCTCAACATCTAATCTGTACGGGAATGTGCCATTAACGGAGCAGTCGGCTTCTACGAAATAAGCCACCAAGTTCATATTCCTATCTACATTGGCGATAGTGGTGTTCGCTTGGTACGAATAGACAACACTATTATCCATATCATACCATGCCTCGAAAGCATAGCCTGCATAAGGATAGGCAGCGATTTGGGCAGAAGCATCATCGCAATCTGGAGCTTTGATAACACTCACGGCACCCTTTAAGTCATCTTCAGTAGTTATATTGAACTGATAGGGGAAGACGCCGTTCGTAGAGCAGTCGGATTCAACCCAATGGGCAGTTAGGTGCATATCGCGATTAACATTAGCAATAGTTGTGTTTGCTTGGTACGAATAAACCACATTATGATCCGTATCATACCACGCTTCAAAAGCATAGCCCGCATATGGGTATGCGGCTATTTGTGCGGAAGTATTATCGCAATTAGGCTCTTTAATAACCGTGATAGAGCCTTTTGCCGCATCGCTATTTACCACTTCAAATGCGTAAGGGAAATTGCCGGCAACGCTGACGCTGCTCCAATAGCCGGAATTGTAGTTGCTCATATAATTACATGGCACATACACATGCGCAGAGGAAGGAATACCGCTGAATGTGTTGGATTGAATCGAAGGAGCGGAACCATTCCTATTAATATATATGCCCTTTACATTTCCACATTGGTAGAAGACGTTTGCGCCCATCGAATTGAGCAAAGAAGATGTAGTACCTACCGCACCGAAAAATACATATTCAAGCGAGCTGCATCCTCCAAAGAAGTAGTCGGTGACTTTCTCACATGCGCTGGGCAACACAATAGACTTTAAATTGCTGCATCCATAGAAAATAGCTATCGCATCATCGGCAACATAGAAGTTTGATACGGAATTATATTGCGTAAATGTGACATTCTTCAGTGCACCGCATGCGGAGAAAATATACTCACCGTTAAACGCAATATCAGTACTATTAATAGTAACGTCTTGCAAGTTCGAACAGCCGTAGAATGCGTATTTCCCAATGCCTATCAACGCAGTATTAACCGTGATGGATGTGAGGTTCGTGCATTGATAAAACGCATTATCCGAGATGGTGCTTACCACAAATGATTGGCCGCCATAACTCACTTGACCGGGGATTGTGATACTTCCTGAAACATAAGTGGAGTTGCTGGCCTGTTCAGCCTTAGGCAATACTACGGCATCGTATGTATCCGCAATGCCCATCTCCGGCCAGGCGGAGTGTGTGAGGTGGTAATAAAGTCCGTTGATTAGTGTTTTTTCTGCAATGGTCTCTTGAATAAGAGCTGCTGAGGCATTGCCTACCATCAAAAGACAAGCTGTCAATGTAATCCATATTTGTTTCATAAGTCATGTTAGGGACTGTTATATTCCATCGCCCCATCGGTTTAAATGATTATTTTGTTAATAAGAGATTGTTACTTGTGCACCTTGTGCATTGAATATAGAACCATCGCCACGGAGAATGTATATTTGTCCGTCCATGATAACCTTGTTGACCTTTTTATTAGAGAAGATTTCATCTACACCTGTTGGTTTTGGAATAAAGTTGGCAGTAATAGTAACATTCTCCGTTACGGTCAGACCGGTTGTGGCATCGTAGTTTTCCCAACTTTCGAATTCATATTCCTTATCAGCCGTGACGGTCAGGAAGATGACGGTGCCGTACGGTATTTCCTCGCTCAGATCGACAGGGTTATTGTCGGCATCATTCGCTATTACTGTCCCATGTTCGGTTTCTATAGTCACCGTGTAGGTGTTGATAGTATAACTGGCTTTAATGGTAATAGCCCCTGTGATACTGCTGAAATCATTATCCCAACCGCTAAAAGTATATCCTTCGCGTGTCGGGTCGGCGGGGGCAGTCGCAGATTCTTCAAAGAGCACATCCTCCTCCTTGAGAACACGGTCATCAAAATCTACAAAGGTGACGTGATAGGAGTTCTTCGTATAAGTGGCTTTAACGGTAATAGCCCCCGTGATACTGCTGAAATCATTGTCCCAACCGCTAAAAGTATATCCCTCGCGTGTCGGGTCAGCGGGGGCAGTCGCAGCTTCTTCAAAGAGCACATCCTCCTCCTTGAGAACACGGTCATCAAAATCTACAAAGGTGACGTGATAGGAGTTCTTCGTATAAGTGGCTTTAACGGTAATAGCCCCCGTGATACTGCTGAAATCATTGTCCCAACCGCTAAAAGTATATCCCTCGCGTGTCGGGTCAGCGGGGGCAGTCGCAGCTTCTTCAAAGAGCACATCTTCCTCCTTGAGAACACGGTCATCAAAATCTACGAAGGTGACGTGATAAGCTTTCTTATTGAACGAAACAGAAATAGTAGCATTATCTGTAACGGTAAGTGAGCCATCCGCTTCGCAACCGCTCCATGCGCCGAACTCGTAGCCCTCATTCGGAGTAGCCACAAAGTGCAGAATGGTTTCTTCTTCTACAGATGTAAGGTCTATACCTGTCTCTTGCAGAACGATAGTACCGTTAACCGGTTGGTCGATTGTAATTGCGTAACTCGGTTTTTGCACAAAGACAACTTGTACATTAGTATTCTTGGTTACTTGTAGCGTCATAGGATTAGTGTACTCATTGATAGCACTTTCACCATCACGAGTAACCAGATATTGAGCAAACTTGTAGCTGTCATAGGGAATTGCTGTGAACACTAATTCTGTGCCATACAATATAGGTTGACTGAGGTCAACTGGATTGCCACCAGAAGTAACCGTTACAGCGCCATTTGTCGGATTAAGTAAGGTGACATTCATTTCTTTTAGTTTGAAGGTGCAACTCACGGTCACATCCCCATTGACGGTAATAGTGCCATCTTGTGCACATCCACTCCATGTGTCTAATGTATAATTGGCATCGGGAGTAGCCGTGAAATGCAGCAAAGTTCCTTCCGGCACTTCGCTTAAATTAACGGATTCGGTAACACTAATTGAACCATGCTCCGGCTGAACCAACGTAACGGTATAAGTATTGACCGGCTCTTCTGTAGAAATTACGATATAATCATCTGAGCCCTTCTTGTCAATGCCATAACCGCCGGAAGACATGCCCGAGCGAACTTCTGCTCCACGCGGGGAAATAATATAGCAGTTGGTTACTTCTACATAATCTTGGCGGAGCAACTGATAAACTGTTACATTGGAGTTGTTGATATACGTTTTTCCACCGACACTGTTGTTTCCGATACCATAATTACTTTCAGTAGTAATGGTGGTTGATTCAATGCGGAGTGTGCCATATGCTGTATGGATGGCAAAATAGGTATTGGACTTTGCATTCAACGAGCCGCTTCCTGTTATGGTCAAGTCGCTATAGTTGCTAAGTTGAATAGCGCAATAATAACCTGTACCGCTGTAGTGCAAAGAGTTTTCGCCTATAAGTTGAACAGTTACAGCCGGAGTGCTAGAGGTGCTTTTGGATTCCAATACACTCGCGCTTCCGGTAAATGCTACATGGGCATTGTTTAGTGTCAATGTCCGTGTGGAAACATCGTAAGTAATGGTACCGGATGCCGTAACTCCGGAAATCTCGTTTAGGGCGGCTACGATTCCTGTAGGAGAAGTCGCGATGGCATCGCTGATAGTGACACCGCACATCTTGAATTCATCTGAGGCATAAGCTCCCTGAATAACACAGCATAACGCTGCCAAAATGAGTAATTTAATCTTTCTCATAAAAAAAGTTTTTAGTTAAACAATATCGTTAATTAGTAGGGCTATTTTCGGCTCGTATGTACACAGAGAAAGCGCAGACTTCGCTATTGCTCATCTACGCACAAGGACCCTCGAACTGTCCCCAAAGTCAAATAAACAACAATGAAACCTACGCCGATATGACAAACCACCTGCTAAGAAACAGCAAGTAGTATGATAGTCATACCCGTAAGCGTCAATTGTTACTTTGTTTTTTGACTTTGGAATGATACTCAAAAGTGTTCGAGGCTTTTGTGCGTCAAATACAAAGCGTCAATAAACGCCATTCAATATGTAATGATTCTCCCCTAACCCTCCTGCTCTACGCAGGCATGGCGTAGGTGAATCCGAGTGCAAAATTACGAAAACATTTTGACATGTGCAAATAAAAGTTATTTTTTTGCAAGAATACGAATATTTTTACAATTATAACCTTATATTGCATTGGTGTGATGTTGTTCAAACGGGGAAGATGTCCCCTAATCATCAAAACGCTAATGATCGATTTGGGTTTAATGGCAGGACGCCGGAGAGTTGAAAATGCCGGCATAGCGTTTCGAAGAAGAGCGCTTAATGTGTCGGTTATCTCGGCTGAATTGTGCGGTTATTGTGCGGTTATTGTCCGGTTATTGTGCGGTGTGGTAAGGACACCAAAAGGGAGATAGTGACTAAACCTGACTAAACCTGAAAAAGGTTGACTCGTTTACTGACGTGCAATCTTAAAAATCGTAAACTTTTGACTCTATTCCTAACTCCGTTGATTCGACATCTAAATCCGTTGTCTTAACTCCTAAAAAAGTTTACTTTCTCTAAAATGCCGCAAAAGTACTACAATTTTTTGGCATATGCAAATAAAACTACATTTTTTCTATAAATAATGTTTTTTAGGTCCGTGAGCAATCAATTTGCAAAGAAGGGTATCCGTTTCATGGCGGCGAAGACGAGCCAATCGGGTAGGTGGTTGATAATGGGCACAATGAGGTAATTCCATGCTCCGGGCATACAACGCTTTTTGGAGGAGGTAAAGAGGACCTTCAGTGCTCGTTTGGCTAATCGTTCGGGTGGCATGGTGATACCCACGGCGCGCAGGACCTTGCCAAAGGTTGTGCCAAACGGCAGCAAGCCGGTATCGGTTGAGCCCGGTGTAACCGCAAGCACTCTTATGCCTTTCGGCTTAAGTTCGTAGTAGAGGGCTTTGGTGAAGTTAAAGACATATCCCTTGGAGGCATTATAGCAGGCGATAGAGGGCATCGACATCCAAGCGGACATGGAGGACATGTTGAGGATGAAACCGGTGTATTGTTGATTAGCGATTGTCGATTGGTGGAGCATTCGTGCTGCCACCAAGCGGCAGAGTTTGGTGAGCGTGACAATATGAAGCATCAAGAGCGTCTCTATCTTTTGCGGTGAGGTTTTAACAAAGGCATCAAAGATGAGCATTCCCGCATTATTGATGAGAACCTCAATAAAGAGTTCTTCTTGGTCACAATAAGCCATTATCTGCTCCGCCGCATCGTGCTCCGACAGGTCGATAAAGAGGTAGCGAGCGTCAACCCGGTATTGTTGTGCCAATTGGGTACTGACGGTCTTTAACTCCTTCTCTTGGTTACTGACCAGAAGAAGGTTATAGTGATAATCGCGGGCTAAGGCAGTAGCGTACTGCAAGCCTATTCCGGAGGACGCACCGGTAACGAGGGCGTATGGGGTCATAAGATGTGGGCTTACAACCAACGGACATAAGCGAAGTCCATACGGTGCGGAAGAAGTTCGTTCTGAGGGAACATCCTAATACCGAACTTCATACCTCCGGCATAATCGAACTTATACTGTGCCTCGTAGAAGAGGTGTGAGCCTTCTACCTTAACGAGTTTGAGCGGTTCTACCTCATACAGTTTGTCGTTATTGTGCAGACTTGTGCGTACAGCCACCCACTCAACACCAATAGATGAAGCTCCGACCTCTTTAAGTGGCAGGTCGTGCACATCTATTTCCGCCGTGATTTTATAGCTCTCCCCTACCGAAACAGGGTCATCGAGATAGAGTGCATCAAAGTGTGCATTTATTTTCTCAATGCCGTCCCAATATTTGACCATGGTTTCCTTCCAAGCGGCAATCTCTTTAGCGACCTTGAAGTTATCCGCCACAAGTGCCTTATGGCGTTTAGCAAGTTTGCAGTAGAACCTGTCGAAATAATCGTCCATCATGCGCTTGGTTGTGAACCGCGGTGTGATTTGGGTCACGGACTTCTTGATATAAGCAATCCACTCGGGGCTGTAGCCCTTGCTGTTCTTGGCATAGTAAAGCGGAATAATCTCGTTCTCGAGCATCTGGTAGATTGTTGCGGCATCAAGGGCATCTTGGTGTGCTTGGTTCTCGTAGGTACGCTTGTCGGTCAATGCCCAACCCGCACCTTCGACATACCCTTCATACCACCAACCATCCAACACCGAGAAATTGAGCACACCGTTCATCTGGGCTTTCTCACCACTCGTGCCTGAAGCCTCCAACGGGCGGGTGGGGGTATTGAGCCAAATATCCACACCCGAGACAAGGCGCTTAGCCAACCGCATATCGTAGTTCTCAAGGAAAATGATCTTTCCGAGGAACTGCGGCATGCGACTAATCTCAATAATACGCTTGATGAGACCTTGACCCGCGCCATCGGCAGGGTGAGCCTTACCTGTGAAGAGGAAGATAACAGGGTAATTGGGATTATTAACGAGTTTGTCAAGCCTCTCCAAATCCGTGAAGAGCAGGTGTGCACGCTTATAGGTCGCAAAACGGCGCCCGAAACCGATAATGAGGTGATTGGGGTTCATGTTGTGCAGCGCACGAACAATAGCCCCCGGGTTACCTTGCGTTTTCATCCAGTCCTCTTCAAACTTATGTTTGATGTAGTCAATCAGTTTGTTCTTGAGGTTCATACGCACAGCCCAAATCTTCTCATCGGGTATATCGTTATAGGAAGCCCAGTTAGCGAGGTTCGATTGGTCGTTCCACCACTCCTTTGGGAAATTATCTTGATAAACCTGTTTCCATTCCGATGCTGCCCAAGTAGGCATGTGCACACCATTGGTGACATAACTAACATGTAGTTCTTCGGGGAAATAGCCTTTCCACACAGGGGCGAACATTTTCTTGCTCACTTCGCCATGCAACCAACTCACGCCGTTTGCCTCTTGGCATGTGTTAAGGGCAAAAACGGACATCGAGAACTTCTCATTGCTGTCTTCGGGGTTCTGACGCCCCATGCCAATCAAATCCTTCCACTCAATACCCAACTTAGGCGCGTACTCGTTCATGTATTTATAGAACAAACCTTCCTCAAAATAATCATGCCCAGCCGGAACAGGCGTGTGGCAGGTGTACAAACCACTTGAGCGAACAACCTCTAATGCTTGTTGGAAACTCAAACCGTCCTGTACCAAATCAACCAATCGTTGCAGACCCATCAGAGCCGCATGGCCCTCGTTGCAGTGATAGACATCCTTGTGAATACCGAGTTTCTTGAGGGCTAAAACACCACCTATACCCAACAGAATCTCTTGCTTGATACGGTTTTCCCAGTCACCACCGTATAACTGGTGCGTGATCTGACGATCCCACTCGCTGTTCAAATCGTTGTCGGTGTCCAACAGATAGAGATTGATACGACCTACTGCCACTTTCCATAAGTACGCATGAACCATCCGGTCAGGATAAGGCACATCAACGATAAGAGGGCTGCCGTCTGCGTTCTTGACTTGCGTCAATGGCAGGTTCTGGAAGTTCTGTGCCTCGTAATTCGCTATCTGCTGACCTTCCGGGGATAAGGTCTGGGTGAAATAACCATAACGATACAAGAAACCTATGGCGGTCATATCTACATTGCAGTCGGACGCTTCCTTCAAATAATCACCTGCCAAAATACCTAACCCACCACTGTAGATCTTGAGCACATGGGTCAAGCCATACTCCATGCTGAAATAGGCAATAGAGGGTTTCTTGACATCCTTGGGCTCGTCCATGTAGGCCTGAAAATCAGCATAAGTTTTGTCAAGACGAGCTAAAAACGCCTCGTCCTTACTCAACTCCTCCATACGCTCATAACTGATCATATTGAGCATAAGGACAGGATTAGACTCGGCTTGGTGCCATACTTGGTTATCTACTTCACGGAAAATGTTCTTAGCATCGCTGTTCCATACCCACCACAGATTGTAGGCTAATTCCTGCAACTTCTTCAAGTTCTCGGGCAACTTGGCTTGCACCGTCAATTCCTTCCAAATAGAAGGGCTTACACTGTTTACTTTAATCATTTCTGTATGTTATTTATAGTTTACATCCTTAATGGTGCCCAATTTGGCGCGCAAAAGTACAACTTTTTTCTGACATACGCAAATTTTTTTGCATTTTATTTGCTCATATCAAAAAAAATGTGTACTTTTGCAGCCCAAATGAAGAAAATCACTCCCATACGGTCTTGCATCTCATTTTGCATCTTGCATCTTGCATCTTGGATGAAACCTGTGCATCTCTCGCGGGCTACTGCTCAATTTTGCATTTTGCATTCTGCATTTTGCATCTTGATAGCATCTTGCACCTCCCCAACCGTTCCACGACCGTATGGCTACTTCCGAATTGCCATTCCCGATACCGCCTATGAGCCCTATCAGGGTGCCGACTTCCGCTTTGACCTCTCTACCAACGCTACCGTCAAGAGCGTTCCGGAGGGCTTCAATATACATTACCCGACACTCAATGCCGATATTCACTGCACCTATAAACCTGTCGACCATAACCTCCGAGAACTCACCGATGACGCTTTGGAGTTCGTCTATAAACATGTGAATAAGGCTTCTGCTATTCCCGAAAAAAGCTTCGTCAACGACGAGCAACAGGTCTATGGGGTCTTCTTCGAATTGGAAGGCAATACCGCGTCACCCTATCAATTCTTCCTTACCGACTCCACAGACCATTTCTTCCGAGGAGCCGCCTATTGCTATTGTCAACCCAATGCCGACTCACTCGCTCCTGTGCTGCACTACATCAAAGACGATATCATACACCTCATCGAAACTTTTCAATGGAATTATGCCACGACTCGCGCTACTCATTGACCCCGAAAAGGACTACCGACCACTCCTTACACAACTCAAACAAGGAGCACAACCCGATCTCATCTTCGTCGGCGGATCAACCAATAACCCACTCGCTCTCGATGACTGCATCGAGGAACTGCGACGTGTCTCCGATAAACCTATCTGCCTCTTCCCCGGCACCACGACACAACTGACCCCCAAGGCCGATGCTATCCTCTTCCTTTCCGTCTTGTCGTCCAATAACTATCAACTCGTTGCAGGAGAGCAAATAGCGGCTGCTCAATCCGTTCGAAAAACAGGACTAAAGGTCATACCCATGGCATATATCCTCGTCGATGGAGGACGCGAAACTGCCGTCCTTAAACTGACACACACACAACCCGTTCCACAATCCGATATCCAATACCTCACTACGCTCGCTATGGCAGCGGAGATGATGGGCAAACAATGCCTTTACCTCGAAGCCGGTAGTGGTGCCGCCATGCCGGTACAAGAGGAGGTGATACGGGCAGTAAGAGCCGCCACACATATCACGATTATTGTCGGAGGAGGCATCCGGACGGTCGCTGCAATGAAGAAGGCTTTTAAGGCAGGAGCCGATATCGTCGTTATCGGTAACCACTTCGAACAACACCCCGAACAACTGCCGCTCTTTACCTCCGCACTGACTCATAAGGGCGATGAGGAAAGCACAGACAGGTTTTATATGACACTCGCACTACAAGAGGCACAAAAGGCACTGCAGCATAACGAGATTCCCGTCGGATGTGTCATCGTCTGTGGTAAGCAGATTGTCGGGCGAGGACATAATTTGACCGAAACCCTCGCCGATGTCACAGCGCATGCCGAGATACAAGCACTCACGGCCGCTACACAAACATTGGGAGGTAAGTACCTCAACGACTGCACGCTCTATGTAACACTTGAACCATGCGTCATGTGTGCGGCGGCACTCAACTGGGCACAACTCGGTAAACTCGTTTATGGAGCCGACGACCCTAAAAAAGGCTTCACAACCGTGCAACCCAATATCCTGCACCCCAAAACGAAGGTCGTTAAACATGTCCTTGCCGACCAATCCGCCTCACTCCTCAGAACCTTCTTCCGTGCTAAACGATGATGAATATCCTGCCCAATCTTGCTTCCCGCACACAAAAAGACCGCTCAATAGGCGGTCTTTCTTCCTTTTCTCGGCTACTGCCCGCATTTTGCATTTTGCATTTCCAATCGTTGTCAATTTTCGGTCAATTTTCCGTCACGGTTACCATCGCGACACGGTCGCGTATCGAACGCTTATCGAACGCTTATCGAACGCTCACTTTTGACGGACGCGGGCTACAGCCATTAACCCAAAAGACATAGCGCGTTAGCGCGGGCTGCTGTCTTACTCCTTATTGCTGACCGAGTGCCGATGAACCCGACGCGCATCGAACGCCTATCGAACGCTTATCGAACGCTCACTTTTCGTTCACACCGTTTCATTCGTATCCTCTATCAATCTTTGGTACAAAAAAGGCTGATTTTGGATTAAAAAATCACATTTTATTTGCACATTCCCAAAATTTATTGTACCTTTGCAGCGCAAAGTGTTGCGTTAATTAAATAAAAACAAAGCATTACTATTATTTCGTGTCGGCCGAAAAGTGTCAGAAGCTTTAATGGAAATAAAACACCGAAATAATAAAGTAGCGTATCTTAATAAGATGAAAGTGCGCCAGGAGGGCTAAAGATAAGTGATGTGCGTCGGTCTCTTAGGAGGGAGAAAGGATATAGGGTAGGATGATCTGTTCCATCATCGTGTACGTATCCGGCACGGGGTGCACCTCGTCCAATGAAAGTCCCTGTTTCATGCCTCCGTCTGTATCGACTAACGTGCTGTAATAATCAACATAGGGAATGCCTGCCTCCGCAGCATAGGAACGAATCAAGCGGTTTAACTCCACCACTTTAGCCGACACATCCGTGATGGCAGTGTTCCAATAGAACGCTCGTGCCGGCAGCACGGAACAGAGGACAGGCTCAATATGATTCGCCATAGCCAGTTCGCACATAGAGACAATATTTCCCAAGACATGCTTGAGTGAGATCGGTCCGTTATTCTCGGCTATGTCATTGATTCCCGCCAAGATGACAACTTTCGTAGGGTGCAAATTAATCACATCCTCCCGAAATCGCACCAGCATTTCGCTACTGGTCTGTCCCCCTATCCCTCGTCCGACAAAATGATTCCGGTGAAAGAAGTCAGGGTGTGCTTCGTACCACATTTGCGTGATACTATTGCCGAAAAAAACCACCGGCACTTCTTGGTGACTCCGGATCAGGGTCTCGTTCTCAGCAGCATACCTAGACCAATTTGCCCAATCTTGACTCTGCGCAGAAAGACAGATAACCGCACCAACCATCCAAAGGGTAAGAAACACCTTTCTCATTGCTATTCGAAGAAATATTACTTAGGCAGATTATACTTATTAATGGTACATTCAATATTCTGCACACTACGGCCAAGATGTAGTGCGAAAGGTCCTTGGTCCGTCACCCAACGGTGTTGGTTCTCATCGAAGCGTGCGAACATGTCAGATGTTAATGGGAAAGCGATTTGTTTGGTTTCGTTCGGTTGCAGTTCCACTTTGCAGAAGGCTTTCAGCTCCTTTTCGGGACGCTTTTCGGTGAGCGGGGTTTTATTCTGTACATAGAGTTGTACGACCTGTTTACCGACCCGTTTGCCGGTATTGGTGACATGCACATACACAGTATCACCACGTACAACGGCGTTAGCGATACGGAAAGTTGTATAACTCAGTCCGTGCCCGAAAGCAAAGAGCGGTTTAGCCCCTGCGTTACGATAGCCGACAAAGATATCCTCTTTATAATAAACATCTTGCGGTCCTCTTTCGTTGGCTATACCCGGATAGCCCTCTTGTCCGAATTGATGGGCAGGGTAGTCGGTGAGTTCCGGCAGGATAGTGAAAGGCATATGTCCTGAGGGGTTGACATCTCCGAAGAGTATATCGGCGATGGCATGTCCTGTTTCGGAACCGCTATACCATGCCTGCATCAAGGCCGGCACTTTGTTGAGCCACGGCATAGCGAAAGCGTTACCGCTGAGGGTAATCACAACGAGATTCGGGTTGGCTTCCGCCAGGGCAGCAATGAGTTGGTCCTGTCCGTAGGGCAGATGATAGTCCAAGCGGTCCGCCCCTTCAGCGTCTTGGTGGTCGGCTTTGTTCAGTCCACCGACGAAGAGGACAATATCCGCCTGTTGGGCAGCGTTCACGGCTTCGTCGATGAGCGTCTCGGCAGAACGGTTTTCGGTCAAGTCTTGCCCCGTCGTAACCCCGTTATATTCGCCCCCGATGTCGCCTACATAACCACGGATAAATTGAACCGTGGCTCCTTCTTGCGCCGCACGAGCACGAATACCGTCTAAGGGTGACAGTTCGTACTTGGCTTTGAGCGAAGATGAGCCGCCGCCGACGGTCATTTGCTTAATCGCATTTTCACCGACGACGAGTATGTGTTGTGCGCCCTCAATGGGCAGCAAGCATTTCTTGGCAGCCCGACGCCCTTGGGGCTTATCGTTTTTGAGGAGCACGATACCCTCATCAGCGATGGTGCGTGCCACTAACTGATGCTCCTCGCTAACCAAGGAACCAAAGCCCTTGTCGGGGTTCATCGCCGTGCGGAAAATGAGCCTAAGCACATTTCTGACCTTCTCGTCCAACTCGGTAGTGCCCACCTCACCGGCTTTAATTTTATTGAGATAAGGAGTAGCCAAATAATACCTGTCGTAGGCATTTGACGACCCGTCGTACAGTCCGTCAGTCCATGAGCCAAACTCCAGATCCAGTCCGTTGTGTATCGCCTCATTGGTGTTGAGACATCCTCCCCAGTCGGATATAACAGCACCGTCGAAGTGCCACTCGTCCCGCAGGATGTCTATGAGTAGTCGGTGGTTATGGCAGGCATAATGTCCATCATAGCGGTTATAGGCCCCCATGATACTCCAGACACCACCTTTCTCCACCGCCGCTTGAAAAGCCGGCAGATAAAGTTCGTAGAGTGCTCTGTCGGAAACATGAACATTGACCGTGTGTCGTCCGTCCTCTTGGTTATTGAGCGCAAAGTGCTTGACGCAAGCCGCTACCCCATTGCTCTGCACGCCTTGTATGTAGGGCACAGCCATTTGCGAGGTGAGATAGGGGTCTTCCCCCATATACTCGAAGTTACGCCCATTGAGCGGTGTGCGGTAGATATTGACACCGGGTCCGAGCAACACATGCTTGCCACGATAAAGGGCTTCCTCCCCGATGGCTTGTCCATAAAGGCGTGCCATATCGGGATTCCATGTCGCTGCCAGACAGGTCAGTGCAGGGAAGGCGAGACAGGAATCGTTCGTTTGCCCCGCTTGCTCCCACTCATCCCACTTCACTTCCGCGCGTATGCCGTGAGGACCGTCTGTGCACCATAGTCCGGGTATGCCGAGTCGCGGAACGCCCGGGGAGGAGAACTTCGACTGGGCATGGATGATGTTGATCTTCTCCGACAGGGTCATCCGCTCGAGAGCATCCTCAATGCGGGCATCCATGTCGGCATCGGGATTGAGGTACAGAGGGCTTTGAGCCAGGGCAATCGTCGCGCCCAGCACACAGGCGCACAAGGTCATAAACACTTTCTTCATTCTATTAGGTTTTATGGGATTATATACGTTTTATGGTTCTGGATAACAATCCCTTTATAGTCTTTCGTTACGGGGATGCCAAGAACTGTAAAACCCTGTTCATCGGGGTTGTAGGTGGACCGTTCGTTAAAAGGGGAGACGAGTCCCGACTCTTCTGAAGTCTCAGACAGGGTGACGCTATTGGTCGATTGTGCCAAGTTGTCCGGTGCGCCGTCATGGAGCGGACAGTAGAGTTCGAGCGATGAACACAACATATCGCCATTATGGAGGGCGGCCATCTCTTCAGCATTCATCGCCGAGCGGTAGAAGAAGAGGTCGCTGACAGTGCATGCGCCGCTCAGGCTGAGGCTGTCAAGCAACATCTTGCCGTTCAGAGCCTCACCTTGCTGTACACCATCTACATAAACATAGGTTTTGCCGACGGCATAGTAATGCGCTATAGCGAGTGTGTGTGCCTCGTCATCCAACGCTGCGACATCGACAACTGGTGCAGTCCCTTCCGCCAAGTCGAGCACGAGGTGCATCGCGCTGATGTTCGCCACGCGCATTGCCAAGGTGAACGAATGTACATGATCCTCGGGTGTGAAGTGCAGGGTCTTATTGTCGCTCAGCGTCATGCCGTCGCCGGTTTGACGGGTGGGCATAGCCTTACCGGCTTTCAGGGCATCAAAGAGTGACGGCACCCACGCGTGCATGAACTCCTCATGACCAGCGTCATTGGGATGATAGATGTCTCCGCTCACTTGGTAGCCGTCTGCCCAGACACCGTTCCCCTCGCAGTTATCCAAAGCACCTAAGAAATTGACGGTCGGAACCGCCCACTTGTGCATCTCCATGTTCATGGCTTTCACATAGTTATAATCGGTCGCGTTATAGTCTCCACGTGGATAGTTATTGGTAGCGATAACGACCTTATCCAGAGCCTCCGCCTCGGCAATCAGTTGGAGCATATTGGTCCTCCATTGGTCATAAACGGCTTGCGGATTAGCGGCCTCATGTATACCTTCATTGCCCAAGCCGAGCCCTATCACGACATATCCTCCGCAATCGCCGACCAGATGTCCTTGGAAGCGGCTCAAGAGGTTGAGGGTGTTATTGCCGTTGATAGACGTATTGCTATACTCCCAGTTGGTGAGCGATGGGTCAGCCTCGTGCCGAGCAGACAGTAACTGACCTACTTGGTAGGCATAGCCGTGCATATCGGTGGCACCTTGACCGTTGCAGACCGAGGAACCGAAGAAGGTTATCCTATCCTCATTCTCCTCCACGCAATCAATAGCATAGGTAAACGCCTGCATATCCAAGGTCACGATCTTTCTGCCGTGACGCATATAAATATCCGTCACGCTAAAGTTGCAGTCGCTTTGGTCGGGTGTATAGCCGGCAACCCCTTCGACGCCGTTGCGTGCTTTGACGGTCAGGTTCCACGACGAGTTGAAGCAGAACTGTCCGCGCTCGGCATCGCTACCTGTGTATGCAGGCAGGTCTAATGTATCGCACCAAACGCCGTTACCGCGGTAGGTTAGTTCCACGCCAGCGGCATTCCAGCCTGCGGAAGTGACATTCCCCACTAACCCGGCACGGGTAATGGCGGTACTGCTGAACGAGCGCGTTGTCGTATTATAGACGATGCAATAGATGCCGTCCTCCAATGAACAATCAGCGGAAGAGAGCACCTCACTCTCGGTTGTCTCAAACGACAATGTCCCACCGTTGGTGATAGCGCAGAAGGTCTCAAACGATGTTCCTTCGGTTTGGCCGTCCTCGGCACGGAGGTGCATATTGACCTCCCCTCCTTCCACAGCCGTGCCTTTCATGAGTAGCGCGGCATACTTGGTTTCCTCGACAGGAGCGGGTTTCGCGTAATCGCTGAACTCCTCAATGAGCATGGCATTGATATGTTGGTAGGAGCCGCGCTCTCCACTAAGCGTTAGCACGATAGTGCCGTCTGCATCCGGGAAGATGGGGTCAAGCACGGTGAAAGCATCCTCGTTCCAACCATTGGTGGCCCCCGAGTAACACATGCCGTTACCGCCTGTGTGGTGCAAGCCTGTGACCGTGGTCAGCCCCTCCAAACGCAACTTATCAACCGTCTGACCGAAACTGCTATTATAGGCACGAGAACCAAATACATGGAAGACATATGCCTTATCGGGATTCAGTCCGTTGAAGGACATGCGTGCTGTGCTATTGTTGGTAAAGAAGTAATCACCTACAACCGACTTTTGACCGAATACGCCTAACAATTCCGAGTACGTAGCGGCAGTGTTTCCTCCGTTGTTATAGCCGTTTCGTTGAAAAGCGGTTGTGATAGTCACATTTGCGCCATTATTCACGGCGCTACCATCTGCGTAGGTGAGGTTCACTGCCTCAGCCGAAACCGCGTTGTCGTAAAGGTTCACCCAATAAATGCCGTTTGCATCGGGGACCGCGGTTATTTCGCCATTATTGCCGTCCGAGTGACCGCAGTCAATATAAATCGATTTATCTGCTTGATGCAGGTCAGTCATCTCCTGCATACGCATGCAGTTGATGGGGAAGTAAGGACTGCTGTCAGCATAGTTGCGGTGCACGGTCAGACGTATTGTTCCATCAGAGGCAGGGTGGATAACCGGAGAGAGCCACACATTTGCCGTGTTGGTGTTTTCGCCATTTGCCCCAATAGCTGAGCCTGCGACCTGCAGGATGCCTTGTACCGCCCAATCGCCGCGAAGCGTATAGTCGCTAATGCGCACATCCGTGGCTACGCGGCTACCGAAGATTTTGAATTGATACCCTTTGTTGGCGTCCAAGCCGCTGATGAGCACCGAGCAGTGCTCGGAGTTAGAGGCGAAGAGGTAATCCTCCGTTGCAGTGGCTACTGCCAAATCGCCCAACAACTCTGCATCGGGTGTAAGCAGTCCTCCTCCGCCCGACATGCCGTTAGCCGTGAACTTGGTGTCTGCCAGTTGCACAGTGATATCTGTCACCGTACTATCAGCATCTACAATGGAGTACACAACATCCGTAGAGGGGCGATTGCTCGTGACCGATTGGTCACCGATATTATTCCAATAGTGACCATAGACATCGGCACCCGTGGTCAGTTCACCGCGGGCACCACCATCCATACCAAAGTCGAAATAGAAACTGCGCTCAACTGTTTGAGCCGAGAGGGTTAGTGCTGTTCCTAACAGAACGAGGGAAAAAAGTCGTTTCATACTATTCTATTTAAGGTTAATAATTCAGGGATATAGGAATACAGGAATCGTAGGGGGTAATCAGCCCCCTACGACTAAGTATATTAGAGCTTGGTGCCTAATACATTGAAGCGAACGCCGTCACGAACGATAACGATTTGGCCGTCCTGAATACGCTTAACAGCAGTAGCAGCAGTCTTCACATCTTCAACACCTGCAGCTTCAGTGCCGAGGAGAAGAGTAACTTCGGCTTTCTCGTAGTCAACAGTGATGGTGATGGTAACATCAATCAGAGTAGCGTCATCAGCCACCCTGAGGTTGTCTGCGCAAGGATAAGTCATAACGTAAGGCACATTTGCTTGAGCTGCCTCGCCTTTTACATTGGCACCGAACTCAACACCCCAGTCGCCATAGACAACTTTGAACTCTCCACTGAACTCAGCCTCGAGACGCACGAAAGTGTTCTCTTGGCCTTCAACAGGTGAGAAGCGTTGGGCTTCTGTGTTGTGCCAACCGAGTTTCTCACCGGGAATATGCCAGTCGTTTTGTACTGCATAGAACTCACCGGAAACAAGTGTCAGGTTAGCCTTTTCCTCATCGGAAGCATCGGGAACAATAGTCATAACGGCATTCTTGTATCCTCCGAAAGGATTAGCGAGAGCAATATTGCCGCCCTCGCCTGACCACTTAACAATCTCAAGAGGAGTATTGACATCCAGACGGTCGCTTGCTACTCCATAAGCGAAGTCCCAATTTTTGGCACCTTGAGTTTTGATAATCTTGAATGTACCATTTAGGTCGGGAATGTTAGCAGTGAGAACACCATCAACATCAGTAAAGTCGATGGAAGAAGCAAGACTCCAGTTGTCGGTGCAAGCACCAATAAGAGAATAGACAACGGGAGCGGTAGCGTTGTTGTAAAGAGTGCCTTCAACAAGTGTAAGAGTCAGTTGAGTTCCTTCTACATTGAGAGTGAGTTTGGCATTCTTGTAAACATAATTTTCCTCAAGGTCAAGAGCAAGGTTGGGTGCATCAGCATTGCCCTCTGAATCGTCACATTGTTGGAGGACGTAAGGAGTGTTGAATTGGAGTTTGTCACCTGCGGCATTAGCACCATATTGCGGATGCCAACCGCCATTTTGAGTAACTTTCACATCACCGTAAAGGTCAGCAACAGTAACAGTGAGAACACCGTCAACATCTACAAACTTGTAGGTTTCGTTACTTGCATCCCATCCTGGAGCAGTTCCTACCAGATAATAATCGGTAGCGTTGGCAGTCAATGCGAGCATTGCAACTGCGAGAAAAGAGAAGATCTTTTTCATGATTGTTAAATTGTTTAATTAGTTAATAACTTATGCATAAAGCATTTATTTCGGTATAACGCATGTTGTTACAGATTGTCCGGGTAGTGTAACCTCGAAGTACTTATCGGCGACCTCGACTTGGAAGGTTGTCCCGTCACTATTCTTATTGAGCAGCACCAATCCGTACGTCCCGTCGGGGTTTTCTGCGGCGCAAGCAATCACATTCGTGGGTTGGAATCCCTTCACGCCGATACGGGTTGAACCCGGTAGGAAAGCCTTCGAGAGGTGCCCGATGGCATAGAAATGCGAGCGGCGAGTGAGCGTTTGATAATCGCGTTTATCCACATCCACGCAGCCGTAGCAGGTTGTGCAAGCTCCCGACGAACCATGAGGACCACGGTCGGAGTCTAACATGAAGTTCCAGACAATGACGGTTTTGCACCACTTCATAGCTGTACCTAAGCAGGTATACTCCATCTCGTTCATGAGCGAAGTCCCGAAATCCGGGTAGTTCCATGTCCCTATTGAAGCCTCAGTGAAATAGAGGTTCTCGTCGGGAGCCGCCTGATGAATGACATTGAGTTCTGTATTAGAGCCGCCGTAGTTATGGTACGCGGCCCCATCAACATACTGCTTAGCGTCAGCATCGGCGTAGATCTTAAGGGGATACTGATGCTGGTCACTTTTGTCGTCGTAATTGTAATTATGGTCAAAGACAATAATCTTGGTATTCGGAGCCTTGTCCCGCAGTTTAGGTCCGAGTGCCAGTTTGATGAAATCCCTCATTTGGTCCCACGGCATATAGAGCGACATGGAGTTCCCCCAGTTGAGAGGCTCGTTCTCTACCGTCACGGAGTGGATATGTATCCCCTCGGATTCGAACGCCGCAATCCACTTCGCGAAATAGGTGGCATAATCCTCGTAGTAATCGGGATTGAGATACCCGCCTACCCAACTATTATAGGCATTCTTGGTCGATAGGTCGCTCACTTTCATCCAGCGGGGGCAGGACCATGGTGTACCCATGACCTTCAGGTCCGGATTGATGGAGAGTATCTGTTTGAGAATAGGTATGATATATTCCGTCTCGTCTGCCGTAAGGGCGAAGTTCTCTATGCCTTCTTGGTCGCAGCAACTATACTCGTAGTTCATACGGGAGTTGAAATCCGACCCTCCAATAGGTACGCGGACATAACTATACCCCATGCCGGAGAAGGGCGAGAAGGTCTCTACCAACAATGCCTCCCGAGCATCTACGGGCATCTGCATCAGGTTATATGCAGCAGCACCGGTGATAGCAGCACCAAAGCCATCGTATTCCTGATAACGGTCGTTCGGATTAAGCACCAAAGTTTTCTCGGGACTCATGTTGATACCGTCCTTGAAGTTCTTACCGACCTTGTCGAAGTGCATCGTGTTATCGGCTGTGGTGATGTAGGTAATCACATCGTTGGTGACAGTCTCTTCCGGTTGCTCGGGAGTAACAGAATTCGTCTTGGTGTTGCAGCCCATCAATATCAGGGCTGCAACCATTAGGAATGAATAAGTTTTCATCGTATTTTCTCGTAAGTAGTGGTCATCAAGTTCTGGTTAAGCGTAATGCGGTAGATACCCTCGAAAGGTTCACTGGTCGACCACCAGTTGCCGACATTGGACTCCTCGTTGGAAGAGGCGATATTCAACCCCGACTGCGTGTAGTCAAGGGAGGTTTCCTCACCGCCCCAACCGTGCTGGTGGAAGAACTTGAAGTTCACGGAACCAAAGCCCGGGTGGTCAGTATTCTCCTCGTCATTCAGCATATAGACGGTGAACTGATAAACCTTAGGTGCAATGGTTCGAGCAACGAAATTCTGGTTCGGACTGTCAAATCCCCAACCGGAGGTGGCACTCGGGGTCTTAGAGGGTTGCCCCATTCCGACACCGCACATGTACATCACATTCGGATAAACCTCGTCATACAACGGCTCCACCACGATGTAGTCTGCATCAATCTTATAGGAGACATAGTACATACCCTTTTCGCCAAGGAAGCGCACCTTGTTACCGTCCCCTATAGGCTCCATGTAATCGAGGTTATAGGCATAGTTAAAATCGGAGACACCAATCAGTTCTACCTCTACCTCAGGATCGAAGAATATCTTGGCACCTCTATATTGAGCTGCCGCGGAAGAGGACATATAGGCCGGTTTCTCAAGTAGGTCGTTCTCTACATCAAGTGTGCTAATGGGCTGCGCCACCTTACCGCTAATGGTTAGTTCGAAGGTAACGGGGTTGAAGAAGATGGTATCAATCGTCTCCAGATTATCGTCCGTGTATTGGATGGAAGTGGCATCGCCTGCCAGGAACTGCTCTTCGCTAATCTTGGATATTTCGCCATTCAACATACCAAAGACATTCCCCGTCCAATCTACGCGGCCGAAGTTAATCTTCGCCTTGGTGCAGAGCAGAAACTCAATGGACTTAGGCCATCCTAAGTCGTAGAGGGCAAAGAGGCCCCTGTCCTCTTCATAGGTCATTTGTTGGCCTTTGCCGATAGCGGTGTAGTTAATCGTCGGCGGCATGCAGTACAGGGTTTCCATGGCGGGACGGTGACCGATACAGCCGTCGAGGATGACATTCGTCTCTGTTCCTTCTATATTCGTTGCGGTCAAGTAAACCTTGATGTCCTCACCTTCTGCCATACCGGCTATAAAGGGCACAAAGTACCGCAGAGTCGCTTCGTACAGATAGTCTTTGGTTCTGATAACCTCGTCTGCCACAGGCGTCAGGCCTGCTAATACCTTCACATGTAACTGCGATAGAGGCGTTGCACTCTCCGTTATTGTTATAGAGAAGGCGATACTATCCTCCCCATAGTTTACCGATTGTGTGAGCATCACTGCCTCCACCTGCGGTTGACCGGCAGGATAAACCTCGCGGTAATGCGCCGGTTGGCACGAAGCTAAACCCATCACCATGAACATAAGGATGATGGACGTATACGTTTGCAATTTCAAATTCATATTTCTCATAATACGGTCCTCCTATAGATTAGTAGCCGGGGTTTTGCGTTAAGTTATTATTCTTATCAATAGCCGTTTGCGGAATGGGCATCAAGCGATGGTCTTCAACGAATGGTCTTGATTGCGGCAAGCGGTGTGAGTCACGGGAGTTAATGGTGTTCATCACCTCCATGAGTTTACCGAATCGGATGAGGTCGAAGAGTCGTCCTCCCTCAAAAGCCAGTTCCAATCGACGCTCCAATAGAATAGCGTCTAACATAGCGTCCTGCGAACTGGTCTTAGCGGGACTCAGAGCCGGCAATTTAGCACGGTCACGTATTAGGTCAACGATATCTGCGGCATCCGACAGCAGGCCTTGGTGCGCCAGCGCCTCTGCCTTATAGAGCATGATGTCCGCGCCGCGCAGTTTGATGATGGAGTTATAGGACGAGCGGCACTTATACATGAACGGATAGTTCGATGCCGGCCAGTAGTTAGACCAGTTACATTCATAGTACACAATGGATTGGTTGCAGCGAAGTGTATCTCCCTCTGCCTTAAAGGTATTGATAAGGTCCTCGGACGGGGTAATCCATTTCGCCCAAGTGAAGCTTTCATCCCAGTTAGCAAGGTTACGGCCATACATCCATGTCACCCAGTTACCGGAACCGGCATAGTACTGCATCTCCAAGATGGACTCAACGCTGTTCCGCTTAACGGCATCGCCGCGCTCGGTATCATATCCCCATAGGTCGGCATAATTGGGCTCTAAGTCGATGCCTGCGGCAAATACATTATCGGCATATTCAATCACCTTATCCCATTCACCCAGTTCGGCATAAATCTTAACGAGTAGTGCGTCGGCGACGGTCTTGCTGAGCCTTGTCTTGTCGCTCTGGTTGAGTGTCGGAGCATAAGGCAATGCCTCCGTCAAGTCCCTGATAACCTGCTTATAAGCACTGTCTTGGGTGACAGGTTTGGGGAAGTAAATAGGATAAACATCTTCGATATTCTCAGCCGTGATATCCGGTGCTTCTGTGAGGTTCAAGGGGATATTACCAAACCAGTGTGCGAGGTCGAAGATCATCATTGCACGGAAGATTTTAGCCTCCGCTTTCCACTGCTGTCTCTCTGCGTCGGAGAAACTTGGGTCGGGCACTTCATCGATATTGGTTATCACCACATTGGCTTTCGCTATATCTTCTAAATAGCGGTCCCAGTCACGGGCGATATCGGGGTTAGAAGCGTCAAGGGCATTGGTCTCCACCGGCACGACCTCTGCACCTGTTGTTCCAGCGTATGCGTTATCCGAACGGGCTTCGCCGAAGAGCAGGTAATCGAGGTACCAATGTTCTTGTCTATCGCGCATCACATTGTACAAATCGTTGTACACCGCATAAATAGCCGCACGGTCCTTATACTTGATACGGGAGGTATCACTGCTGTTAGACAGATTCAGTTCGGACTGGTCGGATAGGGGCTCATAGTTCAATGAACAACCCGTCCATGTAGCCATAATGGCTATACCTATTATATATAATAAACTCTTTTTCATAGTCGTACTATTTAGAATTCAATATTGATACCTAAAACATAACTACGGGTCTGAGGATACGTACCATAATCAAGACCTTGTACCGTTCCGGAATTACCCGACTGGTTCACTTCGGGGTCCATGCCCATATACTTAGTGATAGTGAACAGGTTCTGTGCCGAGAAATAGGGCTGTAAACGGGTCATGCCGATTTTCTTCATCCATTTACCGGAGAACTCATAGGCTACCGTCAAGTCTTTCAGACGGAGGTAGGAGCCGTCCTCGATGAAGTAGTCTGAGACGCGCATATCGAATCCCGCTTTCGGGATAGAGGTTACCATACCCGGTCTGCGCCACCTGTCAAGGATGCGTACAGACTGGTTCTTAGCGTCGTACATACCTTCTGTCTCAATACGAGAAGCGTTGAAGATATCGTTGCCGTAAGAGCCTTGCAGCAGGAAGCTAATCGACACACCATAGAAACGGAAGGTGTTCGTCATACCATAGGTGAATTTGGGGTTCGGGTCGCCGATATAGGTACGGTCATTCGCTGTTACCTCGCCATCACCATTGACATCCAAGTAAATCAACTCACCGGTCTCCGGATTAACACCACCGGTCTTGTATCCGTAGAAAGAGCCTAACGGCATACCGGGTGTATTACGAACGCAGTACTCGGCTAAGACATCCGTCACTTTGGCATCATAATACACTTGGCTTGTAGCCAGTTTCTCAAGACGGTTCTTGTTGTGGGAGATATTGAATTGTGTATCCCACTTGAAGTTCTTACGTACGAAGTTATGGGACGACACACTGAACTCAACACCCATATTGCTCATCTCCCCTTCGTTACGCTGGATAGAACTTACCGCGGCAGAACCGGCAGGCAGGCTTACCCACATCAACATGTTGGTTGTATATTTATAGTACCAGTCGAAGGTCAAACTCAATCTGCTCTTGAACATTGTCCAGTCGAAACCTACGTTCGTCTGGGTGGTTGTCTCCCAAGTCAGGTCGGTGTTCCTAAGCGAACTCTGGCTGTATGTCGGTACGGCATGTTCCTTACCGGTCTCCCACCAATTCTGGCGGTTAATGTTGTACCGCTCGAGGTAAGCGTAATCGCCTATACCCGACTGGTTACCTGTTTGACCCCAACCGCCACGGATCTTGAGGTCATCAATCCACTGCACATCCTGCATCCAAGGCTCACCCGATATACGCCATGCCGCAGAAGCGGACGGGAAGAACCCCCAGCGGTGATTAGGTGCTAACTTAGAGGAACCATCAGCACGGAAGTTGGCGGAGATGAGGTAACGACCATCGTAGTTATAACTTACACGGGCAAAACCTGACATGATAGCCCAAGCACTGGCTGTTGTCGAGGTCGATGCCGGATCAATCTTATTAGCGGCATTGAGGGTCTGTATATCGCCGTCTGCATAATGGCTACCATAGATGCCAGACCACTCGTAGAGTGAGTTAGTCCAAGACGAGCCGAGCATTACATCTAAGTTATGCTTGTCCATCTTAGCCACATAGTTCAAGACATTATCCCATACCAGGACGCGGTCGGTACTGCGGGTATCTTGTCCCTCACCATATTGGTTACGCCCCCATGAGGTCTTGTCGGGGTCAAGGAAGGAGGTGTAGTGGAGGATTCGTAAGTCTTGGGTGATTGTGGTGGTGAATGTCAGTTTGTGGTCGAAACGGTCCGGGCGTTCAAATTTCTTGGTATCATAGAGCGTGAACAAACCCTTACCTGTGGCGAGCAAGCGGTGTTGCTTATTGAGCTGATTACTGTAGCGAGCGATATTCTCAACAGGGTGCGTGATATTGGACACACCGTAGAAGTTCGTGTAATAATGATTGGGGTTCTCCGGGTCATAAATCGGAGCATAGGTCGGTGTGTTAATCACAGACAGTACCAAGCCGCCACGGTTAGCACCCGTACCTGACGATATACCGCCTCTATTATTGCTGAAGGCATAAGCGACATTACCGCCGATATTGAGCCACTTGGTCACATCCACATCCAGTGCGGTACGGAAATTGAAGCGCTCGTACTTCGTGGTCGAGACAACACCCACTTCGTTCGTATAACCGCCGGAGAGGAAGTAATTGACCCTGTCTGTCGAACCGCTCACGTTCAGTTGGTAGTTTTGGGTAGAGCCGGTAGAGTAGGTCTCGTCAAACCAATTGGTTCTATCCGTTAAGCCGTCGGGCAGTACCACATTCGACCCTAAGTCGCTCAGGTACTCTTTGTACTGATTGAAATTGAGGCTCTCCATTCTCTTGGCAACTTGTGTCCAACCGCCGTACATTGAGAAACCGACTTTTACCTTCTCTTGACGGGCATGTCCGGCTTTGGTCGTAATCATGATAACACCGTTCGCAGCGCGGCTACCATAGATAGCAGCAGACGAGGCGTCTTTGAGAATCTGCATTGACTCAATGTCGTTCGGTGTCAGGAAGTCAATGTCGGTCATCGGCACTCCGTCAACGACGTACAACGGGTCGTTGGAGGCATTCATGGATGTTGTACCACGCACACGAATGACCATGCCCGTGCCGGGTTGACCGTTCGGCTTAACTACTGTCACACCGGCAGCCTTACCCTGCATCGCTTGAGCGGCTGAGGTGATGGGCACTTTCTCCAAATCCTCGGTATCAACCATGGAGATAGCGGTCGTTACATCCTTACGGCGTTGCGTACCGTAACCAATAACGACCACCTCGTCCAGCAACTCATTGTCTTCACTGAGCGTGAACGTAAAGTCGGTCTGTTTACCTACTTTGGTTTCTTGAGAGACCATACCCAAGTAACTGACAACAAGGACTGCTTTCTCGTCCGTTACCGATAGTACGAATTGACCATCTAAATCGGTGACCGCCCCATTGGTTGTGCCTTTTTCGACAACGGCGGCACCAATCAGCGGTTCATTCTTCTGGTCTATTACCGAACCCGTCACGGTGATATCCGCCAAAACCGGCAACGATAACACCAACGAGCCCAATAAGGTAATAAAGAACAGTTTTCGCATAAGATTGTGATTTTGTTAGTATTAGATTAGTTGTGTTTCTATAGGCTCATGCTTCGAATGGCGGTGCAAAATTACTATTTTCTTCGCACATATGCAAATGCGCGAGAGGCTTAGGGGAAGTTTAAGTGGTATACCAAAAAGACTATCTCATTTGTTATCAAATGACTAAATCTTTTTGCAATATGAAAAAAAGTGGATAAAAAGGATACTAATTTTGTGCAAAATGAAATTATTTTTGCATACATAAAACTATTTTTGTAATTTTGTACCCGCTATGAAGAAACACATTACCCCCCTCCTACTCTTGTTGGCACTCTGCAGTCCCCTATGGAGTGCTCCCGCCGTATCACAATCGGACTCCCTGCTCGCAGTCTATGATAATGAGGTGATGAGAGCCGACTACTATCTGCATGCCCGTCAGGAACGCATCGACTCTCTTAAGCGTCTTCCCTCGTCCCCTGAGAGGAATTACGCCATAGCGGAAGAGTACTTTCCCTACCAGTGCGACTCGTCCTTAACCTACTACGCGCAGGTCACCGGCGTGGCCTCTGCCTCATTGGGTCTCAGAGCTGCGCTACGCCGCTGTTACCTATTGGCAGCCATCGGCAGTATAGGAGAAGCCTCCTTGGAACTAAACGACATACAACCGCCTACCGACACGGACTTACGTATCTTGTACTACCGTGCGTACTACCGACTTTATGAACAAAGTAAGGCTTTAACACGGGTAAGTTCATATATGCCCTACCTTGAACAATTGCAGCAGCAAGCGCTTGATTCCCTCCTGTCGACCTACCAACTGCTCAGTCCCGTTCCCTGCGATTACTACCGCTACTCCATCAATAAATACAACCTCAAACGCGATTATAAACTCGCTTTGGCATACAGCGACTCGTCCCTTGTGGGTCTCGACGACATCTCACACGACTATGCTATCTATGCCTACGAGCGGGCTATCATTTATAAGGAAATGGGCATGGAAGAAGCCTACTATAATTGGCTCATTCGCTCTGCTATCACCGACATCCGCTGTGCCGTAACCGATAACGGTTCATCTTGGGTCGTTGCTGAATGGGTGCATAAGAACGGGAACTACAAACGCTCCTATGCTTACATCAATTATTCCCTGACCAACGCGCGTTTCTTTGGTGCACCCTCACGCGCCCAACAGATTGAACCATTAGCACTCTATATCCGGGACACACACGAGAAACAACAAACCGCCAATAACATCAGGCTTTGGTTCTTCCTCGTTCTCTCTATTGTCATTCTCTTTGTTGCCGTCGTAGAGGTAGTCTACGCTGTCTCACGCAATAAGAAACTCCATGCCCTCAACCAAGACCTTCAGGTGTTGAATCTCCAACTGGAGGAAGCCAATTCCGTCAAGGAACAGTATATCTGCCGCTACCTCGAGGTCTATAGCGATAATATCAACCGCATGGCCAAAATGGCACGTAAAACCGAAAAAGACCCCGATGATTTCCTACGCAAGGAGATGGCGGTCTTCTATACCGGCTTCGACCGTACCTTCGTCACGCTATACCCCACGTTCGTCAATGATTTCAATGCTCTCCTGCAACCTGATTTTCGCCTAAAGCCCAAGAAGGGTGAACTCCTCACGACCGAGCTCCGTATCTTCGCCCTCATGCGTTTGGGCATTGACTCTTCCACCAAGATTGCCCAACTGCTCTGTTATGCCCCGAACACCATTTATAACTACCGTGCTCAAGTTCGCAACCATGCCCTTGACCGCGAACGCTTTGAGCAGCAAGTCCACCATATCGGCCGCCCACAGCCGCTGTAAGCATCGGCAGCGTGTCAAACCTTGCATGACTTATACGCATAAATGAAAGAGGCGGCCGATGGTCGCCTCTTTCATTATCATGCTTGAGCTGTTATGCGGAAAGCATGTGCTCAGGGCATTTAATAGTTCGTGCGTTGGGTGGCAGCGTAAGATATTTTCAGTGCATAGGCACGGCGGAGCTCCTGTTTGATGTCGGCGATGACACCCATACGAGTTTCCTTATCCGCTTTGATGGAGACGGTCATGAGACCTTGGTCTTGCTCTTTCATAGAGGAGCGTTCATTGATGATATACTCACCAATCTCGCTAACCTCTGCGAAAGCGTCATCCAGTTGGATACGTGTTTCAGCACCATATTGTTTACGGAACTCAGCCATAGGTGTACCTACGTAGATATACCGCACGAGGGACTTTTTCTCCAGCTTAGTCAGCTCAGACGCCTGAGGGTTCTGGAACTGCACCTTGTAGGTGACCTCTTTCATGGACGTAACGGACATGAAGAAGAACAGTAGCATGAAGATGATATCGGGCAGTGAAGAGGTGTTCAAAGCCGGCATCTCACGTTTAGTGTTTCGACGAATCTTAGCCATAATTAGTTACCGTAGTTTTTAGGTTCGGCCTCTGAAATCTTCTGAGGATAGACTTTTTGGACTTGTTTTTGTTGATCCTCATCGAGTTCATTGTAGCCTTTATGAAAATACTTACGTGCGCACTCGTCACGTAGTTCGTTGTAAGCAGCGACCAGTTCGTTCTGAACGTCAAGGTATGCTTGGTACTGTGTATCTACGTCGTTTTGGACGGAGATAACATGTTCCTTGGTATACCTCTGTACGCCGATGGGTTCACCGAAATCCTCCTCATAGAGTTTAGGAAGGTAGGCGTCGTCGGCTTCGTTCAAGATAAACTCTTTGGCTTTAGCCCTCAGCTGCTTAACGTCCATCAGTTGTCCCTGCACCATGAGTTGGTTAGCAGAGTTGATCTTCACGACCATAAGGTTGCGCTTATTGATATCCGTATCCTCGACTTTTTGGTCAGGAGGGATAGGTGCGGGGAGCCTACGGGCGAGACCTTGGTTAACGTCCATGGAGGTGGTAACCAAGAAGAAGATCAGCAGCAGGAACGAGATGTCTGCCATTGAACTGGCGTTAATCTGGGGGATTTTCTTAGCCATAATTACTTCAACCTTTTAGTATGAATAACACCCCAAACGAGTGTGCAGATGGTAGCACAAACGAGGATATACGTCAAGTAGAGACTGGCGTCAGCGAGTCGTGCCCAGTTACCAACATTATCGGTACCTTCGTAGCCAATGATTTTAACCTCATCGGTAGAGCCGAGGAGCCAGCAAAGGATGACGAGCAGGATAGCGCCACAAACAACACCGAGGGAAGTGAGAGCCTTTTTCTTGTCGACCTTGAGTGTCTCAACAAAGCGCCAGATAACGACACCAAATGTTACGAGGCACACGAGGCACACGAGGATATAGTTCCAAACAAGATAGAGGTCGGTGAAGCGAGGAATATCCAGGAAATCACCTGCCACTTCCATAGACCCGTTAGCACCTCCGGCGAAGAACATCAGCGAGACGATGATGCCCAACGCGAGGAGTACCCACAGGGTTATTCTGGATATAAATTTATAATTTTTCATTGTGATTTTGGATTTAATTATTGATACTCTATTACTCTATCTTATTTCTTCTTCTGTTGTTTAGCATCATACTCTACCATGAGGTCGAGGAGCTTGAGAGAGCTGTCTTCCATGTCGTTGGTGAGACCTTCAACGAGAGAGAGGATGTAGTTGTAGAAGATTTGAAGAATAATAGCAATAATCAAACCAAGGAGGGTAGTTAACAGAGCGACCTTAATACCACCGGCTACAACGGTAGCGGAGATATCACCAACTTGTTGGATCTTATCGAAGGCGGCAATCATACCGATGATGGTTCCCAAGAAACCTAACGACGGAGCGATAGAGATGAAGAGGGATATCCAAGAGAGGTTCTTCTCAAGCAAGCCGAGTTGAATACCACCATAAGAAGCAACGGCTTTATCAACCGATTCCATACCTTCGCCATAGTGGCTGAGGCCTTCAGCAAAGATAGAAGCAACGGGTCCGCGAGCGTTTTGGCAGTACTTGAAAGCCGCGTCTACACCACCTTCGTTGAGAGCTTTCTCTACGCCATCAAGGAGGGCCTTGGTGTTGGTTTTACTGAGAGAGAGGTAGATAATACGCTCGATACAGAGCGCGAGACCGAATACCAAGCAGAGAAGAGTGAGTGCCATGAATCCTGCACCACCTTCAATGAATTTCGTTTTAAGTGTTTTGTGAAGAGCGGTGATGCCGGTAGCTTCGGCTTCTTGAGCGGGAGCCTCAACAGCAACGGTTTCAACAGCGACAGCTTCTTCAACAACTTGTTCTTCCTGAGCAGGAGCAGCAGCTTCTGCCTCTTGAGCCATTACAGCATTGCCGCCGAAAGCGAGCATTGCGATAACAGTAAGGGTAGCAAATACTTTTTTCATGAGAATTAAAATTGAATTATTAATGTTTTAGTATTAGTCTGAGGGTGGGAAATGTTCTTCCTTGCGGAGAGACCGGGATTTCTTCGTAATCCCGATTTCTTGCCAGAAGCGTCCCTGCAAGAAATCACATCTTGCTATCCGTCTGTCTGTCGTCAAGCAAGCTTGCGCCGGCCATCCGTCTATCAATCTGTTCTTCCTTGCGGAGAGACCGGGATTCGAACCCAGGAAACCCTTTTGGAGTTTACACGCTTTCCAGGCGTGCCTCTTAAGCCACTCGAGCACCTCTCCTTGACCGTTCGCAGCTAAGCCAATTGCGGCTACTTATCCATTTCTTGTCAAACGGCTTGCAAAATTACAAAATATTTTGGAATAAACCAAATCTTTTGTTGTTTTTTTTCATTTTTTTCACTATTTTAGCCTAAAAAGTGCTTTTGCGTTGCGATTTGTGACATTTTCGATGGTTGAAACGGGTAGCTGGTAGACTTCGGCGAGGGTCTGCATGACATAGACCATATAGCGACTTTCGTTGGGTTGTCCTCTGAAGGGTACAGGGGTCATGTAGGGGGCATCCGTCTCAAGGACGATTTGCTCCAAGGGTATGTTGTAGAGATGTTCGCGGAGTTTGCTGTTCTTAAAGGTGATAACCCCTCCAATACCGAGGTAGAAGCCCATTTTGACTATCTCGCGGGCGGTTTCGTTGGAGCCGGAGAAGCAGTGCATGACTCCTCGGAGAGTTGGGAAGGAGCGGAGGATGTTGAGGGTATCCTCTGTTGCGTCGCGGGAGTGAATCATGACGGGCAGGTCGAGGTCGACAGCCCATTGTAGTTGGCGGGCGAGCGCGCGTTTCTGTTGCTCTTTATAGGTCGTATCAAAGTGATAATCAAGCCCTATCTCGCCAATGGCGATAAAGTTATGTTGGTGCAGAAGCGCCTCCATGTCGTCCAGTTCCTGCTGCCAATTATCGCCCACATTTTCGGGATGTAGTCCAATGGCGGGATGCAGATAGTCGGGATAGAGGTTGCAGACGCGAATCACCTCAGGCATGTCTTTTAGACAGACGCCCGGGACGAGAATCTGCTCCACTCCGGCGTCTTGCTGCCGTTTGATGACGGCAGCAAGGTCCGCCGTGTAGATCGGGTCGTCAATATGACAATGGGTGTCAATCATTTTGAGACAGGAGTCAGGAATCAAGAGATAGGAATAAGGACGCTAAAATCAGTGTTTAAGAATCTTTGTTCCGTCAATAATGTATAAGCCATTAGATAGGGCGTCATAGTCGGAGCCGAAGGGCATACCGAGTATATTATAGTAAATCCCATTCTGCGGAACGGCTACTTCGTCCAACCCTGTGGCTTGGTCGGTGGGGATGAAGGCTTCAAGAGCGTTGAGGCCTGCCAAGGCTTTGTGGGTATTAGGGTCAAATAGACCACGGTTAATCCAGTTAGTGATAACAATAGTGTTTGCGTTCCATGAGGGGCCGCCGCAACCATTCTCTTCGGGGAACCAGTAGTAGAGCCCATTCACGTAGTCGTAGTTCGCGAGGAAGGTTACAAGGTCATCAAGATAGGCTTTTTGTCCGGCGGAAGTAGCAGGCCACTTGTCAGCCGTATAGTAGATTCCTTTTGAGGGATTGTGATTACTGGACGTATATGGGAAATAGTTGTTGTAATAAGCAGTTTCGACGATTTGGATATTGCGGTTGGGGCAGAGGGTATGCAGCGCCTCTAAGGTTGTTTTAAGTTCCGAGCCTTCGGTGCTATTCATATAACCATGCCAAAAGGGATAGTAACTAAGTCCGATGATATCGTAGTCTACATTACCGGCAGCGATATTACGGTAGTAGTTGACACATGTAGCGGATTGCGCGGTACGCTCTATATGGATGATGATTTTGGCATCGGGGCATACTTCGCGGACAGCACGAGAGGCTTGATTCAAGAAGCCTGTGAAGCGTGTCCAAGCGGCATCCGTGTTACCGGTATAGTAGTAGCTGTTTGGGTAAGCCTTGTCGGCGTTGTTCTGGGTCGCATTGCTATGCCACAGCATGCCGTAGGAGATTTCGTTACCTATTTGTACGAAGTCGGGTGTAGCGCCAGCAGCAACGAGGGTTTCAAGGCACATCTTGGTATAGGTGTACATGGTGTCGTGCAGTTCCTGCTCGGACAGGGATTGCCATGCCTGAGGGATAGTCTGTTTGACGGGGTCAGCCCATGTGTCGGAGTAGTGGAAATCGAGCATAAAAGCCATACCGGCATCCTTGATGCGTTTGCCGAGTGCGGTGACATAAGGCAGGTCTTGCACCTCGCCTTGCTTGGTGCCGTCGGCGTTGGTAATGACGGGGTTCACGAATAGTCGCACGCGGCAAGCGTTCCAATGGAGGGTGTTGGCGGCGTAGGTCACGAGGTCCGGGATGGTGGTACCTGTGGAGGTTTTGTACGGTGTATTGTACTGCTCATAGGAGGGGAGGAGTGAGATGTCGCCACCGACATAGCGGTAGGTTGAGTAAGAGTCTTGAGCGTACAGAGCAAGTCCTGTGAGAGCGACGAGAAGGAGGGATACTGTTTTTTTCATTGTAGTTAGTTTTATAGTTAATAAATCAGGGATTGTTCCTTTATCTAATGTTTCACCGTCGGTTGACTGTCGGCTGACCGTCGGTACAGTACCGAGGAGTCACCGTAGGACAAGAAGCGAAAATCGTTGTTCAAAGCGTAGTCGTATATTTGGTGCCAGTCTTCTCCCACGAACGCTGCGACGAGGAGGAGGAGGGTTGATTTGGGTTGGTGGAAGTTGGTGATCAGTTGGTCCACGACATGGAAGGTGTAGCCTGGCTTAATCATGATTTGCGTTTCGCCGTGTAGGGTGTCTTGTCCTGTTTCGTCGAGGTAGTCGATGAGGGTTTGGAGGGCGTCATGAGCAGCCGGGGAATGGGGGGTAGTAGCCATGGTCTCTGTGGAATAAGGTGCGAACTGGGTGACAGAGAGGGTGTGCAAGGTTCCCATCCAGTAGAGCGACTCGAGGGTGCGCATGGAGGTGGTGCCGACAGCGACGATGTGTCCGAGGTTCTGTTGGATAGCTCGGATGGTCTCTTTGGGCACTGCTATTATCTCGGTGTGCATGGTGTGCAGGTTCGCGTCTTCTGTTTTGACGGGTTGGAAGGTACCTGCCCCGACATGTAGGGTGAGTTCCGCCATTTGAACTCCTTGTTGTCGCAAACCGTCTAACACCTCATCGGTGAAATGCAGTCCGGCAGTGGGGGCTGCGACGGAACCCTTGATGCGGGAGTAGACCGTTTGGTAAGTTGTTTTGTCGGACTCTTCGGTGGGACGGTTGAGGTAAGGCGGTATGGGTAGTTCGCCGAGGGCGTCTAAGATTTCGGCAAAGGAGATAGACGGGTTGTTCCACGAGAATTGTATATGGTGGGTATTGCCGGATGAGGAGAGTAGAGAGGCGGTGAGGGTGTCTGGCGCGTCCACACTGCCGGGTGTGGTTACGGAGACAACATCTTTGCCGCCTAAGGATAACGTAAGGGGTCCTGACTTCCATTTCTTGAGGTTGCCGACCATGCACTTCCAGACGCAACCGGTGGTTGAGCCCAAAGCGAGTTGGTAGTCGGATGGTTCAACGGGGTTGAGGCAGAAGATTTCGATACGCGCACCCTCGTGTTCGGGAGTGGATGGTTTATGGAAGACCAGTCGTGCTTGTATCACGCGCGTGTTATTATATATAAGGAGTGATTGCGGGGGTAGATACTGCCCGATGTTGTAGAAATGGTCTTCGCGGATGTTCCCGTCGCGATAAATCAGCAGTTTAGAGTGATCTCGTGGCGAAACGGGATGTTTGGCGATCCGTGAATCGGTGAGGGGGTAGTTATAGTTGTTAATGTTTATCATTTCGTTGTATTCCTTATGGGCACTTCTCTTGGGTTTTCGATGACGCTACGCGTAGTATTTTAATGAACGGTTATGTTTTTTTTATACCCTTTATGTGTGCCGGCGAAGAGCGGGTAGTGGTTGAAGAGGCAGTTGAGTTCACCATTCAGGAGGTGGATGCGTTCGGAGGGTTTGAGGCCGATACACTTCAGTGCCTCTTCGTTGGATGAGATGATCCATGCGTCCGCTCCTGTGAACTGATGCTTGAGTGCTGTGCCGATGTCTTGATAGAGCCGGAGAATGTCCTTATCATGGTGTAGCCGTTCGCCATAAGGTGGGTTCATGATGACGAGTGCCTTGTCGGTCTTGAGGTCATGGAGTTCCTGCATCCTTACTTGTCGAACGGAGATATATCGGTCGAGTTTAGCGGCATGGATGTTTTTAAGGGCAGCCTGAACGGCATAATATCCTGAGTCAGAGCCGTAAATCTGATGCACAAAGGGTCTCTCCATGGAATCATCGTCGAAGATGGACTGCCAGAGGTCTTTATCAAAATTGCGCCATTTCTCGAAGGCAAAGGAGGCGCGGAAGACACCCGGGGGGATATTAAGTGCCATGAGTGCTGCTTCGATGAGTATAGTACCCGAGCCGCACATAGGGTCATAGAGGTCGGACTGACCGTGCCATCCTGCCAGATAGAGCATGCCCGCCGCGAGGGCCTCATTGATAGGTGCTTCGGTGGTGGCAGTGCGGTAGCCGCGCTTGTGTAGCGATTCGCCGGAAGAGTCAAGGGAGAGCGTGATGAGGTCTTGCGAAACATGTATATTGAGTAACAGGTCGGGCGCGTCAATCTTGACGGATGGTCGTGTGCCGGTCTTGTCGCGCCAGTAATCGACAATAGCATCTTTGACGCGGTATCGTAGGAACTCGGAGTGCCGGAAAAAGTCTGAATAGACGGTAGCGTCAACGGCGAAGGTCGTTGTGTCCGTCATGTATTGTGTCCAATCTACTGCTTTGACCTGTTCGTAGAGGGTATCGGTATCTTTGGCTCGGAAGGTGAGAATAGGCACGAGTATGCGCGAGGCGGTCCGGAGGCAGAAATTGGCACGGTAGAGCAGGGCGAGGTCGCCCTCGAAGGAGACGGCTCGCTTGGCTTCCTGCACATGGAGAGCTCCGAGGTTGAGCAACTCTTGGGCAAGAATGCTCTCCAGACCTTTAAATGTTTTAGCCAGATATTTCATGATTTTGGCAAAAAATGCTTAAAAAAACTATTTTTTTTTGCGTATATCGTTTATTTTGTATAATTTTGCAGCCCGAAGGAAAGGAAAGTTGGCTGAGTGGTCGATAGCGGCGGTCTTGAAAACCGTTGAACCGAAAGGTTTCGGGGGTTCGAATCCCTCACTTTCCGCACTATTTTCAAAATAACCGTGCAAATGTACGGTTTTTTTTTTAATTAAGCAAATAAAAGTTTCTTTTTGCGCGTAAAGCATGCGAAAACTGCACCTTCTCATAGTATTTTTCTGCATTCTGGTACCTCTAATGGGGCAAGACACGCTGACCTTTCATTTCGCTTTGGACGAAGTGGAGGTGCGTGGAGTGTCGCCACGGCGGAACATTGAGAAGATACAGATTGGGGCGGAGCAATTGGATGTCCATGAGATGAGTCGCCTACCGACTTTGTTTGGCGAGAAGGATATCTTGAAGAGCCTGCAGTTGCTGCCGGGTGTGCAGGCTGAGTCGGATGGCTCATCGGGGTATCAGGTTCGCGGTGGCACATCGGCACAGAACAGGGTGCTGCTGGATGACGCAACTATTTATCAGTCAGGTCACTTAATGGGATTCTTCTCATCATTCAACGGGGAGGCGTTGCAGACGGCGACGCTCTATAAAGGGCAGGTGCCGGCGCAGTACACAGGGGGAACGGCTTCGGTGTTGGACTTAACGACAAGAAACGGACATTTTCAGAAGTATCACGGAGGGGTGAGCATAGGGCTTTTGATGGGCAAGATACAGGTTGAGGGACCAATATGGAAGAATAAGATTTCGTTTAAGATAGATGCGCGGCGGTCGTATGCCGACCTGATAGTCAGGCTGATACCGCGCTTTAGAAAAACAACGCTCAACTTCTGGGACATCAATGCGCGGGTCAGTTATAGCATCAATGCGCAGGACAAACTGTACGCCACCTTCTTCATGGGGCGCGACAATTTAGGGTTGCACAATGTGGTAGCGATGAACTGGGGGAACATAGCTGGTACGGTTCATTGGCAGCATAGCATCAATGACTATTGGTCGAATCACTTAAGCGTTGTTTATAGCGATTACGCACTGATGGACGGCTTTGACTACAACGAGGAGACCTACAGCATGCAAGGTTGGATACGGCAGGCACATATCAAAGACCAATTGACCTGGGAACCAAATGATAATCACCATGTTATAATGGGGTATAAGTTCAATTGGTATGATGTGGCGAGTGGGGAATGGAAGATTCGGAGTCTCTATGAGAAGGATGAGTCAATGGGGCTCGAGAACAGTCTCTGGCTTAATGATGACTGGCAGATTATCCGGCCGCTGAGTCTTTCTATGGGACTGCGGGTGAATGCTTTTACAACGATAGGTGAGGCGACACATTGGACGATAGAGCCACGACTGTCGCTTAATTACAAAATCATGGAGCGGATGAGCCTTAAGACGGGCTATGGCCTGACAAGCCAAAATATCCAAGCAATACGCAACTTGGACTTGGCTATGCCGTTTGACAGGTACTTGATTACCGGTGCAGGGATCAAGCCTCAGACGGCACATCAGGTCAGCCTCGGTTACACCTACCTGACGCCCGATGACAAGTGGGAACTCAGTGTCGAGGGATACTATAAACATCTGTTCGATGTGGCTGATTACAAGGACGGTACATCCTTCACAAGTGATATACGGTTGGAGAACTTGGTGCTGAGTGGTGAGGGGAGAGCCTATGGGGCAGAGTTCATGGTGAGAAAGACTGTTGGTGACTTCACGGGCTGGGCAGCATATACGCTTTCTTGGACGCAGAATCGTATAGCGGGCATCAATTATGACCGCTGGTACTACGCCTCCCAAGACCGGCGGCACAGCGTTAATATCGTGCTCATGTATACATTGCCCAAGGGGTGGAGTATTGCCGCTACATGGGTTTATAACAGCGGGCAGGCAATGACCATCCCGATAGCGAAATATCATATCAACGGATATACCTATTTTTATTATAGTGACCGCAATGCGTACAGGGCACCGGACTACCATCGCTTGGACCTGAGTGCGGACTGGCAGACGGAGACCAAAAAGCATCTTGTCCACGCGGTGAATATCAGTATCTACAATGTCTATAACCGATACAACCCGTTCATTATACAGTTTGCCAATAGCAGTGGCAGCTCAACGGCAACACAGTGGGCACTGTTCGGCATCGTGCCCTCGGTGAGTTATACCTTTAAGTTTTAGAAGTGCCCTTAAAGCGTTATGAAAAAGAGAAATATACTATGCCTGAGTGCCTTGTTGCTCATGGGATGCCAAAGCACAATCGAGTTCAATTATGAACAACCTAAGCCCTTCTATGTAGTGGAGGGGTTCGTGTCCAATGAGGGCGTGCAGGTGAGTGTGATGCAGTCGATGGGGGTGAAAGACTCTGTGTCCACATATATCAGAGACGCTATCGTGACGCTCCGTACGGACGATATGAGTGAGACGCTGGAACTAAGCGATATGTGCTATGTCTCCCCGAGCCATTATAAACCTGAGGTCGGCAAAACCTACCAATTGGATATTACTCTAGAAAATGTGACTTATTCTGCCACATCGTACATGAACGCACCGACGACGATTGATTCGGTACGACTGGATAGTATTGATTTTCAGATACCTCCCGAGATACTTGAACTCCTTAATATCACAGAGGATACGATAAGCGGCATTCGGCATACCTGTACCCTCTATTTCAAGGATACACCCGGACAGGAGGACTACTATTTCTATACCTACACCATTGCAGGGCGGGGGACACCCTATAAGCGTTCATACTTCAGTCGCGTCGCGGAAACCGACAATGCAGTGCACGGTATATCCATACGGGTCGAAAACCACGACACCATTTGTTTTGAGATGCGCCACATCGATGCGAATGCCTATCAATTTATGCACGAGGTGTACTATTCGCAAATAGACAGGGTCAATCCTAATTCTGCTTTCGGGGAGGGATGTTTAGGGTATTTCTCGGCGTACGCGGTGACGAGGGAAACGATTGTTATTGACTATTAGCGTTGTGCACGGGAGTACCCCATTTCTCCACTATTTCGTCCATGATAGCAAAAACCTCCTGCTGCGTTTCGGCACGAAGGAGGGCGATACGCGTTTGTCTGAAGTCATGTAGTCCTTTGAATATCTGCGCATTGGCAAAGTGCCTGCGGGCATGGACGATACCCTTGCGTTCATCACCTATCCACTCGATGGAGCGAACGACATGTTCCTTGAGGATACTGACGCACCATGCCATCGAGCGGTGGATAGGGGCTTGACCGGCGAGATAGCGCTTGATGTCTTCGAAGATCCACGGATTACCAAAGGTGGCACGCCCAATCATGATGGCGTCAACACCGTACCGGTCAAAGCACTCCTTGGCGCGTTCGGGGGTCGTGACATCGCCGTTACCGATGATGGGAATGTGCATGCGAGGGTTGTTCTTAACCGCACCGATGAGCGTCCAGTCCGCTTCGCCTGTGTACATTTGTGCGCGCGTGCGACCGTGAATGGCTAATTCCTGGATTCCGCAGTCTTGAAGGGCTTCCGCGAGGGACAGAATGATTTTCGTCTCATCGTTCCACCCAAGGCGCGTTTTGGCGGTGACGGGGATAGAGACCGCTTGGACAACCGCATGGGCGATAGCGAGCATCTTGGCGGGGTCGCGCAGCAAACCCGCACCCGCACCTTTAGAGGCCACTTTCTTCACGGGACAACCGAAATTGAGGTCAAGAAAATCCGGATGTGCCTCCTCCACAATCTTGGCGGCTTCAACCATCGAGTCCACATCCTTGCCGTAAATCTGAATGGCTACTGGCCGCTCCGCATCGGATAGATGCAGTTTGCGGAGGGAGGCGGCCACATCCCGTATGAGCGCGTCGGCATTGACGAACTCGGTATACACACGGTCCGCACCAAAACGCTTGCAGAGGAGTCTGAACGCCGGATCAGTAACATCCTCCATCGGAGCAAGATATATAGGCTTTTCCACTTTCAACTCTCAACTCTCAACTCTTAACTCTTAACTCTCAACTCTCATCTTTCAACTTCGGATATGCTATGCGCTGGTGATGCATGGCGATCAGGCGCTCCTTCATGAGGGCACGTATGACCTGTAGGTCATGGAAAGAGAGATTGGTTTCGTCCAATTGACCGTCCTCCACTTGCGCATCAATCATCTGATTAACCGCCTCGGCAATGGAAGCCTCTGTATATTCATTGAGCGAGCGTGAGCGAGCCTCAACCGCATCTGCAATCATCAGAATAGCCGCTTCGCGGGTAGAGGGCTTGGGTCCCGGATACTGAAAATCGGCCTGCTTGACATCCATTCCCATATTGACCGCGGTGTTATAGAAGTACCGGACAAGGGAGGTGCCGTGGTGGGAGACAATGAAGTGGATGAGGGTCTCGGGCAAATGGTGCTTGCGCCCTATCTTCTCACCCTCGGTTACATGGCTGATGATCAGGGCGGCTGCCTCGGCGGGAGACATCTCCAAAAGGGGATTATGACCGTCTTGTTGGTTCTCAATGAAGCACTCGGGGTGCACTATTTTGCCGATGTCGTGGTAAAGAGCCGCTGTTCGGACGAGAATAGCATTGGCACCAATCGCTTTAGCGGCATCGGTCGCAAGAGAGGAGACCTGAACGGAGTGCTGGAAGGTTCCCGGGGCCTTCTCCGCAAGCGTGCGCAAGAGCTCGGTATTGATATCCGCTAATTCAAGCAGGGTCATGGCACTCAACAGACGGAAGACCTTCTCAAAGATATACACCAATCCATAAGCAAATAGGATGAAAACCGCATTAAGAGCGAAATAGACATAACTGTGCCAATCAATCGCTTGTAGACTGTTGCTCACCGCCAAGGTCACTGCCGTATAGGCTACGGAGTAGGCGGCGAATATCAGTAGGGCCGTCCGAACTAACTGGGCGCGTTGGGTCATGTCACGCAATGACGCTACAGCCACCATACCAATGGAGACTTGGATAATCAGAAACTCATACGGCGCAGGAACAACCAAGGAAACAATCAGCACCACTATCCAGTGCAGAAACAACGCCGTCCGGGCATCAAAGAAAACGCGGGTCAATACGGGAACCCACGCAAAGGGGATCAGATAGAGAGCCCAATGCCAACCCTGGCGCGCCAAAAGGAAAGAGGGGATGATGATGAGCAGGGCTAAAACGGCAAAGAACAACAAGGTCGAGAAACGCGACATGTAGGATGGCCTAAAGACATAGAGGTACAGTACGAAGAGCAGCACAAATAACACCACTATCACCCCTTCGCCTACTAAACTCCACACCTGACCTTGGCGGGATAAGGACTTGGCTTCCTGCGCTTTGTAGAGGGAAATCAGTTTCTGATAGGTGGCTTCCGTCACAACTTCGCCTTGATCTACTATCTTTTCGCCTTTTTGGACAAGACCTTGGGTCAGGGAGATTTGCGCTAACCATGCCTCCAGCATGCGCTCAGTGGTGAGAGTGTCATAGACAAGATTGGGCTGCACTTCTTGTTGGGTGGCGGCATAGACGGATTTAGGGGTTGCTATCTCCGAAAGCATATGGACCCGGTAGGTCTTATCCTCAAGAACGGAAATCTTGCTGAAACCCTCTTTCTCAAGGCGTGTCACTTCCGCAGAAGACAACACTAAATAATCACTTTCAACTCTCGACTCTCGACTCTCAACTCTCGACTCTTCCCTTTCCACTCGACCATGCGCCCTATCGGGCACTTGGTCTCCTGGGAACCCGGAAAATAACTCTTCACTTTCAACTCTCGACTCTCGACTTTCAACTTTCAACTGATAATACGGTGCAAAGTCCTTCAGGCGTTGCGCACGCTCCTGCTCAAGCTGACGGTCAGTCTTGTAAATGGGAAAATCCTCCTCGGCAACCACTAAACTGTACCCCCAAGGCTTGCCGATCTCGGCGTGCTGCTGGGGAGCATGGTAGTGCGGTAATAGGTAGATAATGAGCATGACCGTCAACACGGCTAACAAAACCCGTACTAATACACTTTTCACTTTCATCTTTCAACTCTTAACTCTTAACTCTTAACTCTCACCTTTCAACTTTCAACTTTCAACTTTAGCCCTTCGGGCGAACCTCTATACGGTTTGCCCCTTAAGGGGAAAACCCACGGAAAGGGGCTACCCTATCGGGCACTTGGTCTCCCGGGAACCTGGAAAAACAAACTCTCAACTCTCACTTTTCACCTTTCACTTTTCACTTTTCACTTTTCACTTTCATCTTTCCCCTCTCAACTCTTAACTCTTCACTCTTAACTTTCCGCCCGCAAAAGTACTACAAATTTTTGGAATACGCAAATAAAATGTGATTTTTTGTCGCAAAAACACAAAAAGACCGCCTACTCAGCGGCCTTTTCTTCATTTCTTCGGCTACTGCCTACCTCCCCTCCCTTTCACTTACTCAACTTTGTTGAGTGTGTCGTCCGAGTGCCGATGCGCCCGAGACTCAACCTGAGACCGTATTAGCTCCACTAACAGCGTCAGTGCCTTGAAGACTATC
>FLNX01000071.1_pt1 | contig 76444 bp, 61 predicted proteins | sample 1140341 | NCBI WGS metagenome assembly FLNX01 (sample SAMEA3878208, study PRJEB12797) | bioreactor metagenome | biome: Moose rumen | place: Sweden | collected 2011-10
AGGTCATAATATCGCCACTTCCAACTGTTGCTGTGATTGTTAGATCATGGCTTCCAACTTCAGAGTCCTTGCTCACGGTCAAGACTCCATCAGAAATTTTTATCCCTGTAATATCCGGGCTAATGTCCCAAGAGATTTCGTAATCGTTTGACGCAAGAATCTTTGTAGACTTGTCAGCGAACACAATTTTATCCTCACTGCCCGCGTCAAGAGTCAAGCTGTCTTTATCGGCCGAAAGATTCGCGTTAAGCTTCGTCAAGGTTATGGCGCTTGGGGTCGGCTCTTGTTCGTTGATTTTCGTGTACGTTGCTGTGTAGCTTCGATTGCCCGTTGAACCCTTTGCTATCGTTATCGTGGTCGTTGGTGTAGTACCGTTAGAACCTGTCCACCCCGTGAAAGTGTAACCCGTTCTTGTTGGATTATTGAGGGTTATTGCGTTGCTTTCAACGTTGTAGCTTGATGGGTTAGCCGTTGCGACCGTGCCGCCGTTCAGCGTGTAACTTATCGTGTAATTTGGGATCGTCCATTGAACATAAAGAGTTATCGTTGCGTTCGCTGTGCTCGTTAGATTCTGCACTGATTGACCGCCGGTGTAGCTTGTGCCTGATCCGTTTGAAGCAGTATTCCATCCGTTGAATGTGTAGCCAGTCCTCGTGAACGTGTTTGTAGTTAAAGCCTTAGCCGCCTCGTCATACGTGAAACTCTGTGCGCTCATTGTCCCGGTGCCGTTGTTGGCGTTGAATGCTACCGTGTAAGTGTTCGCTGTCCAACTTGCAGTGAAGGTCATGTTCTCCGCGGGCATTTTCGTCGGAATAGTCTTGTCCCAAGACGCGAACGTGTAGCCTGTTTTCGTAGGGGTAGCCGTGGCCGTAATATCGGAGCTGTAGTCTTGCGTGATAGCGTCAATAGCAGAGCCGCCAGCCGTATCGAATGTAAGCGTGTACTGGTTGATTGTCCAATTCGCTGTGTAGCTCTTGTTTCCGCTTGAACCCGTTGGAATTGTTACATCTGTTGACGCTGCTGTTAATTCTGTTCCTGTCCAGCCAGCAAACGTATAACCCGTTTTTGTTGGATTAGTCAGCGTTATGTCGGGGCTTTCTATCGTGTAAAAGGTTGGATTGACCGCGTCGTTACTCGCACCCCTCCCCAAAAATCATAGGAGATTGTATAGTTGTGAATGACCTTGAATCCAATCCTTATTGATTTCTCTTGTTTGTTCTGGATAGTGAAGCCGATTCTTATCGTTTTCTCCTTTGTATCAGCTGCCCATGCCGCGCCAAAAGTCACGCACAACAATATAGCTAGTGCTATCAAAACATTTCTATATTTCATGAGAATTTTTCACTCATTTCTTTAGTCAAGATTCATCCAGAAAGCGGGGCGAACACCGCCGACGAGGTAGACACTGATGCCAATAGCACCGACCGAGCCAACATCAAGGACGAAAGCGGCATAATTAGCACCAGCATTACCGGGCGACCGAAGCCACCAATTAGTATTTGACTCACCTAACTTACATACTCGTGAAGCCTGATCCGCAAAATAGCTCGTATTATTAGCGTCCGTTACACTCAACAGGAAAACAGTATCGCTCCCTGAGGAATTGATTATAGTAGTACTATCGGTATTATTACCATCAGTAATTGAGACCTTCAACATTTTCGCCTTCTCCGCGTCAGTAAACTCATTGAGAAATGTGCCGTTAAGCCACGTCCTCACATTACTTGTTGACCAGTTATTGCTACTGTTATGATAAGCCATCGAGGTTACAGCGTTTTCCGTAACGAGTAGAGCGCGCTTATTCGTATCGTCAACTGTCAGCACACGCCACACTAAAGCAGAACCTTCATACGTTCCAAATGTAAACGGAGTTCCCTTAACTGGCAACACAGCCGCGTTATCTAGTGAAGCCTTGAACGTCAACGAATCCATATAGAAGCCGTCCGCCGCCGTCAAGAAATCCTCCGTAACCTTCATGCCGATCTCTAAGCCATCTTGGGCATCAATCGACGCAGCTAAGAAGTCAAACGAGTCCCCGCTCGCAATCGTCGTATTATCAGGCGAGATAATTAAATCGTAAGCTAGCGTGGAATTATCCGCACTCTGATTAGCAAACGCCGACTCGCGATTGATCGTAACAACAACCTTGTAGCCAGTGTCGAATGATTGAGATCACCAAGCTTGTAGTAGTCATCTTGACTGTAGCCTAGCGATAAATTCTCGTCCGGTGTAACAAGCTCGTAAGTCGTGGTGGCCGCAAATACTCCTGAAACACAAAGCACTACAGCCAGGATTGAGAGTAAAATTTTTGTGACTCTCATGAAAATTCCTACTCAATGTATAAATTAACAAGGATTATACATATTCACACAAGTATGTGCTAACAAAAATTTCTTGATCGAAAAACTGTCCGGCATTTCTTCAATCTCTGCGTCCAACGCTAAACCAAGATTCCCTAATTCTTTCTGGAATTGACGTTAGCATCGTAACCCGAACTTCTATATCTGCATTTGGGGAATAAAATGCGTCGCTCAACTTCATAGAAGCAAATGCATTTCGGGCGCGGTAACTCTTTAAGTTTTCGGCTGAACCTGTTTATGTTGTGTTCCTCTGCGTACTTGTCATACAACTGAGCCGCATAAATCAAATCACGCTTTTCTGGATTGCCGAATATGAAGCGAAATAAATCAATTCTGCTATACTATCAAAAATTTCATACCACGCTAGAATTTTCACGAGAGGAGATTAATCTCATTATGAACGATTTTGAACACAGGTTCGCACGTCATTATGATGAACTCAAGTGGCTTTACTATGAGCTATACGGAAGCGACAAACAAGCGTTTGATTATTTCTGTTCCATGCTTGAGAAGAATTGGAAGGCACGCAATGAGGATTTACGAGAGCTTGACGAGGCTCGCGAACGTGTCCCGGATTGGTACGCTGGCAATGACCTTCTGGGCATGATGATGTACACGGAGTGCTTTGCAAAGACTCTTCAAGGCGTTAAATCACACTTAGATTACGTTCAGGAATGCGGCGTTACTTATTTACACCTTATGCCGCTGCTTGATACTCCCAAGGGAAGAAGTGATGGCGGTTACGCTGTGTCGGACTTCAGGAAGGTAAGGCCGGATTTAGGCACCATGGAGGACTTGGCCGAGCTCTCCGCAAAATGTCATTCACTCGGAATAAGCGTATGCCTTGACTTTGTTATGAATCACACGAGCGAAGATCACGAGTGGGCTATGCGAGCAAAGAGGGGCGAGAAAGAATTTCAGGATCGCTATTTCTTCTTTGATAACTGGGAGATACCCAACCAGTTTGAGCGAGATTTACCCGAGGTCTTCCCGACGACTGCACCAGGGAATTTCACGTTCAATCAGGAGTCCGGCAAAGTCGTAATGACTACTTTCTATCCTTATCAATGGGATTTGAATTATCGTAACCCGGTTGTCTTCAACGATATGACGGAGAATATGTTGTACTTATGCAATCAAGGGATCGACATTATAAGACTCGATGCTGTGCCTTATATATGGAAGACTCTTGGGACAAATTGCCGCAACTTACCTCAAGTTCATACGCTCGTCAGGATTATGAGAATGGCTGCCGAAATAGTTTGCCCGGGTACGTTATTGCTTGGTGAAGTTGTTATGGAGCCGTCAAAGGTCGTACCTTATTTCGGGACTGTCTCAAAGCCCGAATGCAACATGCTCTACAACGTAACTACTATGGCCAGCACTTGGCACACTGTAGCGACTCAAGACACAAGACTCATGAAGCACCAGTTAGAAAGCGTATTTGCTCTTCCGAAACAATATGTGTTCCTCAATTATTTACGTTGCCATGACGATATAGGCTGGGGACTCGATTACCCATTCTTGAGACAGTTTGATCTTGACGAGGTTGCGCACAAGAAATATCTTAACGATTACTTCAAAGGCGACTTCAAAGGCTCACCATCAAGAGGCGAAACTTACAACGATGCTCCAGAACTTGGCGACGCTAGAATGTGTGGGACTACTGCTTCGCTTTGCGGACTCGAAGCTGCTAACAAGGACGCGGCCATAAAACTTGACATTATGCTTCACGCATTCTTGCTAACTCAAAGCGGTATACCTGTGTTATACAGTGGCGACGAGATCGGACAACTTAACGATTACACTTATCACGATGACCCTGACAAAGCTGCCGATAGCCGTTACCTTCACAGAGGCGCATTACATTGGGAGGACGCTGCAAAACGCAACGACATGAACACGCCTGAAGGCAAAATCTTCAACGCCATACGAACTCTTACAAAGCTTCGCGATACTAAAGCCGTATTCGCAAACTCCGCTGACACATGGTTAATCGAAACTGGAAACGATCATATTTTGGGCATTGGCAGATATTATGGCGAAAAGACTCAGAAAGAAAAGATGCTTGCATTCTTCAACTTCAGCGACAAGGCACAGACATTCACGACTAACGAGAATCTCACCGGCATATTCAAGTACACGAACATGTTGACGGGAGAAAAGTATACGGGTAACTCAATCGGACAAATTACACTTGAGGGCTACGGATTCTTGTGGCTGATTGCAGAGCTGTAATCATTCGCGGCCAAAACGTTTTTGCAGGTCAGAGTTCTTAATCTCGATCATAGTCGGCCTTCCATGTGGACAAACATTCGGCTGTTCGCATTCGTGAAGGTCTTTCCAGAGAGCTAGGGCTTCTGTGTGAGTGAGCTTAGTTGTTAATTTTACCGACGCTTTACAAGCCATAGTTGCCCAAGTTCTCCACAAAATATTGCGTGTGTCACCGTCGTGATGACTCTTCAAGGCTGATAGTGATGCGCGCAATAACACTTCCGGTTCATACTCAACGCTTCCAAGCATAGGCACGGCATTAAGTTTTATCCCTGACTCGGTATTCTCAAATTCAAAGCCGTTAGCTTTTAGTTCATGTTCATATTCATGAGCTTCAAGAGCCAACGTCGGAGGCAATATAACCGGGATTAATAGCTTCTGAACGTTCTGTGATTTCTCTACTCGTGATTTAATTCGTTCGTAATTGATTCGTTCGTGGGCTGCGTGAGGATCGATCAAGATTAAGCCGTCGGTGTTATCGAATATCAGATAGCCCCCTGAATTTTGGCCAAGATAAATTATTTCGGGTTCGTTGTTCTGTTCTTCTTCCTCATGAAAAATTTCCGACAAAAATATTTGCCCTTGAGGTCTAGGAGATTCTTCACGCCTAAATAATGGCTTAGGAGGAGTGTAAACGCGATTTTGTGGCTTGGCAGGAACTTGTACGGGGGCAGGAGTGTTGATGATCTCCGGGAGAAACATAGGGCTACCCAAGTTGTTCACGGCTTTGCGAATTGCTCTGTAAATGTCTTCCGGATAACGAAAACGCACTTCGGATTTAGCGGGGTGTATGTTGACATCAACGAGTGAAGGTTCAAGTGTGAAGAATAACGCCCAATTCCCGGACAACTCTCTAGCAGCTTGACTTACAGCAGATTTTATAACGGGGTCATTGACTGCACGACCATTAACGAATCCAACAACCTCGCTACGTCCTGAATTAATACCGGCTCTTGACTGAAACCAGCATTCAAGTTTCAAATGTCCTTCCATTATATTAATGTTCTGAATCTCTGCGCCATTGTCCCAAATTTTCGCAAGCACACGTTTTTTCCCGCCAGCGCCATCGGTTGTGAAGATAGTTTTGTTATCGTGTTCCAAACTAAAAGCTATATCCGGATTACATACGGCATATTCGCGCAAAAAGACTGCCGCCCGTCTTAATTCCCCTGAAGCGCTCTTCAAGAACTTCAATCTAGCTGGCAACCCTGAAAATAAATTCTCAACTTGAATCCTTGTACCTTGAGGGTGATTTATCGCGATATGTTCCAAGATTTTGCCCTCATGAGCACGAAGCAATCCGCCTGTTTCAGAAGCTCTAGGTTTGCTACGAATCTCAACGTCGCTAACTGCCGCGATACTTGCAAGAGCTTCCCCCCTGTAGCCTAAAGTTGCAATGTGTTCAAGGTCTTCAACGTCAGAGATTTTGCTTGTTGCGTGATACATGAGAGCCAAGGGCAAATCTTCAAAAGTTATACCCGTTCCGTCGTCCTCAATTATTATTCGTAATCTGCCGCCATCAAATAATTTCACGCGTATACGTTTTGCGCCAGCGTCAAGTGAATTTTCCACCAACTCTTTCACTACACTCGCGGGACGTTCGACGACTTCACCAGCCGCTATTTTTGACCATACATTTTCGGAAAGTGCTTTAATTGACATGTTAATATTATCCTTGCTGTACTAAAAATTGCCCGGTATTCAATGGCACCCGAAGAATCTTGCTTAGTGCTGCTTCCTTCCGGACCTGACACGATTCACAAGCCTCCGCCGCATTGAGCCGGACAACGCGAATATTCTATCATACTTCAAACTTCAAAGCATGCGACTATGCTAGAATAACCCGCGAAAAATATTACCAAAGAAAGGAAAATATCGTATGAAACGAAAATTTTTTATTGCAGCCATATTGACGACATTTGTCTTTACTGGCTGTGCGTTTGCGGCTGATATAGACCTTGGTGAGGGCTATCACATGCCGAGAAATTTTGACAGCATCTTGATAACAAGTTCTGATGGTACGGCTATACAAAACGCTGTTGAATATATTCAGGACGGAGGCACGATTTCGTTAGAGGGTGAGTTCAAGCTTAACAGGACTATCAACATCAAAAGGAATCTCACGATTAGAGGCATGAATAACGCTGTTCTGGATCACAGTAAGGCAGCCAAAAAAGATCGCGTTATCAGGTGTGAGGGCAATATCACTCTTGAGAATCTCACGATAACCGGTGGTTCTTCGACAAACGGCGGGGGCATAAAACTTGATAGCGGTGATGTCAAGATAATAAGCTGCGATATTCACGGCAATGAAAGTTTATTAGGCGGCGGTGGTATACATTCACAGGCTAAGACGCTTATATTAACAAGCTGTGATATTTCAGATAACACTCTCTTGGGATTAGGCGGCGGAATATCTTTCGTAGGCGGCACGATTACAATGACTGATTGCAATATCACAAACAACACTGCACAAATTTTACAGGGCGGAGGCTTTGCGGCAGCAGGAAGTACAATAACAATGACCAACTGCAAAATCACGGGGAATAACTCGGGCATTAAAGGCGGCGGTTTTTATCTTATTGGTACTGCAAAATTGACAGCAACAAACTGCGATATTTCCGGCAACACTGCTCCCCAAGATACTGAGTACTCTGTAGATGATACAGCTAAGTATATTAATGCGGACGAGGAGGAAACTTCAAATGAGTAAGAAATTTTTTATCGGACTGCTTGTATTTTCTATCATGATCCTGAATGGAGGTTGCGGAAGCGATCGAAGCGACGTTTCCGTAACTGATAAAACCGACGTCAATGCGGCCTTAAAAGGTACATGGGCATCATCAACTAACGGTGCAGCGACAATTACAACCACAAATGCAGACAGCAATGAGCTTGATTCTTTTGTTGAGGCTTTTGGAGAACTTCCCAGCGAAGTTTTGGAGGAATACAATAAAGAACAGGAGAAGAAAGCCGTAGCACCCGTAAATATGTCTGTAACACGTACAATGATCTTTTTTGATGATTGCGACGTTGAAAAAAACAGCGGGACAGCAAAATTTACAGCCATTATAATTATCAGCGACGACTCTTCATTCCTGCCGATATTCTTTAATGATGTTACACTCTCGACTCAACGTAACGGCACAAACGAATGGACAGCGACAACTCCCAACGGAGACAGTTTGTTAATAACCATGGACACTGAAGGGAAAATTAATCTGACTGGAAAAGTTCGTTATCTTGATTATGATTGCGACTTTAGCACGGTCATAAATAAGAATCAGGCTCACTCGATAAATCCGCAGACAATTTTAGACGGCACTTGGAAATTAGACGGAACACAAAGCGGAGGATTTCTAGCTATAAGTTCAGATATTACCGCAGCTATTATCCCGGAAGCAGTGTCAATGTATTTCAATGATACTAAAGAGGAATCCTCAACTCTGAAAAGCAAACTTACCTCTTTCTATTCTTTGTACATGAAGACTTCAAGTAGCGGAATTGATGAAGAAACATCGTTGTTGCAAAATATTAATCCGGCCACTGAAGGAGTCTTGACGCAAATATACGACGACGTATATAAATTCAAAGACGCAGACGGCAACGAAAGTACTATCTTTGTTGAGAATACCGACGAGATTTTTGTATTCATGTCAGAGAGCGGAGACGAGACCGGGCAAACTTACATGTTCTTACCGTTGAAGAAAGTTGATTTTGATCTTGAATCGGCTCTGAAGAAGACCTGGACGGCGTCTGAGGGTAACGGCGGCGGCTATATGAGACTTGCCAAAGTGGATAATCCTGACAATGATCCTGAAATTGAGCTTCTCAACTTGATTGATTGCTTCTCATTTACGCTTCAGAATGCTGATCTTACTTTTTCCGACGTAACTATGAATGAGGACGACACGATCACTGCGACAGCAACTTTTAATGCTTCATTCCTGTTGACCAGCAAGTTTTTACACAGTTTAGGTGAGCTTTTTGGATTGCCGGAAGATGCTCTGTCTATACCGCCTGTGCTCATCAATCTGACCGATAAGGTTACGATGAAGCCTTCTGGGAATTTCTTGAAGTTTGATGATCAGGAAACTAGCTGCACATTTATTTCTGACACGGAAGTATTTCTGTATATAGGTCCTGATGAGGAAAGCACAGATGAAGGCAAGTTTGTAATAAGATTTACGGCAAACTAAGTTCTTATGAATCCCCGTTTGAAAATTGCTGGCTTCATTCGGGGATTCCTATCACGCGTCTATTATTTCGCTCCATATAGAATTTCCCAAACGCATTCCCCGAGGACTTAACACGATTCTCTCATCACTCTTCACAAATAAATCATCAGGCAGCGAATCTATAACGCTCTCAACTTCCGGCAATAACTCTTCACGTTTAACGCCCCATTTTGTACGCAATGACAATATCGCAAGCTCAATAGCTCTTTCACGCTCTGAAAGTTCCTCACGTTCAATCATACCTTCAGGTGTCCTCTTTATTCTTACGCCATTTATAGAACTCACAGCACTTGGCCCAAGCGCAATAACGTTAGAATGATTCCAGTAAAGCAAATTATGTTGACACTCATAACCTTCACGGGCAAAGTTTGAAATTTCGTATTGAGCAAAATTTTTTCGCGGCAGATAATATTGTGCATACCTGTAGAATTTATAGCCCTGTTGATTCAAGCTCTCGTTATCGTAAATTTTTCCAAGCGGTGTATCTGGTTCAAGCGTTAATTGATACGTTGAAACGTGGTCTGCAAACTTTAGCACGCCCTTCAAAGACTTGGCCCACGTTCTTAGAGTCTGTCCCGGTATCCCAAAAATCAAGTCACAATTCAGACTTAAACCAGAATCTTTCACAAGCTCCATAGCTTTTAACGCTTTATCAGAATCATGAAGGCGACCAAGAGTCTTAAGCTCATTATCGTTGAGACTCTGAACCCCTAAGCTAATTCGTGTTAAGTTGTTGGCCTGAAAAAATTTTATGTGTTCACGCGTCAAGGAATTTGGGTTAGCTTCGGTCGTGGCTTCAAGTAAATTATCAACGTCAAAGTTTTCTTTGATGATGCGTAATAACTTCTCCCACCGCGAAATATTCAACACGCTAGGAGTCCCGCCGCCTATGTACAACGTGTCAATATGAGTTCCACGAAAATTTTTTGCCTCATTAGCTATAGACTCAAGCCACGAATCAATATTGCCAGCTCTTAATTCTACGCTATAGAATGAACAATAGCCGCACTTTCTCTCACAAAACGGAACGTGAATATATAGCCCCGTCTTATTTGTCGTTTCCATCAACTTGCATAAACGCCAAAAACGCCTCTTGAGGGATAGCAACTTTCCCGATCTGCTTCATACGTTTCTTGCCTTCCTTCTGTTTCTCTAAGAGTTTTCTCTTCCTTGTAATATCGCCTCCGTAACATTTTGCCAACACGTCCTTGCGCAACGCTCTGACATTCACACGAACGATTACGCGCCGACCGATTGAAGCCTGTATAGGAATCTCAAATAGCTGGCTCGGGATTAACTCCTTCAATTTCGTAACAACTGCGTGCCCGCGATTATATGCTTGATCTTTGTGACACACGAACGAAAAAGCATCAGCAGCCTCGCCATTAACAAGAATATCAACGCGCACAAGTTCACTAGCTCTTAATCCGACTAATTCATAATCAAGAGACGCATAGCCACGAGTTTGTGATTTTAACTTGTCGTGAAAGTCAACGATAAATTCTGATAATGGCATCTCGTAAACAAGTCTGACACGTTCCGGCGTAAGATAATCCATTGATTTATAAGTCCCTCGTTTGTCCTGTACTAATTGCATGACACGTCCGGTATATTCTGATGGCATGAACACAGAAAGTTTTATGTAAGGCTCGCGAATCTCTTGAATCTCTGAAGGGTCAGGAAAATCCGAAGGTCTATGGGCTTCTATAACTTCTCCGTCAGTCTTAACAACCTCATATATAACGTTAGGAGCAGTCGCAACGAGTTCAACGCCGTATTCCTCGCGCAATCTTTCCTGTACAACGTCCATATGCAACAGGCCAAGAAATCCACAACGAAATCCAAATCCCAAGGCTTCAGAGCTTTCAGGCTCATAAGTTACCGCGGAGTCGTTCAAGCATAATTTCTCAAGCGCGTCACGCAATTGCGGGTAGTTATCTCTCTCAACTGGATAGAAACCACAAAATACAACGCTCTTAACTTTTTTGTAACCTGGTAAAGGGCTAGTGGCAGGGTTATTAGCGTCCGTGATAGTGTCTCCAACTTGAGCTTCTGCTAAAGTCTTTATGCTTGCTGTGATATAACCAACTTCACCGGCCTTGAGTTCATTAACAGGAGTAAATCCCGGCTTGAAGACTCCAACTTCATTAACTGGGTACGTGATATTATTCGCCATGAACAAAATATTTTGCCCGGTCTTGATTGAACCATTGATAACTCTAACGTAGCATATAACACCGCGATAATTATCATAGACTGAGTCAAAGATTAACGCTTGCAACGGTAAATTAACATCGCCGCTTGGAGCCGGAATATTTTTCACGACGCTTTCAAGAATCTCATTAACCCCCAAGCCTGTTTTAGCACTGGCAAGCAAAGCTTCACTAGCATCAAGTCCAACTACGTCGCTTATCTCTTGTTTAGCATTATCAGGACGAGCCGAAGGTAGATCTATCTTATTAATTACGGGCAAAATTTCGAGTCCCTGGTCTATAGCCTGGTAAGCATTCGCCACCGTTTGAGCCTCAACTCCCTGTGTAGCGTCAACAACCAACAACGCCCCTTCACAAGCTGCTAACGATCTCGATACTTCATAAGCAAAGTCAACATGGCCCGGAGTGTCGATTAGATTCAAAATATATTTATTGCCGTCCTTGGCCGTGTAATCCATTCTAACGGGGACAAGCTTTATAGTTATGCCTCGTTCACGTTCAAGAGTCAGACTGTCAAGAATTTGTGCTTTCATATCGCGGGAAGCTATAGTTCCTGTTGCCTCTAATAATCTATCAGCCAGTGTAGATTTTCCGTGATCTATGTGAGCTATTATGCAAAAGTTTCTGATGTTGTTATTCATTAATTCCACCTCATGCAAATAATATCACGCTCAGTTTTCAATTTTCATTCATGATTTTAGTGTACACTTAAAGCGAAATTTTATGCACGGAGGAAATTTTCATGGAGATTGTTAAGACCGCCTTGCGTTCATTGCTGGGTAATAGGACTCGTTCGTTACTCACTATGCTTGGAATAATTATAGGAGTTGGAGCTGTTATCACTATGGTAGCTATTGGGCGTGGAGCTGCGCAACAAGTTGAAGGCTTTGTATCGGGCTTCGGAGCTAATTTGATTATCGTAATGCCTGCCCCACCAAATTCTACAGGAGCAAGAGGAGCTGCCGGTACCGGTGACTCATTGACGCTCGACGATTCTTATATGCTTGCCAGCGAAACTTTCTCGGTTGAACGTACAGCCCCCGAAGTAAATTCAAACGCACAAGTTGTTTACGGAAATTCAAACTGGAACACCAGCATAACAGGAAGTACGCCAGATATTTTGCCGGTAAGAACTTGGGAAATAGAATCGGGAGCATGTTTCACGGAGCAAGACGTAAGAAGCGGCGCAAAAGTTTGTGTCATAGGTAAGACTGTAGCCACGGAATTATTTGGGTATTCAGATCCAATTGACGCAACTATCAGAATCAAAAGTATACCATTTAGAATCGTCGGTGTTATAAAACCTAAGGGGGCTAACTCATGGGGCCAAGATCAAGACGATGTTATCCTCGTACCTGTTACTACTGCACAAAGAAGGCTTGTGAGATTCGGGACTAGAGTTGACGGAGTAAGGCGAATAAACGTTCAAGCAAAGGATCGTGATTCAGTTGAAACAGCAAAGGAGGAGGTCAGATCGATTTTACGCCAGCGTCATAAATTAACTGATGGAGTCGAGGACGATTTCCAGATACGAGACTTGACTCAAGCACTTGAGAACGCAGCAAGTACGGCCAACGTAATGGGCTTATTGTTAGGTGCCGTGGCTTCAATCTCGCTCTTAGTCGGCGGCATTGGAATAATGAATATAATGTTAGTGTCAGTTAGTGAACGTACCCGCGAAATAGGAATAAGAATGGCGGTTGGTGCTAGGCCTTCAAATGTTCGTGTACAATTCTTGACTGAAGCTGTAGTGCTTTCACTTTTGGGAGGCATTATAGGAATTTCCAGCGGGATTGGAGTCTCAAAGGCGATCACGCAATTTTTATCTTGGCCCACGGTTATATCAATGCAATCTGTCGTAATAGCTGTAGGTTTCTCGGCATTCGTTGGAGTGTTCTTCGGGTTCTGGCCGGCTTGGAAAGCTTCGAATCTTGACCCTATTGACGCTTTGAGGACAGAATGATTAACATAAAAAATTTACGACTCGCATTCGGTGAGAAAGTTATATTCAGAGATTTAAGCCTTCAGATTACAGATAATGCGCGTATCGGAATAGTTGGAGCTAACGGAGCAGGCAAGACTACTTTGCTACGAGTACTTATGGGAAAAATTGAACCCGACGATGGAATTATAGAGCGCTCAAAAAATTTGACGGTGGGATATTTGCCGCAAGACCTAATAGAGCTCGAGCCAGTGCCATTGATGCAATATTTGAAGGATAACGCAGGCTTATCACGCATAGAACAGAAATTACGTGACGTTGAGGAGAGATTGTCGCGTTCAGTTGAGAATGAAGACCACGAAGAATTATTGCAAGAACATTCACGACTGGAAAGACGCTTTGAGAACTCCGGGGGCTTTGCGTTTGAGTCAATGGCTATGAAAGTTTTACATGGGCTTGGCTTTGTCAGAGGCGACGAAATTAAAAACTGCCGGGACTTTTCTGGAGGCTGGAAAATGCGTATAACAATGGCGGCGTTGCTGTTGTCTTCTCCCGATGTCTTGCTACTCGATGAACCTACTAACCACCTTGATACAGAGAGCATGGAATGGCTTGAAGGCTGGCTAAGAACTCATAGGGGGGCGGTTGTTGCTGTATCACATGACCAAAGATTCCTTGAGAATATCGCAGAGAACATTGCGGACTTGGAACACGGCGTTATAACTCTTTATCCATATAGCTATGATGAATATATCCAGGCCAAGGAACAGAACAAAGAGCTACTAGAGAAAGCATACGTTCAACAGCAAAACAAGATCCAGCGAATCGAATCATTCATAACGCGTTTCAGATACAAAGCCACGAAAGCTACACAGGTACAGAGCAGAATCAAACAGCTTGAGAAAATCCAGCGTATAGAGTTGGCGTCGAGTGATAAGACCGTCAAAATTAATATCCCTGAAGCTCCGGCTAGTGGTTGGGAAGTCCTGAAAGTCAATGACCTTGCGAAAAGTTACGGGGCGTTGAAAGTTTTCGATGGCGTGAATTTCGTGATTAATCGCGGTGAACGTGTTGCACTCGTCGGAGTCAATGGCGCGGGAAAATCTACGCTGTTGCGATTATTGAGCCTCAACGAAGAACCCACAGCTGGCACGATAAAACTTGGCCATAACGTTAAATTTTCGTACTACTCACAAGAAAGCGCAATGAACATAAATTATTCTCACACGGTTTGGGAAGAAGCAAGAAGTGTTTCATCAAAGCTTAATGACGTTGAACGAAGAAATTTACTCGGAGCGTTCTTGTTTTCGGGCGATGATATTTATAAATCTGCGTCAGTTTTATCCGGAGGCGAGAAGGCACGCTTGGCACTGTATAAACTCATGCTTGAGGAGACAAATTTTCTTATCCTTGACGAGCCTACTAACCATCTTGACGTAAATACCCGTGAGATCGTTGAACGAGCTTTGCTGAAATATCAGGGGACGTTGTTGATCGTTTCACACGATAGGCATTTTCTTGACACGCTTGCAGAAAGAGTCTTAGAGATTAGGGACGGAAAATTTTACGATTACCCGGGAAATTATTCATGGTTCTTGGAGAAACGCGAGGAGAGTCTACAGCCTGAAATTGTTGAACGTGTAGAGAAAACTAAATCGGTAAAGCAAAATCCCAATAACAAGCAAGAGATCAGAGAGACAAAAAAATTAATCGCCAAAGTTGAGAAAAGCATAACTGATTCAGAAGCGAGATTGCAGGAAATTGACTCGACCTTATGTGCGCCGGAAACGCTTAATGATTCAGGGAAGATACAGGCGTTAATGATTGAACGTGATGGCATTGACAAGAACCTGAAGGAATTTTATTCTAAATGGGAAGAACTTAATATAAAGCTTGAAAATTTGTAAGGAGGAAACAAGATGAATGATGTAACTGTAATATGCTGCTACAACAATGAAAAAGTATATGGCGAATTCGTGAAAACTCTTGAAGCTCAAACCTGCAAATACGATCTCATAGGCATAAACAACGTCGGCAATAAAACTTTCAAGTCATGTGCAAATGCTTATAATTCAGTGATTAATCAAGTGAAAACAAAATATGTTATCTATTCTCACCAAGATATATTACTGAATAAACCTGACATGCTTGAAAAATTTGTTGCTGATATGAGGACAATACAACCTGATGATATTATAGGTGTGGCAGGAATGAGATTTTCTTGTCAACACGCGTTCATGAGTATCATTCATTATGATAAAAGTTGCGATGTATTCTTTCACGTAGGCGTAATTTTGAATGAAGGTGTTACGGAATCCGATACGCTTGACGAATGTTTTTTCGGTGGCTATACGGAACATTTTAGACTTTACCCTTTTGATGAAGTTATATGCAATAATTGGCACTTATATGCCGTAGAGGCTTGCTTGAGGACAAAATCAAAACTAGGTGGAAAATGTTGGGTCAGTAATTCTAGACTTATTCATTTGTCAAGAGGTAGTTATTCGCCTTCATTTTATTGGGGTTTTTATAGATTGTGTAGAAAATATGCCAAGCAATTCCCTTTGATCAGAACAACGTGTGTGACATTAAAAACGGATAAATTTACATTGTTTCGTTATTTTTTGGACAAGTGTATTCGTAAAAGCACAAAACTATACCTAATACAATTTCTATCTCGCATTAAGAACAATTTTTTGACGCCTCAAACACGCACACAAACTAGATTTATGTGATATAATGCTTGCGTCAAGAAGCTGAGGGGCTTTGAGACACTAAAAACGATTTAATATTAGCGAGGAGGAAAATAAAATGGCAAAAGCAGTAGTAGATCAGAGCGTGTGTGTAGGTTGTGAGTCGTGTGTGGGAGCTTGCCCAGTAAGTGCAATCGCTATGAACGATGGAAAAGCTAAAGTAGATGCAGATACCTGCGTAGAGTGCGGAACATGTGTATCAACTTGCCCGGTTAGCGCAATCTCACAGTAATAACTGATTAACGAAATTCAGTCCCCCATTGTCGTAAAGGCAGTGGGGATTTTTTTTGCCACCTTTTCTAAACTATTTCTTCCCACGAAATTTTAAGCCGTGTGGTAGCATTAACTCCAATGAAAGGAGAGATATTATGAAATTTATGTTGCCACCAGATACTCCAGAAGGTCAGCGCGACGCCATCATGAAGGACGCAAAAATTTTAACGGTCAACGCCGGAGCAGGAAGCGGAAAAACTTGGGTGTTGTCGAATCGTTACGCAAGACTTTTGCTCGAAGATAAAGAACTAAAGCCCAACGAAATTTTAACTTTGACTTTCACAGAAGCAGCAGCAGGAGAAATGAACGACAGAATCGAAACGTTAGTCAGACACGAATTAGAAAAGGCCGAGACTTCTGGACGCAAGCAGGAAATTTTGGAGGGATTGTCTGATTTATGGATATCAACTATACATGCTTTTGCAGCGAGATTGATTCGAGAGTCTGGCTTATCACTTGATATTGATCCAAGAGCATCAGTTATTTCCGTAAATCAAACGCAGGAATTTTGGGACAGTATCACGAATGCTTTAGCGTTTGCAAATTTAAGTGACTTGGCCCAAGCTTATGGCGATAAAAATTTGAGGGAAGCCGCAAAACTCTTAGACGATAGCAAATACCTACATGCAAGTGTCAATAAATGGGGCGCTGAAACTTTAAGCAACTTAGCACAAAATACTATAGAACTTCATGCTTCTGCGGGCAATACTTGTGAAAATATGCTTAAGTGGTCAGAGAATGATACGTTGATTGAGAGTGCTAAGCCTTTAGTAATGGACATATTAAAGGAAGAATGGAAAGACGTTTGGAACGTATGGAAGGATATTTATTTATCGCCTGATACTAAATCCACAGGCCCGGGCGGTAATCTCAAAACTTTATTAGACTGGCAAAAATATCACTTACCACATTACAGCGATGAGGACTTACGATATTTCTATGAAGCTATAGTTATTGATAATGCCAAAAAAATTCGTGGCACTTCTGGAGAGCCTTTCAAGAGCCTCAAGAATATTCTTAGAATGACTTTCGGGAAATGGAAGGAGAGTCGTCCAGAATTATTTCAGGTAGTTACGCAAAATTTTGGAAAGGAATTTTCCCCTGAAGAACTGGCTATGAGGAAAGTATTGTTGAAGTTCTGCGGGGTATGCTGGGGCATGTGGGACAACATGAAGAATCGTAGAGGCCTTTTGACCTTTGCTGACATGATCAGCTTAGCCCGACAAGCTATATGCAATGGAGGCATTGAGCGTAATTTTAAGCACGTATTAATTGATGAATTTCAGGACACTGACTACTTACAATTTGATATGATTCAATCGTTAATCAATCAATCGAACGCTGACACCAATTTATTCGCAGTCGGGGATCCTCAACAATCTATATACGGTTTCCGTCATGCTGAACCATCGTTATTTGCTCAAACTATGAAAGATTCTGAAGTTGTAGAGCTGAATAGAAGTTTTAGGACTCGGGATCAACTGCTATTAAGGATCAATAACATATTCAGTTCATTGTGGATAGACGGTCTTGGAAAATCTGGTGCTATGAAATCACTGAAATACAACAAAATTTCGGCTGAACATCTTGGCCCAGAACGTGATGGAGGCACTATGCCACCATTCAAAATTTTTCTTGCTCGTCATAATCTTAGAACAGTTAAGGAAGCTCAAAAAAACTTAGCCGAAAACTTGGCATTGAAAATTTATACTTGGGTCAATGAGGGTAGGACTGTATGGGATAAGAAGGAGAGATTTATACGCCCGGCGAAGTATTCAGATTTTGCGGTGTTATCACGTTCACGAAATATATACCCTGTTTTGGAGGAAGCGTTCAGTAGATTTGGTATAAAGACTATACAGGATCGAAGCAATGATTATTTCAGCCGCGGTGAAGTCAATGACGCTGTGTGCTTGTTGAGGGTTGCTACAGATATAAATGATACATTCGCTTTAACGGGGTGGCTATTGTCGCCTTTCTCTGGAGTTGATGAAGAAGAAGCATTAGAGGCTCTTTCGTCGGTGAATGAATCTTACACTACGTTGCAATTAATTCAGGATAAATTCCCAGAGGCTTATTCGCGGCTTGAATATTTTGCGCTTGTTGGAGAGAATGAGGGAGCGGGGGGCCTGTTGGCTTTATTCGATAAAGATCGTAAATGGCTCTCATGTTACAGGGAAGTAGACAGGCTAAGAGTCTTGAGGAATTTGCGTCACGCCATTTCCATGACAAGAGGTTTTCAGGGATCAGGTACGGCGAGCTTAACGGCTTGTGCGGAATATTTGACGCGCTCTGTAAGTAATCAAGTCAGCGTTGAAGAGCCTGAATGGAACGACGAAAACGAAAATGCAGTAAAAATTGGCGTAGTTCACTCCGCAAAAGGCTTAGAGTATCCCGTGACAGTAGTATTTGATTCTCGCACTCATAACAATAATTCTTATGGCCTGCTTACTCCTTCAAAAGAACTTGGCGTAGTTTTCTCAAGTTTACCTGATGAAATTCCCCTACCGACTTCAAGCAAGTTATATGCCGGCGATTGGAACAAGCTTTTATTGCGACAAAAAGACTTGGAGGAAGAGACGAGATTATTTTACGTGGCTGCTACTCGTGCCCAGGACAGCTTGATATTTTGTGGCCTTGTGAATGCTAGAGACGATAGCCCGCATAAAGATACATGGACGGAATTTTTGTTAGAAAATTGCAAGACTTTTGCTCCTGAATATGTTGAACAGCTTGACGAGAGCGAATTTCCCAAAGTTGAGATTGAAGACGAGGAGGTCGTGTTTACGCCGTTAAATATCGTTCATGCTAAAAACTCGTTGAGACAAATTTCTGCGACATCGTTTGCTTTGTTCGAATGGTGCCCGTTTGCATGGAGGCGAAAATACAAACAAGGCTTGGAACTCTCATGGGAGAGCGAAAAACTTCACAACATTGATGAAGACTCTTCAGGTGGTGCAGATACAGGAAGCCTAACCCACTGGATATTATCGCGCTGGCCAAAAACTGAAGACTACGAGTCGGAATTGCGGCACTTGTTATATGACAGGGAAATTTTAGGACGATTGCCCGGACTTCTTAGGCGACCTTGGCGGAATAACATGAATAGAGCAAACATTTTTAAGTGGCTCACAGATTTTGCTGCTAGTGAACGTGGGAAAAAGTTGCTCTATGATAAAACACTCAAGCGTGAATACAGCTTCATGGTACGTTTGAATCAGAACACGAATCTAGCCGGCTCAATTGACGCTTGGCACGATAATAGCGTCGTTGATTACAAGATAACCTCCATAGACAATGCCCCGCAGAAGCTTTATGATGCTCAACTAGAATTTTACGCCTATGTAGTGCACGAATTAACCGGAGCGGAAAACGTCAAGACCAGCACAGAATTTTTGCGCGAGGGGAAATTTGTAGAGAACGTATGTAGTAATTTCGATGACATCAAGGCCAGAATCGCAAACGCTGCTGAAATATGTGCGTCAGGACCTTATGAGCCTAACGTAAATAACTGTATTTCATGTCCATTTAGGAAAGGTTGTGTTAAAAATGCAGAAAGACTTTAGCACGGAACAGCATAAGGAGTTACACAAAGAGTTACACCGGGAATTTTATCTCACCTGCGAAAAGTATTACATTTTCGAATTATTGACGGTCGCAGGCGGAATGATGGGGCTATACACATACAACTTGCGTGGAGGGGTTTTCTGTAACGCTCAAACCGGGAATATAGTCAAAATGGCCGCGGCTTTTGGTCAAGGGAATTTTTCGGAGGGGCTGTATTATTTAGTTCCGTTCATGGCGTATATTTTGGGTACGATTTTGTCGGAGATCTTGCCGGAGAAAGTTCGCCATACACACTTTATACGCTGGGACACTATGCTTGTAGGGATAGAAATCATAGTTTTATTTGTCGTTGGGTTAATTCCGTTTTCTTGGCCCAATCAAATTTCACAAGTCCTGATAAATTTTTTGTGCGCTATGCAGTTCAACACGTTTAGACAGGCTGAAGGAATACCAATGGCTACAACGTTCGTCACAAATCATGTCAGGCAAATCGGAATAAGCATTGCAAGAATAATCAAGCACCATGATCAAGAAGCAGAGGCCCGACAAAAGGCAAGTAAGCACGTGAAATTGATTCTAGCGTTCTTTTTCGGCGGCGTGTTCATGACGTTTATAAGCCAATCTCATCAAGAAGAAGTCATATGGTTCGCGATTATCCCATTGAGTATATGTTTTGCTTTTATGCTTAGATCGGATTTAGTCTACGAGAAAGCCATGTTGGATATTGCACCACACGGACATTAAAAGAGAAGCCCCCATTGCCATAATGACAGTGGGGGAATTTTTTATCAACAAACGCCGTAATACCCCTAGCTTCAGCTATGGGGATATAAGGCGCAGTGTAGTATAATACTTCAGCTATCTAAGTAGGGGCAAAATCCGCTAGATAGTGTGACAAACTAAAAAAAGAATGGTCGGGACATCGTACCATTAGAGGAGACGCAGTAAGACCGGAGCAATCCGGCAGCGTTGTTGATGCTAGAATCCCCTGCCTTTAGGCATGGGGAGTATGTCAAGACAATTGCACTATAGCTGACGTTACCGGCGCAAAAATTGATATTGCTATGATAGCTATTATTCCTCCTACAAACACGATCAACATAGGCTCAATAAGTGAGATAGTCGCTTTAATCTGCTCGTCGAGTTCCTGATCGTACCAAGTTGCAACACGTTCAAGCATGTTATCAAGGTGGCCGGTTTCTTCACCGATCCTCATCATCTGCGACACTAACACGGGAAATATTCCAGCTTGCTTTGATGCGTCTCCTAGTGATACTCCCCTGATAATAGCCTTGCGAAGCTCTTCATAACCTTTTTGAACAGGAACAACGTTTGCAGTACCTTCAGCCATTTCTATGCCTCGCACAATAGGGACTCCGGCGGAGGTTAAAGCTGAAAGTGTTCTGCTCGATCGCGCCATTGACGATTTCAGCAATATATCCTTAATGACAGGCAATTTGAGTTTTATAGCGTCCATTGTGCCTTTAGTTGCCTTGTTAGTTGAGAGTATATAAATTAATGCTATCGTACCAACAAAACCTCCTGCGACAACGTACCAGTATTGCCCGAACCATTCGCCTATACCAAACATAACAAGCGTGATTTCTGGAAGCTCTATGTTGAGAGTTGAGAAAGTCTCTTGAAATTTTGGGACAAGAAATATAAAGAAGAACACCAGTATCGCAACCGCAAAAAACATTATGAACGACGGGTAAAACATTGCGCTCCTAACTTTTCTGTGTAAAGCCTCCTGTTTCTCAAGCAGTGTAGCTCCCTGTTCAAGAGCTGGGCCAAGTAAGCCGCCCTCCTCGCCTGACTCGATCAACGAGATTAACAACGAGTTAAAACATTTTTGAGATCTCATCGCCTGACTTAACGGAATACCACGGTCTAATCTGTTCTTGATATCAATCAAAGCTGCTCGCAATGCGTAATTTTTCTCACCGCCCGCGATAACATCAAGTGAAGTCGCAAGACTCAATCCAGCACTTTCCATAGTAGCCAACTGTCGAAAGAATACCATCAAGTTTTTCATAGGAACCCTTCCAGTGTTAAACATAGCCCCCAAATCCATATTAAGCAGCGACTTGAAATCTTTACTGCCCGATTTAGATTTAGGCTTTGGCGGTTGCGTAGCTGTTTGCGATGATTTAGCAGTTTTTGCCGGCTCTTTTGCTTTAGTATCTCCCATTGGAGTCAACCCGATAACCAACATACCTTGACTTTTGAGAGAGTCTAATGCCGCTTTCTGATCTGCTCCCTCAACAAAGCCTTCTGTCATTTGTCCGTCCGAAGTCCGTGCCCTGTATTTGAATTTCATTGTGATTCTCCATATGATAATTTGTAAATTTTGCCTTGACTGTATTATACTAACTTATCGAAATTATGTAGGAAGGAAAATATTTAATGAGAGTAATCTTAGCTTGTGTTCATATAATCATATCACTTTTGTTGATCGTGGCAGTACTTGTACAACAGCGTAAACAGGGAGGCTTCTCTGGTGTTTTTGGCGGAGGCACTCAGGCAGACTCGGGACAGTGGCAGCGCTTCACACCATTAACGAAAATCACAATAGCCCTTGCAGCTATCTTTATGTTGACATCATTCTTCATAGTCTTCCTGAATTAATTTATTTAAGGGGTAATTAACGTGTTAAATTCACTTAGTGAAGTAACGGCCCTCAGAGTTGATAATCATCGTCTTTACAGCGCAACACATGACGAGATCAAAGCTGGAGCCACAACGGATATATATTTCATAAATACTCGTGATGTATTAGCGTCAGTGGATAAACTTAACACCGAAGTAACAGCCGAAATATTTACGCGTACTCGTGGAATGTTTGCAGGTTTGTCCGAAGTGCTTGAATTATTGCGTGATGCACCGGTCAAGATCGAAGCTCTTCCCGAAGGCGAATACTTTTCACCGAAAGAAGTCGTTATGAGAATCAGAGGTCCTTATGGAGCGTTTGGCTATCATGAGACAAATTTACTCGGCATTCTCTCAAGTTCATGTGCTTGGGCGACGGCGGCGCGTGAATGCGTTGAAGCTGCTGGTGATAAGACAGTGTTATCGTTCGGAGCCAGACATTTACACCCTGCTATTGCTCCTGTAATGGAAGCTATGGCCGTGAAATTCGGAGGTTGTGCGGGCGCTAGTTGTATATTAGGCGCAAAGTTATGCGGACGCGAACCATTAGGAACAATTCCACATGCGGCAGTCTTGATAATGGGCGACACTGTGAAACTTGCGCAAGCCTATGACGAGGTAATGCCTCCGGAAGTTGGCAGAACTTTCCTAGTCGATACGTTCAAAGACGAGTGCGAGGAGTCTTTACGCTTGGCCGAAGCTTTGGGCGATAAACTTGGAGCTATTAGACTCGATACACCTAGTGAACGCGGCGGAGTTACTGTTGAGCTTGTTAGAGAAGTGCGTTACAGATTAAATCAAGCAGGCTTTAATCACGTCAGGATTGTTGTATCAGGAGGCCTGAACCCCGGACGAATTAGAGAACTTGCACAAGCCGGTGCAGACGTTTTCGGAGTAGGTAGCTATATAGCTCATGCGGTGCCTATGGATATGACAATGGATCTTAAAGAAGTTGACGGAAAACCAGTAGCAAAACGAGGTAGGTTACCGGGCATAATTGAAAATAATAGACTCGTTGTTGTGAAAAACAGAATTTGACGTACTCTTAAGAGTTGATGTCCAAACTCTGTGTGTCTGTTGCCGCATTTCTATCTCGATTCATGAACTTTTAACACGTGGTAGAATTGTGGCACAAATATTATTTGAGTTCCAAACTTCATAGCTTCCTCTTCAATATCTTTACTACCATACGAACCTGTTAGAAATTTTTTCAGCCCAAAATGTTCACAATGATATAGCTTAAAGCAAAAAGTTTTCACATTTGGGAATTATACTATACCCACATAGTTGAAGTTACAAGAAAGGGCTAATGGTAGGGCTGATTAAAGATGAAAAGGATAATTTTGTATTTGCTGATAGTGTTTTACAGCAGTTTGCCATGTTTTGCGTTGGAAAGTCCTGATAAAGTTTACGGTCTTTCGCTTGAAGAATGTCTGAATATTGCACTCGAGAATCACCCTTCATTGCGAAAATCCAGAGGCGCGATCCGTGCATCTTCTGCACAGCTTGAACAAACTAAAACGTCTAACCGCTGGAAAGTTACGTTGACAGGCAGAACAAACTACAACGGCGATTATGATTACTGGGACGATGGGTATCATGACGGCAGTTTAGGCATAAACGCAACAAAAACTCTTTATGATACTGGAGTGAACAGGCTTAACCGTGAAATAGGCGCGGAAGATATTCGTTCAGCTATTGAGGACGAGCGAGGCACGAAAATAACTGTTGCTGCTGCCGCGAAAAAAGCCTACTATGACTTAGTGTTAAAGATTTTGAATCGCGACGTAGAACGTGAAAAGCTGGCTAATCTTGAAGAACACCTGAACACGGCACGCGGTATTTACGAAGTCGGTAATAGCTCATTTGTCGATGTAACGAAAGCTGAAGCGGATTTTGCTAGCGCTAAAGTATCTTTGCTGAAGGCAGAGAATGACATTTTGGTGTCTCAGGAGGCGCTGAAGGTAGCTATGGGCGTAAGTGATTATGACATGTTTAATCTTGCGATCGCTACGGATATATTATTACCTCAACCTGCTGGAGAGATTGGACAGCTTCTGAATATTGCCATGACCGATCGTTCTGATTACCGTAGAACTATTAGCACAATTAAGCGGCGAGAACTTGAGATTAAAGTAGCGGCTCGTGATAATTCCCCAACGATTACTGGTTCAATCGGCAGTGATCTCTCAAAGCGTGAGGGCACGTCATCAACAAATGCCTATAGCGTTAATGTCAATGTAAACATTCCTCTTGAGGACGGAGGAATGATGAAAGCAAAATTAGAGGCAGCGCGTGCAATGCTTGAACAGGATAAAGCTGAAGAAGAAAGTTTGCGGCAAACAATTGCACAGAGTTTGAGAAGCGCGGCATTATCACTCACGAACGCGATAGAAAGGGTTAAATCCTCAGAAAGCAGCGTGAAGTATGCTGAAGATAATCTTGAACTTGCACGTGGACGCTATGAAGTGGGTGTGGGCAGTCCCCTTGAAGTTAGTGACGCAGTCTCAACGCTTGCGAGCTCACGTTATACACTGTATCAGGCGCTTTATGATGCACAAATTGCACGTACAGAACTTGATGAAGCAATGGGACATTTACCTCCTGAACTTAACATTGAAGGGAATATATAGACATGATTGCAGGAAAAAAGAAACTTTTTGTATTAAATATTGCTAATGATAATTTGAAGGAAAGAACTTATTGTCAGTGCTCAGACTTTGAGATAACAGGTGCAAAATATGGCGATCATTGAAGTTGAGAATCTTGTAAAGATTTATAAGACAGGAGATATAGAGCTTCGCGCGCTTGATGATGTAACGTGCTCAATCGACAAGGGCGAGTTTGTTTGCATAATGGGGCCTTCAGGTTCAGGGAAATCCACAATGATGAATATTCTAGGCTGCCTTGATGTTCTAACTTCAGGGAAATACATGCTCGACGGAATCAGCGTTAAAGGACAGAGCAGGGCGGCACTTGCAGATATACGTAACCATAAAATAGGCTTCGTGTTTCAGGGTTATAACCTTTTACAGAAGGCTGATGCGCTTGAAAATGTCGAAATGCCCTTAATGTATCGTGGAATATCGTCTTCAATTAGGCGTAAAATGGCTAAAGAGGCTCTTGAAAGCGTAGGACTTGGCGACCAGATTCACAAGCGTCCTTTGCAGATGAGTGGAGGACAGCAGCAGAGAGTAGCTATAGCCCGTGCAATAGTTGGGAAAGCTCCGATTTTGATGGCTGATGAACCGACCGGCGCACTTGACACTAAAACAACGGTTGAGATTATGCAGATATTCACGGCTCTGCATGAGGAAGGCACGACGATCATTCTTGTAACGCATGAACCAGATATAGCAACATGGAGTCAAAGGGTGTTGCGCTTCCGCGATGGAAAACTAGTAGCAGATGAAACAGCCCCGAAAGATTCATCAGGCGAAAATGAAATTAAACCCGGCACTATTTAGCCCTAGGAGAGTTGAAAATGTCAGACAAGAGGCAAAAGTTACGAGCTATTCCAGGCATGGATATTTTATTGGAATCTGATTGGGTTCAGTCTTGGGAGAAAGAACTAGGACGCTTGAGAATTAAACGCATTATCAATCTGGAACTTTCGGCAATTAGAAATAATATTATTGAAAATGATGAGGCTAAGTTTAATGCTGATGAGTTCAAAAATTCATGTTTAGCCGCTTTCATTTTTGCTTCTCGTCCAAGTCTTAAACGTGTAATCAATGCTACAGGCGTCGTTATTCATACTAATCTTGGCCGCTCATTGATAGCTGATGAAGCCGTTGACGCAATGACACAGACCGCAAAATATTACTCTAATCTCGAATATGACCTACACGCAGGAAAACGAGGCCAGAGAAATTCACACGTTGAAGATATATTATGCTCGATCACTGGTGCAGAGGCTGCTATGGTCGTGAATAATAACGCCGGAGCTGTCATGTTAGCTTTGAGTGCGCTTGCTAAAAATTCTGAAGTCGTCGTATCACGCGGTGAAATTGTTGAAATTGGAGGTTCATTCAGAATCCCTGACATCATGGAATTATCCGGTGCCAAGTTGATCGAGACAGGCACAACAAATCGCACACACTTATTCGATTATGAACGCGCTATCACGGAAAAAACTTCAATATTACTCAAAGTTCACCCATCAAATTTTAGGATAGAAGGCTTTACGGCAGCACCAGAACGAAAAGACTTGGCCAAGCTAGCTCACGAGAATAATTTGATTTTTATGGAAGACGCCGGAAGCGGTTTATTAGTTGAGGGCGAATCAATCAACCTTCCCAAAGCTTCACGAGATATTACAATCAAGGCAACGTTAGAGTCGGGCGCGGACATTGTTACTTTTTCGGGCGATAAGATTTTAGGCGGCCCACAAATTGGCGGGATCGTAGGCAAAAAAACTTTCATCGACAAAATCAAGGAACACCCCATGGCCAGAGCTTTACGAGTTGACAAAGTTACTTTAGCCGGTTTTGAAGCAACAATGAGGCTTTACGCGCAAGGACGTTATGATGAAATACCTACTCTTAGAATGTTAAGGCTTGATAGCGATGAATTACGTAGACGTGCTGAAAGTCTTGCAGAAAAAATTAATGCTGAAGTTATAAAGACTCAAGACGCAGTTGGCGGAGGTTCTTATCCTGAAATAGCTATTGAGGGCTGGGGCGTATTAGTTCATTCACAGTTAAGCGCGAGTTATATTCAGAAGGCATTAAGAAATTATGAGGTACCAATTTTATGCGGAGCACATGATGACGAGATTATATTTCACGTTCGAACGCTCTTAAATCGGGACGAAGATTTTATTGTTGCTGCGCTTAAGGAGATTCTAAATGCGTGAAATTTCGCTAGTGTTGGGAACTGCTGGACACATTGACCACGGCAAAACTGCTTTAATAAACGCTCTAACCGGAATAGACTGCGACAGGCTCACAGAAGAGAAAAAACGCGGTATCACGATCGAATTAGGTTTTGCGCCATTGCGTCTTGACGATGATAGAGTGGTAAGTGTTATTGACGTTCCAGGACACGAAAAATTTATCCGTCAAATGGTATCCGGCGCCTCTGGAATTGATGCGGCGTTGCTTGTTATTGCGGCTGATGAAAGCGTCATGCCCCAAACTCGTGAACACGTGGCCATTATGGAATTATTAGGAGTTCATGATGGATTAATAGCTCTCACGAAAATTGATCGAATTCAAGACGATGAAGGAATGTTGGAACTTGTAATCGACGATGTGAAAGAATTTGTGAAAGGCACGTTTTTGGAGAGCAAGCCAATAGTCCCTGTATCGAGTGTTACAGGTGATAATCTTAACAAGCTACGAACAGAGATTAAAGCCTTGATTGATCGTGTGAAAGTCAGGCCGAGGAGCGGAGCATTTTTCCTGCCAGTTGATAGGGCGTTTGTGATTTCAGGATTCGGAACAGTCGTAACTGGAACAGCATATCACGGTACAGTCAAACCAGGCGATAAAATTTTAGTATTGCCCTCTGAACGTGAAGGACGTATACGTACATTGCAGGTTCATAATCAAAACGTCGAAAGCGCGTATGCTGGTCAGAGAGTCGCTGCTAACTTGGCCGGAATTGACATTGACAAAATTGCTCGCGGTGATGTCGTGTGTCATAAAGGCGTGTTCAAATCCACAAAATGTCTTGAGTGCATCATAAAGCTTTTACCGACCGTCAAAGAATCTTTAAGGCATTGGCAGCGAGTCCACGTATGCACGGGAACTTCTGAAGTTTTGGCGCGCGTTTCATTGTTGGACTCAAAGCAAATTGACCCGGGCCAAGAATCTCCGGCACAGCTTGTACTCGAAGACCCCGTAGTGTGTACTTATGAACAACGCTTTATTATTCGTTTCTACAGTCCATTAATCACGATAGGCGGAGGAAAAATTATTTTTCCGTATTCTTACAAGCCACGAGGAGCAACTTCACGCGCAAAAATTCTTGATCGAATAGAAAATCTACGAGACGCCGACGAGCAACAACGCTTTGAATATATAATTCATGAGGCAGGACAACTTGATAAATCTGACGCACTGCTATTGATTCAGAACACACAGGAAAACGTGAACGCACTTGCGAAAATTTTAATCTCCGCTGGCAAAATCATTGAGCTTGATAATATTTATGTCTCTAAAACTTATGCGCAGGAATTATTAAACGAGTTAATCGCTTCTGTGAAAGCCTATCAGGATAATTATAAATCTGAAGCCGGAATGCCCCTTGAAAACTTCACAGCCTCAAGAGCTTTGATTAATCTTGCAATCGAAAAAGGGCTATTGATTCTTGACGCTAATAAGCTTCACACACCTGACTTTATCCCGGAGAATGATGAAACTTTCAACGCTAATAAAGCGCTCGTGAGAAATATATGTATGTCTCATAAGTGGCAGTTAATAACGCTAAACGAGTTGAAACAGAAAGTGAACTTACCCGAAAAAATATTCACTAAGATAATTCAGGCCATGAGAAACTCCGGCGAACTTGCATTAATTCCAGAAGGCTATGTGTTAATCGTTGAGCTTGAAAACGAAATGCGAGCTATCTTACGCAGTTTGGGAAATCAATTCACTCTTGCACAGGTCAGGGACGCAACAGGGAGTACCCGCAAATTTATTCTACCTGTACTTGAATACTTTGACAGTAAGGGCTACACGAGAAGAGCCGGTGATGTACGAGTCGCACTGTGATTTTCTAATCATATTTTAGCTGCAAAGATAAGTGATGATGTCGAGAATATGATCCACTTGTGAAGAGTCTTTTACGCCTGTTTTACACCACGTAGCAAAATGTTCGCAGTTGTTCAGCGCAAGATTATAGCCGCCTTGGCCAAGTTTGCTTCTAGCACGTTCCACAGTTTCTTCACCGGAATATAAATGGTAATTTTTCATACGCAGCTTCTTGATTAACTGCCATATCTGAAATATATTTTTGCCTTGGAAATTATTTGGAAAGATAGAATCTTGGGAAGGTGTTTTTGGAAAGTTACATACATTGAAAGTTTTTGCTCCGTTCAGAAATTCTTCAAGCGAAGTCTCCCGAACTACGCCGTTAAAATCATTGGGGCCGGTTGCTCCAGTGTAATGTATGACTCGATTTCCGGCCTCAACATAAATTCCATAATGGCTATATAAGCCCCTGTTCACACGAATTACATCACCATTCTTAATGTTAATATTTTTCACCTCGTTATAACCTAGTCAAGCCCGTCCGAAGTCCCACGCCCAAAAATCTCATCAAGCGTAGCCTTCGCCAACTCCTTAACCTCATCATCAACATATGCCTGAGCCATCACAAGCGCCGCACCAATCGCAGCAAGGTCATCACTGAAGCCAACAACCGGAATAACATCAGGCACAAGATCAATCGGCAAAATAAAATAACCCAACGCCGCCACAATAGCAGTCTTAATATACGCAGGGCAACCCGGCTTCTTCATGACATAATACAACTGCAACGCCTTGTAAATCAACACACGCCCCGCACCCTTCAACACGCTCTTGATCTTATCCCAAAAACTATCGTCAGAATAATGCTGGGCATACTTCGGGTCAAGCTTCTCAATGTCATTAGCCATAATTAATTCCTCCTGACTGGTAAATAGTTCCAATACATAGATCTATGATTTAAGTGAAAGTGTTAAGAATGGAAAAATCCTAATAGGAAGGTTCGTAACTTGAAGGTAAATTTCTTAGAGGATACATTGTTGGTTTCAATCCCTAATAGGAAGGTTCGTAACCGTTTAACCGAAGTGCCAATCGACACTTATGCAAAGGTTTCAATCCCTAATAGGAAGGTTCGTAACGGTCAACAAATCCCTTGATTGCTGACATGTGGTATTTTAGCAAACCTGCACGAAATACGCAAACTTTGAACTCGTGAACTCATAAAGCATTGTGTTTTCCAGGCGTTTTAGAGTGCTGGAGCTGATTACATACAAAGTTTTGGCCATGATCATATTTTCTTTCGTGATTATTTTTTAATGGTGGAGGCGAGGAGAATTGAACTCCTGTCCGGTGTGGGCAAATCTGAAATTTCTACAGGTTTAGTCTTATATTAAATGTCGTTGAGATTTGGCAAAAGACGGCCGCGTCTCTCCCAAGACTTCGATTATGAATTCTCCGTTCCTGCAAAGTCCGACAATGAAGGGAAAATCCGCCTTAATGACATCAGCAGACAACCGACGGAAAAATTTATCTGTTGATGTTAGCAGCACTAAGCCGCAAGCATATAAGTATTGACAGTTATTTTGTGCTCGAAATTTTACGGGATTTACGAGCCTAACCCGACCTGCTTAATCAAACTCTCCGTGAGCCGTCGAAAACCTGTCGCCCCCGTATAATGTTATGCTGTAAAATCTACCAGGCGAAAATTCCCCTTACCGCCTTCTCGATAGACGCAATACCAAACGTAGAACCCCACACGCCAGCCTGAACAGTCTTCTCAACGTCCTTCACAATGTCCTTGTCAGAGTCAGTGAGGCCATACCAACCCAAATAGCCAGCACCAACAGCCGCAGCAATTCCAACAGGAGGACAAATTACCGTCAGAGTGCCGCTGAACCACCACGTAACAGCAACCATAGCACCGCCGCCAGCAACCCCGCCAACAGCAGCATAAGCCGCACCGTCCCCAACAGCAGACCCCGTACGATATCCAGCGAAGGCAGAATTTACAGTCGCAAACGTAAGAGCAAGCATCAGAAGAGCCACAATCTTCTTATTCATAAGTATTACCTCCAGTGGAAAATTTAGGATTATTTGCAGAATACGGTTCGTTCTTTCATAATATTTTATAAAGCATATAAGTGAAGTAATAAAACGCAATAAAAATACCCCTTATTCAGGGGCGTATCCCTAATAGGAAGGTTCGTAACCGTACGGAGCAATGTCGTACGCGAACAGGAAAGCCGCGTTTCAATCCCTAATAGGAAGGTTCGTAACGAGATCTGCAAACCAGGATCTGAACTATATAGCTTAGTTTCAATCCCTAATAGGAAGGTTCGTAACGCTTCAAAAAGTTTTAAGACAGACCCTAGAAAGTTTCAATCCCTAATAGGAAGGTTCGTAACCCTCAACACCCCTTGCAATTACTATGTCGCAGATTTTAACACCCTTGCACGAATTACGCAAGCCCTGTCTCATGAAATTTATAACATGCTGAAAACACTGCAAAACAATTTTTTTATGTTTGAGGTAAACCTCAGGCAAAATTCAATTTTTTGAGGGTGATTTTTACAATTGGTCAAATTCTTAAAATTTTTGCTTTGTAAATGCCTATCATAAGCTCACTTAAAAATTTGACCATTTGGAGTAGACCTAAAAAGTAACAACACCTCCTAACTGTTCGAGATACTGTCGATAATGGCCGAAGCCGCCGCCGTAATAACTACCTTCGCAACCGTCGCAATAATCGGATCCATATTTATTTTCCTCCTTAATTAACTAGTCCATAATGTCAATAATATCGCCGATAAGCTTCACGACATCGCCAATGACGTCGCCAATATCCGTATACGCAGCCTTAGTCATAATCATTAACATTTCCCCTTTCAAATTTTGTTTGATTACGTGAATACTACAGGAAGAAGCTGATGATGATAATCTTGATGCTGATCTTGACCGACCAAAACGCCGCAACAGGCATTCTCAATCACCTCCACTTAATATTACAAACATATAAGTGAAAGTTACAGCGGACTCCCAAAATCAGAATCCGCCTATGTTTATTATATTGCTTGCAAAATGTATGCTTTATTTGCCGTGTCAATACGAATTATTTTCGCTTGAACTAAATCGCCGGCATTAACCTTCGGGAGTTTTTCAAATCGTAATGCCTTTTTGTCATCGCCTTCAGTGAATGCAAATTCGCCCTTCTCTTTGCCTTTAACGACTTTGATTTTTGCGCAGCGAAGTGTGATTATTTCGTCAACATCATGAAGAAAACCTGCGTCCCGATTGGCCTTCTGCTTTTTTCGTCTTTCTTGTTCTTCTCGTTCTTCTGGAGATATGACGCTCTCCATTTTTCCGTAGCCTGAAGTTATTTTGCCGCCTATTCCGAAATTCTTTAAAGCGTCCTCCGTGAGTCTGAAAGCAAAATCCCGCCATTCAGAGTCATAGCAGCCGATCCAGAATTCAAAAGTTCCTGAAACTGATAAGAATCTAATCGGGGTTGGATCATCAAAATCTGTTGGACGTGCGGATTTTCCCGAATAATAATCGCTGTGGTGAGGTGTCATTACGTCGTCAACAAAGGCATTGTTCACGCTTTCAGGAATTAACCAAGCGTCATAAAACTGTAGAAAACCTGCTTCTTGTTCGTCGTGTTCATCGCTGACTTTTCCGAAAAGCGTATCGTAAACTTTACTAGCTCCGAAAATTTTCGAGCAATAATGCGCAGTTACTCCTTTAATTGATGAGCCTGGAATCATTGGAATTCCGTACGTTGGATTTAACGTCAAGCCTGTCTCGAGTACGTTGCTGTTTCCTAAACCTGCCATTATAGTGCCCAAAGTCTTGAAACGTTTTGAACTTGCTATTTTGCTTAAAGATTTGCGCCTGATGTTGAATGCTTGTGTGTATAAATCCTTCGAGTTAAAAGCTGCGTCCTTCATTGCTTCATATAAATCAAGTTTTGAGGAGTTATTGTCATCGAGGTTCTTGACGTAACGAGCCATTAACAGCGAGGCATTCTCCCCCTTCGTCAAATCCAGCTTATCGAAAACTTTACGACAGCTCTGCAACTTTTTCGCCCTCCTTTTTGTCCGGTGCTGCTTGGCAATAACGTTTTATCCATGAAGCTGCGGAGAGTGCATGGCGTGAAATTCTCATGTACTCCATTATTAAGGCTTCACGGCTTCTTTTGGCTAAATCTCCTGTGTCGATTTCGTTAAAGACTGCTTGTAAATCTTCGACGTACTTATTTTTCTTCTTGGAACATGCAAAGCTCACAGCTTGAACGAGTCCGCACGTGTGAATCAATGATGGAAACGAGAGCGCAAAACTTTTGTAATCGCCAAAATCTGACTCGGCTTGACGCTCTGAAACTCTCAAGAATGCTTTCTGAGCCATTGATTGTTCTTTAGTCATGAAGTCCGGCATGATTACACCTCCTCAAATATGCAGCGTGCCTGGCCCTTACCAGTTGAAGCTTTGCCACCGATCTGAATGTTAATCTCACCAGAACAGAATTGCGCAAATAAATCTTCGGGGTGTAAGTCCCTAACGAAAACTTTATCGCACCAAATTTTTCCAGTTAATATGCTTTCAACCGGGAGTGCTTCCTCATACCATAAAGCACCGTCAGAAGTCGTTCCTGTCTTTTCGTCAATCCTGATGTGTGCGCTGACTTCAGTTCCTGATTCGCATAAGAAAGTGAAAATATCGTCGCTCACAATCGCAAAACGTTCCACAAAAACTTTCTGCCAGTCCTTATTATCAGCAAAAATTACCTCGGCGGCTTTACTTGCAATTTTTTCGGCCTCGTCGCTTTTTCGTGCGTTCAAGTCTAAATCCTCAAGATAAAATTTTCCGTCCTCTTTCGATAGCGCAGATTTAGGAGAAATTAGAGCCTCGTTGTCAGACGGAACTTCGGGCAACGTTATATCGAGTCGCCTCAAGCAGAATGGTGAAGTTATCCACGCGAAAGTCCCGTAAAAGCTCCTAACAGGGAGGCAAAATATATTAGCATCAGTGAAGACCAAAGCCCCTGCTGCACATTCGTTATCGCTTCCAGAAAGTCCGAAAGCTGCTTTAAGTTCATCGTTGTTGCGTCTGTTCTCGTCAGAAGCGTTGTACTTGTCGGCAATTACACCTTTGAGACTGCTGCCTGGAATATATGGCCAGTTCGTAACTTTTTCTCGAGCTATAGGCATATCTATATAACCAAGTCCGCGTCCTGCTCCAACATGAAGCGGTGTGATTGCGTGAATCCAATAACGTTTTTCATTTATATTCATGATTTATTCTCCTTTTCCGATTAATACAAGTCCGAAACCGTCGTTAATGTCCTGTTCTTTGCAGCATACTGACTTCAGCCACAAATCTTTTGCCGTTAAAGTTCCCTCGATTACGTCAAAGAAATAAACGCTCCCTGAAGGTACAGCACGCCTCATAGGTTTATGTCCAGTTTGTCCACGTTCATAGCCCCAACCTGAAACAGGAAGCCAGCGATCTGTTACAGCAGAGACTAATTTAACTTTTGCGTCAGTGTTAGGGATTGTGCCTGTTAAATCGTTCTCGTTGATCCAATCCGGAAGCCAGCCTTTCGAAAATATCGCGGGTGTTGCTAGAATAAGACGGAAGCTGCTATCAAAGTTTTCAGGAAGTTCGCTAGGATATTCCCATAAAGTTTTGTCGCTTTCATGGCGTGTAAATTCTGCCAGTCTTCTTTCTCCTCCTATTGAGGCTATAAACCTTTCAGGTAGTTTCGTATCAACGTCGATGCTTATTTGTCCTGTTATGAAGGTTTTATTCGTCTCGTCTCGTCGTATGAAGTCAAGGCCGGTTGTTGAAAATAAATTCCCGTCCTGCGAAATTCCTGTTGATGGATTGATACAAGCGTGAACTCTTTCATCTTGCGAAGGCGTAGTCAGCGTGTCGTTATCATTTAGTGTAAAATCTTTCTTGCCATTGTTCAGCCACTTAATCATTAATTCACGTTTCCAGAACGCGTTCAACTTCTCCGGCTTAAAATCCTCGTCGGCATCAGGCTGAGAGGGCATAAGACCATCAAGAGGCATGTTGGCTCCAGAGTCGCTTGGCCATTCTTTCATCGGCTTAACCTGATAAATACTGCTTGAACTCTTCACAATATCGAGCGGTCGCGGAAAATATATCTCATCATTCAATAACGGGAAAGAGCCTCGTATCTTTATTTGCTTGATAGCTTCCAGATTTTCGCCTGCTTTGTACATAGTTGTGCGAATCGTGCCAGCTACAAGCGTTTGTGAGAGCCAGTTTAGCGTGTGCATGGGGCTACCTGCTCCGAACGAGCGGGCATCACGAGAAATCAACGGATCAATCGGGGTTATCCTGTAATTCATTTGCTTCACCTTCCTTCATACTTGAGCCAATCCACTGCGCTAATATAAGTTCGTCTGCAAATTCACGAATAGTTCCGGCGTCATAGACTTTTGCTTTGATATATTCGCCTATTAAATCTTTATCGCCATTCGTCAAAGTAATATCCTTGTTGCTGAATATGCGTGTAACGTCGCTTATAGTCGCCTTCTTTAGTGTTTCTTTGTCGGACCATTTCTCATAAAATTTTGCGTTCTCTCGCAGCTCATAGGGAAATTTTGCCGGTATCTCGTTATTCATAAAGCGTTCAGCAAACCAGCTAACTCGCTCATCAAGAGACATTGCAGAAAGTCCTGAGCCTTTGTTATCATTCCATTGTTCACGTACTATAAAAGGGATATTGCCTCGTGAACGAACAGATATTGCGAGACCGTTTCTGTCTTTACCCAATTTAAGAGCAAGACCCTTAATACCTTTTTTCGCAACTTCTTCAGCCTCTCGTGCGTAATCCAGAAGCATTCCAAGATTTTCTATTGCGTGAGCTATTGAGACTCCGACAGACAAAGAAGTTCCTGGAAAATCTTTCATTATTTCAGCAAATGAATCATGTAAAGCTCTTGCACAGCTTAAAGCTTTATCGACAGGCATAAAAGCCATAACATCATCGCCTCCAGTGTAGACGTATACTCCATTATTAGCCTTTACATCATTTCTAGCAGCCAGCGCAAATTTAGAAAGTTGCTGTGAAAAATTTCTGTGTTCGTCAGCTGTGTTCATGTTTGAGAGTGCCGCGCCCATTCTGTCTCCATCAGCGCAAATAAACGCAATATACGGAGCTTCGGGCAAATATTTCTCCATAAAGCCTTGGCCTAGATACCATGCTATTGTTTCCCGGTTGAACTCGTCAGCGCGCAATAATTCATCATACTTTTCACGAAAGCCGGGGTCGTTCACAAACTTTTTGCCCCTACCCCGAGTCCATGAACTTAACGCAACACGGGTTATCGAGTAAAAGGCATTGCGATTTTTCTCGGCCTCACTGCTAAAAATTGGTACACGTTTTATTAATCCTATAGCGTCAAGAGCTTCATTGTTCTTAATTCGTAGCTCGTCAGGAAGTTTTCCGATTAAGACGCTTTCACGAAGACCATCAAGCGAACTTTTAGACACTCTGTCCTTACATTGATTAGCGTTGAAATCACGAATATTTTTCCGTGCCGCTAAGAGTCTAGCTATATTTCGTCGTGCTGAATGGTAATCGTTATTTACAGGCACCCATGCGCTATAAAATTCAATAATTTCATCAATTTGCATGTTCCAGCGAGCTTCAACGATATTCAATTTCATTTTCTCGAAAACCTTGTCAGCATATACCTTAAACCTTGCCTTGGCCGCATTGTTGGCACTGTCAGAAATTTTCCGCAGTTGTTCAGAGTCAAAGCCGTTAAATTCAGCGAGAATTACATTAGCCACGCTTAAATCAGAATCTGGGAGTAAATCATCATCACTTGAAGGAGCAGGAAAGATTAATTTTCCTCCGTTGTTCTTTACATCGAGAGCTACGGCCTTAGCAATTTCCGATAACATCATTGATCCGAACCATAAATCACGAGTTCTTCTAGCTGCTGCGATAAAATCCTGAACAGGGCCAACTGAAATCTGAAGAAGATAATTCATGCTTTAACCTCCTCTTTCTTGAAATCCTTCTCTCGTATAAATGCCTCAAAGCCCTCTATTGCGTCATTCTGTCCTCTCATAGGCTTAACTGTTTTGTACATTGTGCCTTGTAACTTTGGAATATTGATTTCTTTATTATTAGCCTCGAGTTCTGCTTCAAAGACATATTCATGAGGGAGAATTATCACGACTGAATACCACACGCCACTTTCACACAATGCCTTAGTTATAACTGGGCTTGACATTCGATTAGAGTTCTTGGGCTTTATTTGAACGTCCTTTGGCTCTCCTTTGCCTACGAAGTGAAATATTATAGGCAGTCCTAATGCGGCTCTAGGAAAAGACGGAAGCGGAGAAGTTATATGCTTTCTGTGCTTGGGGTCTGAATCCCCTGTAATCTCTCGTATTGAATCAGGTTCGGGCCATAGTGAACGTCCAGGGCGTTGACCGTTGCCGGGGTTTCGAGTTTGTCTGTACTTCCTGTAAAGCTCAAGTGGTTCCTTCCATGCCAACATAGAATCCGGATTGCCTCGTAATAATTTCCTCCATAAAGTTATCCCTGACGCAGCTTTGAGAACTTCATTGACGCTCGAAAGTTTTTCATCGCAGGATAGGGTCCCGCAACCTCGTCTTGTTCTTGCGCCAATTCCACCGAAATACACCCAAGCTGACACAGCAAGCTTTACATTTTTCTGAAATTCTTTAGGATACACAAGTTTGAGAGTGAATTTTAATCCTTCTCGCGCTATGTCGTCTCCGTTAGTGGCTGCAGCAAATAACGCATACGCTTCAGTCCCGTATCTTGGGAAATCAAAATTCTTGCCATGTTCACGTAAACGCAACTGCGAAAACTCCGTAACTTCCACAAAAACTTTGCTCTTAGAGTCAGTGCTACCCCATATTGTTGCTTCATCGTCAAGGTTAAGCATTCGCCACCAGTAACGTAAATTGCCACGAATCGAAGAAACCCGCACAGGCCGTTCAGAATCAACTTTGCCTGCCTCAACTCCTCCGCCTACCATTGGAGTAGAAACAGTAAGGTGTAATGTATCGGTGATTAAATTTTCGTTTAGATTTACTTGTGGAATTTCCGGAGGTTGAAACGATATACTTCGCAAAATTTTACGCCTCCTTTAATTATTAATGTTTGTTATGATTTAGTCCCATTCCGGCATTATCAACAATCAAGTTATTATTCTCGTCCCAGTGACAAAATCCCCGCCAGCCTCCCATATCCGGCCATAAATTAAACTCGTGTGTAGATGGTGGAATAGGACTTTTAGTGAGCTGACGTAAATTCACGCTGTTTAAGTTATTCTTGCTTCCAGAATCGATATAGCGTGAAAGCTCGTCAATTTGCTTATTAAACATAACTCGCCTGTTTCTCTCAAGATCATTGATTTTGTCCTTAACCTTGTCTGTAATGATTATACGCTCTGACAAGGGCTCAACAACTCCAGCGCCGTATTTATCGCGTAAAGTGTCCTCCCAAATAATTCGCCCCCATACAGAAAGCGTACACTTATCGTCCATAATCTCAAGCAGAGTTTCAGGGATTCCCGCGCATTCATTCACAGGCAAGCACACAAATTGCATACGCCTGAACGTATTGAAGTGGTCAAGCACGTACTGTTTAGCGTTCGTATCAAAGTCCACCGGCAATTTCGGAATCCTGAGAAGTTCGCCGCCAGTCTCAAATATGTAAATTATCTCGTCAGCATAAAACATTCCAAGCGTCTGCATATACCCTTGTAAGGACTTGAAGCCGCCGACAAGATTGAATATAACCCTGTAGCCCTGTTCACGATAGCCCGGAAGACTCTGTGCGCACCATTCAATCAGGTTATTTGCCCCGATCCTGAATTCTTCAACGCTGCTGGTATTAAGATCGTCAATCTGTACAAGCTGCATGTTGATGTTGTGAGCCTGTCCCCAAGCCTGAATGATTTCTGCTGTCTTGCTTCCTTGAAAAGTATCAGTGTGAATCAAATAGTGAATGTTTTCATGATTTCCAGCCTCTTCAGCGTCAAATCTTTTCTCATGTGTATAAAAACTGATAAAGCCGTTTAATTCCGCCGAGAGTCTTTGTACGTCCTTTGGCTCTGAATCAACAAGCAATTTACTTTTTTCGTTCACTATATTGCTAATTATTGCAATATCTTCGAGATTGTATTCTGATTGTCTTTTGTTAGCGTTGCTTCGGAGAAATTTCACGTCGTCTTCGTGAGTTCCATTCGTTAAGATGCTTGTGCCGCATGTTGATACAGTAACAGTTTTCATTATTCTAACGTCTCCTTTCTGTTATACAGCCCCAGCCGGAACTGTTCTTTGAACCTAAACCGCAATCTATCGCAGCTTGTAAAAGCTCCTTGTTTCCTTCAAGCCTAAAATCTCCCCACCAGCCTTTGATCGGAAAAATTCCTCCTTTCTCGAACATTGATACACGTTCCCTGACTTTGCCAAGCGGTGTGATACTGAAATTCCAATTAGATACGCTTTCATTTGGGTGAAGTAACTTAAATTTTCGTAACAAATTTGTGTAAATGCTGCTCTGAAATTCTTCGTCCTCAGGTGAAAAATATTTTGTATAGTTTCGTCCGTTACGTTCAATTGTTTCGTAACAAGTTATTGGTGATAAAGTTGTGATTGTCATTTTGTCTGAAAATATCATGTGCCGTTCTGTCTTTACTTTGCTGCAAGTAACAGTGTTATTCCCGATTCGTAAAGTTCCTGCGCCCAAAGCTCCTCCCGAAAATCCTGCGGCCAGGTCATTTAATGGAGTCGATATTACGAGCGTAATAGGCAATGGAAAAATCACAGTCCCTTCTCCAAACTGCGGGCGTGAAGCAGCAATCGGCCAAGACATAGCGAACAGTTTCATCTTGCGTCCTTCCGAGTCAAAGCCTTCATCATGAAGAGTGCCGGCTAGTTTAGGAGGTAAAATCGAATACAACATTGACTGAAATAAATGTAAATTGGCAGACGGTAATCTTATTGAAGATTTATCGGACGACGTAAGTAACAACGTTATATGCATTATGACCACCCCATTGAACGTAATACTTTTTCGCAATAATATCACAGCATACTATCGACTTCCATAATAATTCATTTGCTATTTGAGTGAGTCAATTATGATAGTGTACAATATCAAGCACGGTAAACTATTTTGTATAGAAGGGTTGAACAATGGGAAGACAAATTTTCATGATATGCACTTCAGGTACATCAGCATTTACAGGGTTAGCGAGCGTCAAAGCGCTATTATCATTACCACAACCAATAACGGATCAGCAAATTATAAATGCAATTCTCGCATCTCCTCCGCAAGACTCAAGAGACTATAAAGAGAGAATGGCAGCTATCGACGTCATGAAATCTCCCTCAACAAACACTCACGCAGATTTTGGAGCGTCCTACAAATTCCCAAGTGCTGAACTTCAGACGATATTGAGGTGGTTGAGAGAGTCGCCCGACGTTGACGAGTTACGAGTCACTTTGCTTCCGTCTCAAGATCCGAAATCCATACTCACAGCCAACGTGACAGCCGTATGTCTACAAATTTTACAGCCGCTTTTCCAAAACGTTAAATTAATTTTCAGCCGCAACAATCCCGGAATTATTCCATTAAAAATTGAAGTAGATACCCGCCAAGAATTTTTGTCATCAATCGCAAATCTATATCAAGAGCTGGATACGTTAATAGCGAGCAAATCTCCTAATGAGGACGTGATAATTTGTTCGACAGGTGGCTATAAAGCTGTATCGGGTTTCGCTATGGTTTACGCTCAACTGCATTCACTCCCCTGTCTGTATTCTTTTGAGATGTCTCCTGCAGCTTATGAAGTTATGAGTATGCCGCTTGGTTATGCTTATTCAATGCTCGACGAAGAGATTAACATGTTGAAGGCCGTTTATAGAAACACGAACATTGATAAATCTTCATTGCCTCAATGGGTGAAGGACTCGGAATTATTTGCGGCTACTTTCCTTAAAAGCTATGAACAGGCGCGCGAGAAACCTTATGGTACTGGCGAGGAGTTATTTAGAAGGCTTCGTAAATGTAAGAACGGGAATGAATGGGCGGATTATTTTCAGGAGCTTTTAGTCAGCAAGTGGTCAGAATTATGGCAAGGAGATCAGATCCCCGAAACAGTAGAGCATAGTCGCAGGCATTCTAAACGTTTAATGGAGTTAGCCGCGAATTTATTCAGGTGTGCAGGCGATAAAATTTCACGAATAGGCTTCAACGATGAAGACCCAAGGCCGCTAGCTTTATTGATAGCGTCGATTTACTTGCATGATATTGGACACACCGCGCTTTCTTATCCTGTGATAGTTAATGATAATGAAATTGATAACGAAAACTTATTCCCACTTGGATTATTCCCTTCTGCTGTCCGTGAACTTCATCATTTATTAACAGGAGCATTATTAACAGGAAGTCCAGCAAGATATTTCATGAGCGATAAATACCCGGATAAAGCAAAATTGCTTGAAGAGTGCGTGCCATTGATAGCAGCTCATCACAGGGGCTATACGTCATTGAAGGGTAACGCAGCGAAACTCGATAACAATGACAGAATCGCGAAGGCCGGAAATTTGTTACTTGGGGCTGAAAATTTTTCCGAAACTTTAAGGCCATTGGAGGAACGAGCAAAGGGAATTGATATTTCAGTAGAGATTCTATTGAACGTTACAGCGTTATTACGAGTCCTTGATGGTTGTGATGTTCAGGCGGATAGAGTCATAAGCAAACACTATCTTGACTACAGGAATCAAAGAAGCAACGACGAGGCAAGACTAATTCACGCGGAATTACTCTCTTGTATCAGGCAATTACCGTTGAATCTTCAGGAAGAAGCCAATTATTTACGTAACGACTTGGCCGAAAAAGAGATTAAAGACTGTTGCAAGCGAATTTACTCAAAAGTTTTTGACTCTCTTAACAATCTCAAAGAGCAATATAGCACATGGCGTAATGTTCAGAGTGAAGCTTTGCCGGAATTTATGGCGTTATCCCTGATAAATCGTCTTGCGTTCAAACTTGAGCAGCATATACACTTCAGAAAGCATCAGTGCGTGGGCTTCGTGTTACCTGTAATGGACAATGATAGAAAAGCGATCCGCGTACAAATATTTGTGAACGAGAAATCTGACACAATCAACGAAATTATTAACGACATTAATAAGGAATATAACGCTGTGAAAGATATATTAATTGATTTTCCTGCGTTTGAGGCGAGGTGCTAAATGACTACGAACGATATTATTAATCATGTACGAGAATGGCTTACAGGTACTGACGTAGAAGTAAATTTAATTTCGACGACTGGGACTGAAAACGAGCTTATCAGACTAGAATTATACGGTGGCCCGGTTAAGGAATTAGCAGAATATTATGGGAATGACGGTCAGTTGATATTGAATTGGATACTGCCGAACTTCAAAGACAATGGCTGTGTTATACGAGATTTCCAGAGTGGCGAAATTTATTCATCGGGATATATTTATCGCAGGCCAGAATTTGACAAGGACAAGCGCGAGAAAAATATCAAGCCCTTGAGATTATGCCCTGATCTTGATAAAGGTGAAGTTTACCCAGCGTGGTATAACGATATTAAGCTCAAATGGAAACGTTTTGCACGCAGCATAACTAGCAGGAAATGTAACCTGAATAATTTTGTGCGTCTTGAGGCAGGGTTGAATGCGTTTTACACGAGTTCTTCAGCAAGGCAATCAGCGCGCTTCACGAAAGAGCTTGGAGAACATGAGAATCAATTATTGAGGCTTGAGAATAAGCGGCAAGTTCTGATTAATTGGCCGTGTGAGACTCTTGGACGCTTGAGAATCCCTCATGCTTCACACGTAAATAAGCTGTGTCCGTTTGAAACACCTGAATCAAAATTGACGGGCTTGCAATTAAATTTGGCGGCTGATGCTGAACCCGATGAAGGCAAAATAAATCCCGGCGACGAATTATTATCAATAGCTGTAGGGTTAATTCCTTATCCTAATCATACTGACGGGCCAAGGCTTATGATGGGCGGGAAAAACATGAAACAAGCTGAAGCTAATATAGTTGGGGCAGAAGAGCCGATTGTTCCAGGATATTACGAAGGAATTAAATCGCGTGAAATAAAATCTCTGCGTCCTCATTTGAAAAAGCAACGTTTCTTCCCGTACCTAGGATTAAACGCTCTCACAGTCATAATGCCTTATAACGGTTACACTTATGAAGATGGGCTTGTGATTTCTGAATCACTTGCTGAAAGACTCTGCATTAAAGAGGACATTTACAGACGGTCGAAAACTTTTGATGTAACGTTGAAGGACTCCGAACTTGTTGCGCTTGATATAGATATCGAGTCAGGAAATGACAGCATGAGCAAAATTTTCACGAGCATAGAAGGACGATACGTATACGGAGATGAATTGCCGAGACCTAGATTAAAGTTTTACTCAATCGATAATCCAGAGCAGGAAAAATCTTGGCACGAACGCTATGAACATCACGCGCCGGGAAACTTGACAGCTATAAGCATAAGCTACATTCTCAAAAAAGAGTCTGGAAGTGTTGTCAAAGGCACGAAATTTTACGAGGTCGAATTAACTATAAAGTGGGAATTTCTCGTTGAACGTCCTATGGGCTTAGGCGATAAACTCACCGGGCGCAATGGCAATAAAGGTGTAGTAACCAAAATTCTTCCTGATGAAAAAATGCCGCATATTCACTTTGCTGATGAGATAAAACCGGCAGAGTTAATAATCTCTCCATTTTCGATAATTGGACGCAAAAATCTTGGGCAAATTTGGGAAATGACACACTCACTATTTATAAAGAAGGGCGGCGAAAAACTCAAAGCCTTAACTGACATTAACGATCTCGATATAAATAACATTCACATTGATGAAGTTCCGGAGATAAAAGACAGGTTGGGCGAATTTTTACAAGAGGCTGGCTGTAACGATTTCGGAACGTTTGAAGTAACCTGCGATGGAAAAACTTTTCAGGCATTCGCGGGGTGGCAATATTTCTGCCGTCTTCATCATCATGCTTTGAAAAAGTTACAGGCTCGTGGTACAAAAGCTCCTTATGATTCTGCGACTGGTCAACCTTTACGATGTGGGGCTCTCACTGGTCAACGAATGGGCGAAATGGAAAATTGGTCATTGCTTAGTCATGGTGCTGTTGATGTTTTAATGGAAATGCGCCGAACTCAAACGGGAAATTTTGCTAGGACTCGTGAATTATTCAAAAAAGTTTTGCGCTCTCTAGGGATAGTCATTAGTGAAGATATTGCAGGCCTTGATATCAACTCACGGTTTCATGATGATGACATTCTCGAAAGAAAAAATTTGCGCTCAGCTTTAACTTCAGATAGAGAACAAACTGCTTTTTGCGGGATTATCAACGATACAACATGCAAGGCCGAAACTGAAGGGATTTTGGCGAGATTGACGAACGAGAAATTAGCCAAGAAACTTGACGAGCTTATCAACAGCGAAATGTTCTTTAACGAGGACGGAAGCATACACATTGAGCCAGATATATTGCAGTACTCCGCGGATATGTCTTATGGTATTCAGGAAGCCGGGACAATCTCATTAAAGAAGCAGCCGTTGTTGAAGGATTTATTGCTGAAGTTCTGCATAGATCGCAACGACTTTAACAGAGCCCAAGCCTTGATAGCCTACAGAGACGGATTGATTAATCTTTTGTCGCACAAAACCGGAATACCACGCTATTACTTATCTGGAAGACGCTATAATCATTCAGGGCGCGCCGTAATTGTCCCTGAACCTTCGTTGAGAGTCGATAACGTATATTTGCCCGCGGCTATGTTGGTTGAGTTACTTGAAGGCTATGACAAAATTTATACTAACATGATTCCGGAAGCATTGAAGGACTTGGACTCTACCAGAAAAATTTTCAATGACTACTACACGCATAGAAACGAGGCTAGAAAACTTGCGAAAACGTTTGATGAATTTCTGTTGAGTGATGATGGCGAATTGTGGTGCTTTATGATTCGTCAACCCAGCTTGCATCGTCATAGCATTCAGGCTTTCAGGATACGTTGTTGGGAGTTTCCTGTTATTGGTCTTCCTCCGTTCGTTACACCTGGTTTCAACGCCGATTTTGACGGCGATACAATGGCCGTGTTTCTTCCCCCCTACAAGCACGCAAGCAACTTGAGCAAATTTTCTATCTTGAATGATCCCGGCATAGTTGGAAATGGAAAGAGTGCCTTTGCAGATTCACTTGATTTAGCTTTGGGGTACTGGAACATGAATCACTCAAAGCTTTCTGATTGTATGCGCGAGCTTCTCAAAAATACCCCTACCGAAAAATTAGCCGACGTCTTACAGGACTTGCAGGGGAAAATCACAAAAGCTTCATGTGGTGCAGCAACTTTAACGCCGCTTGAATTCAATCGGTCAATCGACTGCACAAATATAAATAAGTTAATCGAGTCAGGAGCAAAAGGAAGCCGTGAAGACTTCGATAAGATGACTGTTTCAATCGGTGAGATAAAAGACAACAAGATGAAGGACGAGGATAACTTACCGGACGACAAAAACATGGAAAGCGTCACAATAAACGGGAATTTCTGGGACGGCCTCAATGATGAAGAGTTATTCATATACAGTTATTCATCACGCTATTCAATGGCGCAAAAGAAACTTTCTGTAGCCGAAGCCGGTTATTTATCTCGTCAATTGGCTGAAAAACTTTACGAATATACCGTTAGTATTCACGATTGCGGGACAACTGAAGGGCTTGAAATTTCGTACTCTCATGAAGAAGATCGCCTCTTAATTAACGGGGAAATCTTACCAACTCTTGGGAGCATGAAGGACCTTGAACGCGTTTTATGGGGAAGAGTCTTAGTGGGCCAAGAACATTGTATTAACTACAACGAATTAGAATCTATACTGGCTTCTCTCAAGAAAGGCGAAAAATTTATCGTGCGTTCTCCGTTTTGTTGTCATGAACGTGAAAATGGTCATGTATGTGCTTTGTGTTATGGCGCTGATGTTGCAACCAGACCTTACGACAAGCCCGAACCTGTTTACGAAAATTTCGCGGCTGGATTAACTGCGGCTCAAGCTATAGGCGAACGGGGCACACAACTTGCTATGAAACGCTTTCACAACGTCGGAAGCAATTCAACAAGTCCGATACAGGCTATACGAAAATTACTAGTAAAAAGTGATGACGCTTCAATCGCCCAAATACTTAACGAAATTCTCACGATTGAGGCACACAAGGCTAACAAAGAACTTCCGCAATCATTGATACATTTTGAAATCGCAGCAGCTTACAAGAATCCCGAAGCCCTCAACGAAAATTATATCTCTCAAATAGCCGGTGAGAAAATTTCGCGACTGTTGATGAAAAAAACTGATGAAGTTTTCAAATTTCACGACAGCTTAACCACAATCAAGAGCCGTTTGTTATGGGAAGGAGGAGTAAATTAGCATGGAACTTAAACAACGACAACGAGCCAGCACAAAACATTCACTGCGTGAACAAATTCGTAACCGCGGATATTCTTACGTTGATGACAACACAGATATTGATGAAATCGAATTAACGCCGGAAGATTATGATGACGCACCGTATGAAGCTGATGATTTATCGGACTATGAAGAAAGTGAAGAACGTCAAGACGATATACACGTAGCAAAACGTTCAGGAGTCCAACCTATATGGCTGTTATATGAGGGACAAATTTTATGGGCGACCTCAAATTTTGGTACAAGGCTTGCTGAAAAAGAATACCTAAGGCGGCGTCTTCAGTTGCTGCTGAATTTTCTCAAAGGTCAATTTCCCGATAAGAGCTATGATGAGTTGCTGTTGAGTCTTCAAGGCTTCTTCGTCCGCGATAACGATAACGAGGAGGACTCCGCATATTGGCTCGAGTCGCTGAAGAACGTTGGAATTATTTACTGTGAAGGTCATATTCTCGCGCTAAAAAATTTCAGAGCCGGCAAAGGTGAAAGCAAGAGCAGGGGATTAGTAAGACTCCCAAAATATCTTGAGTATCTATGGTTGGAACGTGAACTCATGAAACCCGAAAACATTTCGGATAAGCCATTTTCATGGACAAATTGTCAACACTGGCTGCTTGATGGTCTAAAAAGTTTTTGCAAGGAGATTAACGAATTTTGCGCTACACTTGATAACCTCAAACACGATAAAAATACACATGGACTTGCCCTGAAACAGGTTAAATTTGGCTACATGAAATCAACATTACAACGCAAGAGGCTCAAGGAATGGGCACAATGGTGGGATAAGAAGGAGAGAAAATGACATACGATATTAATATTTGCTTTGCTTACAAGACTAAGAACGAAGCCGAACAAATAAAATTATGTAGGACTCTGCTTAATGAAGTTATTAAGCGACTAATGCAGCAAGGCAAAACAGAATTTGATTCACTAGGCAAAATTAAAGATGCCAATGATATTTACAACGCTGATTTCATAATTGGCAATTCTTCGCACCCCGACTTTCAGGTAAGTCATATAGATACAAATGAGCAAATCCTTGTGCGTCCTATTCCTGCGGTTGTATTGTTGAGCGATGATAACTGGGACAAAAACGTTAATGCAGTCTCAAGAAATCCTTTGTATGATGTTAGAGCAATATTCAGAGCCTCAAGACTTTTAAGAGAGTCTCCAGACTTGGAAGAGTTCGGGCAATTTTCGGAAGTTATCAAGAATTTGCTGCGTGATGTGCTGCGTAAACGAGGACTCAAGGAAGAAGATTTTTCAAAGCCTATAGACTGGAAAGTGAGTGTGAACGGCGATTGCGGGACTGAATTTATCAGTTTGTTCTCAACACCTTCAATGCAGAGAATGGCTAGGAAATACAAAGACGCGTTGTTATCTCTGGACGATCCTGTTTTGCGTAAACTTCGAGGCACTATACGAGAATCACTTGACTTAAAGAAACGCTGCATAGAGATAAAAAACTTTTTCTGGAAAAATATTCCTGATAACGTAAATTCTTATCGAGTTCCTTCCGTGTTACTTTTGGGAGAAACGGGCTGCGGAAAATCTTTGCTATCAAGTATAGCTGCTAGTGTCATTATGCCAGATAAAGAGCTGACCAAAATAAATATTTCCTCGTATAACAAAGAGTCGATTGATTTAATGCTATTTGGGGCTGAAAAAGGTTCATACACTGATTCCGATCGCGACAGAATGGGAGTATTTATTGGACATTGTGGTGAAGTTGTATTTCTTGATGAGATTGGGGATATGGATATTGAAACGCAGACGCATTTATTAACGTACATGGACAACGGTCAGGTAATGCCTCGTGGAATGACTAGCACAGTATGTTCGCCTTGTATCTTGATAGCTGCAACAAACAAAGACGTAAATAATGATTCAACTTTCCGCAAAGACATTCTGAATCGCTTTGAGCATGTGATAAAAATTCCACCGATACGAGAGAGAAAACAAGATATGCGACTGCTAATCAGCATGCTTTTACAGAACGACAAATTGAATCCGCTCATAACAGATATTCAACATAAAGTGCAGCGAATAAGCCTTGACGCAATAAAATATCTTGAGGATCGTGAATACTCTGGAAATTTCCGGGAGCTAAAGTTTCGTATAAGTCAAGCAGTAAATAACGCGTTCCTTGAAGGAAATTCATGCTTATGTCTACGACACTTTTTGTTAGCAAACGTTTAAGAGACAAGAAATGAGAGGGGCTCCCTCTCATAACTCGCTCGTCTATTTTCCTGATTTTCGACTTGAAACAACATCAAATATAACTGCAATTAAAAGCACTCCGCCTTTAACAACATACTGCCAAGAATCCGTTATGCCAATGATCGACATGCCCATGTTCAAGACACCAAGCAGCAATGCGCCGATTACAACTCCTCCAATCGTACCAACTCCACCATAAGCAGAAGCACCGCCTATAAAGCATGAAGCTATTGCGTCCATCTCAAAGGAGTTTCCTGTCTGTCCAGAAACAGAACCAACCCTTGCAAGACATAAAAGCCCGCATAATCCTGCTAGAAGCCCCATGTTAGCGTAGGCCATAAAATATACTTTGTTGGTGTTGATTCCGCTTAAACGTGTAGCCTTTTCGTTACCTCCAACTGCATAGAAATAACGCCCGAACGAAGTTTTTGACGTTATGAAATAGTACACGAGGCACACAGCAAGAACCCACACAAGCATTACAGATATTCCTTTATATTTACTGAGTTTATCGCAATACCATACGATCAAGGCACTTACTACCACGGCTTTTCCATAATCCATAAAGGCGTTGTTCTGTGGATAACCATTTTTCGCTTTGTTGGCTCTGGAACGGGCTATCATAACGAAAATTACGACTATAGCTATTGCGCCAACTACTAATGGCGACCATATATGCGGATTTGGAACAGGATTGGCACGTGTTGATATTACGTCGAGACCGGGAATATTAATGTAAGACGTGAATAAATTTGTGAATGCTTTATCTTTAATAGGAACTGTCTTACTATCGAGAATAAGCCTTCCAATTCCTCTGAACACGAACATTCCAGCAAGCGTGGTTATAAATGGAGGTATACGAACGTAACCGATCCAATAGCCCTGCCAAACACCGACAAGAAGTCCAACAACGAGGCATACTATTATAGTGATATAAGCGTTCCAGCCAAAATTAGTTACAAGTACTGCCGCAAGCCCTCCGGTTAAACATATTACAGAGCCTACAGAAAGATCGATGTTGCCGCCCGTCAAGATGCATAACAGCATACCGCAGGCCATAACCAGAACATATCCATTCTGCAAAAGCAAATTTGACATATTTTGAGCATAGAGCAGACGACCACCCGTTAAGAAACAGAACAGTATGAACACAGCAACAAGTGCAATGGTCATAGAATTTTTTGTAGCAAACTCTTTAATTTTTGCGGCGTTAGATTTATCAGCCATATAGAAATACACGCTCCTTTTGTTAAATTAGGCTATCTTCTGGCTATCTCTAAGAATGTATCCCATGATTATTTCTTGGGTTGCTTCTTTAGCGTTTAGTTCAGCCAGTATTTTCCCTTCATTCATTACGTAAATGCGATCACACATGCCCAACAGCTCCGGCATTTCAGACGAGATCATTATTACAGATTTTCCTTGCTCCACCATACCGTTAATAAGGCAATAAATATCGTACTTGGCTCCGACATCAATTCCTCGTGTTGGTTCATCAAGAATTAAAATATCAGGCTCTGTGAACATCCATTTGCCTAATAATGCTTTTTGCTGGTTTCCTCCGGACAGGTTTCCGACTTTTTGTTCGATAGACGGAGTTTTTGTGCCCATTTCGTCCTTCATTTTTTCGGCTACCAGACGTTCTTTGTCTTGATCTATTACTCCGTTGTTCGAAATTTTATCAAGCCTTGGAAGTGTAGTGTTCATTCGTATGCTTTCGTTCAGCAAAAGACCGTTAGTTTTGCGATCTTCTGTGACATATGCAAGCCCAGCATGTATAGCCATTTCCGGAGCTTTAAGCACTACTTCTTTTCCGTTCAACTTCAATGTACCGCTGATGCCTGTGCCATAACTCTTGCCGAAAATCGACATGGCAAGCTCTGTGCGTCCTGCGCCTTGGAGTCCCGAAAAGCCTATAACTTCGCCTTTGTGTACGTTGAAGGAAACGTTATCGACAACAGTTTTCTCAGGGTAAAGCGGGTGATGAACTGTCCAATTCTTAACTTCAAGTCCAACATCATTTTGAACATTATGAGTACGTTCAGGATATCGATCGTCCATAGGACGGCCAACCATGCCTTTAATGATTCTGTCCTCGCTAAGATCGTCTACACCTTTCGTGAGAGTCTCTATAGTGCTTCCATCACGGATTATCGTAACTTTATCAGCGCAATAGATTATCTCGTTGAGTTTGTGAGTGATTATTATCGAGGTCAAACCATGTTTCTTGAAGTCAATCAACAAATCCAGGAGCATTTTAGCTTCCTCATCGTTCAATGAAGAAGTAGGTTCGTCGAGAATTAAGAGCTTGACGTTCTTTGAGAATGCCTTAGCTATTTCTACAAGCTGCTGTTTTCCTGTGCCTATGTCTTTGATTAACGTGTGAGCTGACTCATGAAGATTGACTTGCTTCATATGCTTTTCCGCTTCGGCGTAAGTTTTGTTCCAATCTATAACTCCGGCTTCGTTCTGAAACTCGTTGCCAAGGAACATATTTTCACCGATTGAGAGCAATGGGATCAGAGCAAGTTCCTGATGAATGATGACTATATTTTCGGCCTCGGATTCTTTGAGCGTCTTGAATTTGCATAATTTGCCGTTGTAATAAATTTCGCCGGTGTAAGTTCCATAAGGATAGATCCCGGATAACACATTCATTAATGTGGATTTACCTGCACCGTTCTCACCTATTAGGGCATGAATTTCCCCGCGTTCAACAACAAGATTGACATTATCTAGTGCCTTAACCCCGGGAAACTCTTTTGTGATGTTCTTCATCTCAAGAATTATATCTGCCAAACGCAATTCCTCCCTTCAAAAAATGGGCAGGGCATTGAATTTTTACCCCACCCTAAAATTTAATTTCCTCTAACCAGCTTGCTTATTTCGCTTTCAGATAACCATCTTCACCCTTGACATAGAGTCCAGTATCTACGAGATAATCAAGATTATCCTTTGTAACTACTGTCGGGACAAGAAGGAATGAAGGCGTGTAATGGCCGGGCGATGTGAAGTATGAAGTTGTATCATAAGCGCACTCAACAGGGAAACTCTTTACAAGTTCCTCACCTTTGACTTCACCGTTAAGAAGAGCCTTCGAGACTTCAAGTGTAACGACTGCTTCATTAGCGACGTTCTTGTAAACTGTCATTGTCTGCTTTCCGTCAACGATATTAGCAAGGTTGGCGATGTCTCCGTCCTGTCCGGTTACGATAACGGCATTATCTCCAGCATAGTCTGAATCAAGAGCTTGTGTTACACCGGCGGCTGTTGAGTCGTTGTTGGCTAACCAAGCGTGAAGGATTGTTCCATCAGCATAATATGAGCCAAGAATGTTTTGTGCACGTGCTAAAGCTGTATCAGTGCTCCACTGTGCTGTGGCAACCTGCTGGAAAGCTGTTTGTCCGGATATAACTTTCAGGACGCCTGAATCAATGTAAGGTTTAAGAGTATCGAATCCGCCTCTGAAGAAATAGCCTGCGTTATTGTCTGCGGGGTCTCCTGCTGTGAACTCAATGTTGAAGACTTTTCCGTCTGCGTTCTTGAGGCCAAGAGCTGCTTCGATGAATTTACCCTGCAGAACTCCTACAGTGTAGTTATCGAATGAAATGTAGTAAGTAACAGCGTCATTACCGATTAAACGGTCATAAGCGATTACAGGGATACCGGCTTCAGCTGCACGATCCATAGCAGTGTTGAGGCCGTCGCCGTCGATAGCTGCAACGATGAGTAAATCTGCGCCCCAGCTGATCATGTTGTCGATGTCATTGACTTGCTGATCGTTCTTGTTGTCGGAGTAGGTGAGCTGTGTCTCATAGCCTGCTGCATCAAACTGTGCTTTGAGATATTCGCCGTCTCTGTTCCAACGTTCAAGGGACTGTGTGGGCATTGAGATACCGATCTTCTTGGCCGCAAAAGCCACGGTGTAAGCGCTGAATACCATTGTTAAAGCTAGAACAAACAATAAAAACTTTTTCATGAGTATATCTCCTTACTATGAATTAATTTATCGAATAGAATCTCTGTGATTCATTCAACCCTGAAAACTTAGCAAAACGGATTCTCTGACGGATAACGAACACCAGCAGGCTGATTGTATCCGATCTCTGACGTGTCAACGCCGATATATTTCAGAGCATTGAACAACGCTTTTCCGTAATGTCCGAACATGACAGCGCCATGGTGCGGGTAATTCTTCTCAATGAGAACATGACGATAGAAGCGGCCCATCTCCGGAATTGCAAATACTCCGATACCACCAAAGCTCTTTGTAGCTACCGGCAAAATCTCGCCTTCAGCCATGTATGCGCGTAAAATTGTGTCTGCTGTTGATTGAAGCCTGTAGAACGTAATTTCTCCCGGCTGTAAATCTCCCTCGATTGTTCCGTCGGTAAATTCTCTCGGTAAGTTTCTAGCCATGATTCTCTGGAAATCTAAATGAGGGTTGCAGACTTTTCTTGAGCAGGTATTTCCGCAATGGAAGCCCATGAATGTATCAGTGTGCTTGTAATTGTATTTGCCCTTGATAAATTCGTCGTACATTGCTCTTGGTACGGTGTTGTTGATGTCAAGCAGTGTAACGGCGTCTTCACTTACGCATGTTCCGATATATTCAGAGAGCGCGCCGTAAATATCAACTTCACATGATACAGGGATTCCTCTGCCTGTGAGTCTGCTGTTTACGTAACATGGGACAAAGTGGAATTGAGTCTGGAAGGCAGGCCAACATTTTCCGGCAATGCAAGTGAATTTTCTGTAGCCCTTGTGCTCTTCGATCCAGTCCGTTAACGTTAATTCATATTGTGCAAGTTTTGGAAGCATTCCAGCGTTAGTATTTCCTTTTCCTAATTCCTGCGACATTTCCTGAACTATTGCATCGATTCTCTTGTCGTTGTCATGTTTGTGATAAGCTTCAAAGAGGTCAAGCTCTGAATTTTCCTCGATCTCAACGCCCAAATTATAAAGCTGCTTAATAGGAGCATTGCATGCTAAGAAGTTCAACGGTCTTGGGCCAAAGCTTATGACTTTGAGTTCAGATAATCCTACAGCAACTCTTGCAACCGGCAGGAAGTCGTGAATCATGTCCGCGCATTCTTCAGCAGTACCTACGGGATACTCGGGAATATATGCTCTTACGTTGCGAAGTGCTAAGTTATAGCTTGCGTTCAACATTCCGCAGAAAGCGTCGCCACGACCATCAATTAAATCGCCGTCACCTTCAGCAGCAGCCACGAACATTTTTGGGCCTTCAAAGTGTTTTGCTAAGAGTGTTTCTGAGATTTCTGGGCCGAAATTGCCAAGATACACACACAAAGCATTACAACCGTTGACCTTGATGTCCTCAAGAGCTTTCACCATATCGATTTCGCTTTCAATTATGCATACCGGGCACTCATAAATATCGCTTGCATTATACTTACGCTTGTAAGCCTCAACTAAAACTTTTCGCCTGTTCGTTGCAAGTTCTGCCGGAAAACAATCCCTGCTGACTGCCACAATTCCGACTTTAATTTGCGGTACGTTGTTCATAAATAAACCCTCCTCAACTTTAATTAATCAATATCTACTGTTGTATCTATGTTTTTACCCGTCAGCCCAACGAATGAACCTTCGGGACAACCGCCATTAGGGTGAGCAATAAGCCATTTGTTGACGTGAGTCAAGAGCTTATCTTCTGGAGTTAAGATCTCTGTTTTCGTTGTTAAAGCCTCATTTGTGCCTTTGGGAAGAACGACTGCGACTCTGAATCCCTCATTATTGACATGACAAGGAGCATAATGAAGTGATGTTGCGTATACTTCTACAGCTACACCAGCCGGAACCAAAAACGCCTTAGCTTTTGATGTATCGAGTGAATAATCGTCATTGATGTCCTCTTTCTTGGCCAAGATCAGAATAACATCATTAGCGGCTATGTTGATTTCAGAGTCCCTGTGATACTCAAGCGCATTCAGCTTCGTATTATGTCCGTTGCAGTAACCAATTTGAATAGGCATACGTCCGTAAATGTTATCTCGTAAGAATTTTGCAGCGTTAAGGCTTTCAAGCTTCTCATCAGACGTAACGTAAACAGTACCATTTTCCGGGCAAGGAGTAGAATCTTTCAGGACGGTCAACAATTCGCTGAAATCATGGCCATCAATAACTCTTCCGTATGGTCTGAACTCATTGTCTTTTACGCTGTATAACTTCATAACTTAGCACCTCATTTCATTGAGCAGAAATAATTCCAAAAATCTCTTTCATTGCCGGGTAAATCGTTTTGAATTGCTGATAACGAGCCTCATACTTTTTCACAAGTTCTGGATCGGGTTCCTCGGACTTTGATACTTTTACGATAGCTTCCGCAGCGTCCTTGACTGTCTTATATTCTCCGCAAGCCACCATGGCAAGCATAGCCGCTCCCATACCGGGTCCTTCTTCAGAAACTGGCACATCGACTCTCATATTGAGAATGTTAGCTATCATTTTGCGCCATAACGGACTCTTAGCTCCTCCACCACAAATCATAGTACTTGTGAGGCTAACTCCGGTTTTCTTCGCGAACTCGTACATATCCCTAACAGCAAAGCTCACGCCTTCAAGAATTGCCTGCGTCATATCTGCGCGTGTTGTGTCCATTGTGATTCCTGTAAACGTGCCTCGTGCTGAAGGGTTATTCCAGGGTGAACGCTCGCCCATCAAATAAGGCAGGAAGAATACATGATTTTCACCTAGCTTGCTAATTTGACTCTGTTCAGCTGAATAATCGTTTGTGCGTAAAATTTCCTCAAGCCACCATTTATTACAAGCAGCGGCACTCAACATACAACCCATCAAGTGATAATGTCCGTCGGCATGAGCGAAAGAGTGAAGCGCGTTATTTTCGTCTCGTCTGAAAGTGTCAGAGGATATAAAGATAGTTCCACTTGTTCCTAACGATACATTACAACACCCGTTGCCCACGGTTCCTGTTCCTATAGCGGCGGCGGCATTGTCTCCTGCTCCAGCAGCAATAATGATCTTATCGGAGAGGCCTAATTTTTTCGCAAGCTCTGGCAAAAGATTTCCGACTTTCTCGTAGCTTTCATAGAGTTTTGGGAGCTGCTCTTCATTAACGCCACAAATCTCGCACATTTCTTTTGACCATTTGCGATTCTTAACGTCAAGCAAGAGCATTCCAGACGCGTCAGAATAATCAGTGCAGAAAGCCCCGGACAATTTATAAGCTATATAATCTTTCGGGAGCATTATTTTGCGTATCTTGCTGTAATTTTCTGGTTCGTTGTTCTTGAGCCACAAAATTTTGGGAGCCGTGAAGCCTGAAAAAGCTATATTAGCTGTGTATTCGGAAAGTTTTTGTTTACCAACGACGTTATTCAAGTAATCTGTTTCAGCTGCGGTTCTTCCATCGTTCCACAAAATAGCCGGACGTATTACGTTATCGTTCTCATCAAGAATAACAAGCCCATGCATTTGTCCGCCACAGCTTATTCCTGCAACCGTCGTCTTATCAACACCAACAGTAAGTTCAGCAATTCCTTGGACGGTCTGAGCATACCAATCTTCTGGATTCTGCTCCGACCAGCCCGAATGAGGGTAAAAAATTGGATATTCGCGAGAAACTGTATTATGAATCTTTCCGTTTTCGTCCATTAAAATCAATTTTACAGCAGAAGTTCCAAGATCAATTCCTATGTATAGCAATACTATCCCCTCTTCGAATAGAACAATTTAAGACACACACAAACACACCGACAAGTCTTCGCCAAGTGCTTGCGTAAAAACTAATAAACATACTTTTGTATAGTCTGCGAAATTCAATTTATGATATTGTGGAAAATTTAATTTGTCAACAGATAAAATGCTAAAGAATACACCAGTATCAATAACTCATTTCATTATTGTCTCTTTCTCCGCCATTCTCTTGGGGATATTCCGTAAATTGTTTTGAACGCTCTCGAAAAATGCATTTGATTCTCATAACCTACAGATACGCCTATTTCACTTATAGGGGTCTTCGTCAACGTCAATAACTCTGCAGCTTTGATCATTCTGTAATTCATTAGGAATCTTTGCGGCGATTTTCCCGTCGCAAGCCTGAATATTTTTCCAAAATAGCTCCGGTCAAGTTTCAATGCCGTTGCAATTTCCTCAACAGTGATATTTTTCTGGTAGTTATTCTCAACATAAGCAACCGCCTCGCGTATGTAAGAATCACGCAATCTATTCGCGACGTTAATTCCGGCATTATCGGCTGAACGTGTCAAGTAATCCACGAACATATATAAATGTCCTATTAACTGAAATTGTGATGCGTTATTGTTCTCAACTATCTGCAACATTTCATTCTTGAGCTTTTCCCGTAAGTCTGGTAATTTTGTCCTGTATATCGGCTGTTCCGGCGAAAATCCTGCAACTTCAAGCGCATGTTTTACTCTCAATCCGTCAAACTCGAGCCACGTATATTCCCAAGGATTTGACATATCAGCTACGTAAGTGTTGACCTGTTCGGGAAATATCAAGAAGCCTTCGCCGCTATGAACTTTGAAAGTATTTGTATGTCCGTGTGAATCATCAGCGTATAAAATTCCTCTACCGTTGATAACGTAATGAAATAAGTAATGATTTCTTCTTGCCGGCCCGAATGAATGTCCAGCTTCACAAGTTTCGAGCCCAAATTGATAAAGGCCAAGATCAACAAAGCTTTGATTAGGGAATATCGAAAACTTTACCTTGTGCATTATATTTTCTCCTTACAATTGAAATTTTCACGACAAAAATAACGCATTGAGGTATATTCTAGCAAGTATAGAGATATTTATAAAAGCACGGTTCACTGTAAAATTCAAAACACCTAATTTTTCCCGATAAAATTTTTCACAAAGGAGAGCTGCTAAATATGGCAGGATTATCGCTTCAACATATCTACAAGAAGTATCCTAATGGTTACGAGGCAGTCAAGGATTTTAACCTTGAGATAGCGGATAAGGAGTTTATCATTTTCGTGGGGCCTTCGGGTTGCGGAAAATCAACTACCTTACGAATGGTGGCAGGGCTTGAGGACATCAGCAGCGGGATTCTGAAAATCGGCGATCGTGTAGTCAATGACGTTGAGTCAAAAGACAGAGATATTGCTATGGTGTTCCAAAATTATGCGCTTTATCCTCACATGACTATCTATGACAATATGGCGTTCGCTTTGAAGCTTAAGAACACCCCGAAAGACGAGATCGATAAAGCTGTAAGAGAGGCTGCAAAAATCTTGGAGCTTGAAAAAGTTCTTGATCGTCGTCCTTCACAGTTGTCAGGTGGTCAACGTCAGCGTGTTGCTATGGGGCGTGCTATAGTTCGTAATCCTCAGGTCTTCCTTATGGACGAACCACTCTCAAACCTTGACGCAAAATTACGTGTTCAGATGCGTGCAGAAATAGCAAAGTTACACAACAGACTAGGCGCTACGATAATTTATGTTACTCATGACCAGACTGAAGCAATGACTCTCGGAACTCGCATAGTCGTCATGAAAGATGGAATAGTTCAGCAGGTAGCCTCCCCTACAGTTTTGTACAACGAGCCGGATAATCTATTTGTGGCGGGCTTTATTGGATCTCCGCAAATGAACTTCATCGACGCTGTATTTGATGGCACGAGTCTTGGAGCCGGTGGAACAAAATTTGAACTTCTCCCTGACAAAGCTGCCGTGTTGCGTGACAAAGGCTATCTCGATAAGACAGTTGTAATGGGTATACGCCCGGAAAACGTTCACGACGCTAAAGCCGAGAGTCTTCACAAGTTGACTGCTTCGTTTGAGGCAAAAGTTACGGTGTTTGAGCTTCTTGGCGCTGAAGTGCAATTGTATTTTGATTTTGCCGGTGCTTCAATGTCCGCAAAAGTTGACCAAGCAAGCCGAGCCGCAGTTGGAGATATAGTAAGTTTTGCTTTTGATGCTGAGAAGATTCATGTGTTTGACAAAGATACTGAACAGGCAATAGTTCACTAGGAGGCGGCGAACATGAAACGGTTAATTTTAAGTTTGCTGTTCGTATTTTGCGTTACTAGCATTGCTTGGGCAGCACGTCCAATCGAAATTGAGTTAGTGCAGTACAAACAGGAAGCCCTAAAGATATTTGATGAGCTTGCAGAAAAATTTAACTCCACGCATGATAATATTCACCTGAAGGTCTCGTCACCTAATGAGCCTATGACGATCTTAAAGACGAGATTTATTCGAGAGAATTACCCGGATATTATAGGCATTGGCGGCGATATGGACTTCTCGAACTTTCAGGACGCGAAATTACTTGCAGATGTTTCAGGTTATAAAGGGTTATCGACAATCAAGAAAGCATATATTGACATTATTGAAGGGCTTGAATTTGTCCCGACGCCTGGAACTTTCGGAGTCCCTTACATGGCAAACGCTGCGGGCATTCTCTACAACAAAGATATTTTTGACGCCCATGGCTGGACGATACCGGAGTCTTGGCCCGAATTTATCAAGTTATGCGACGATATTCAAGCAGCAGGGATTCGACCTCTATATTTCGGCTTCAAGGATACATGGACGACTTTAGCTCCGTGGAACGCTCTTGCGGTTGGCCTAGCTCCTGCCGATGTATGCCAGCAAGTTAATCTCGGTAACACTACATTCACGGAAAAATATCACGAAACAGCCGAGAAAATTTATGCTATGCTCAAATACGCTGAAGAAGGTCCGTTTGCTTATGGTTACAATGACGCTTGCACAGCCTTTGCCCGTGGTGAGTCAGCTATGTATGTAATCGGAAATTACGCTATCCCGCAAATACTTTCAGTCAATCCCACTATGAATATTGATTCGTTCGTTATGCCAGGGAGTGAAGACCCCAACGGCCAGACATTGAACAGCGGTGTTGACCTTATGTTTTGCGTGATGGAAAACAGCCCTAACAAAGCTGCGGCTTATGAAGTTCTTGATTTCCTGCTTGCCCCGGAAAATATTCAGCTCTATGTTGATGCCCAAAACTCCGTGCCATGCAAGACAGGCGATTTCAAGCTTACCCCCATGCTTAACGGCATGAGAAAGTATATTGACGCTGGAAAAATGGCCGACTATCACGATCATCATTATCCTTCAGAAATGGCAGTAGATGCTCAAATTCAGACGTACTTGATCAACGGCGATATTAATCAGTTCTTGGCCAAGTTCGATAAAGATTGGGTACGTTACAACAGGGATATTATTAGCAAACTGCAAAAGTACAACGCTTCACATTAACGCTAAAGGAGGTATAAACATGAAAAGTCAAAACGAGAGAAAACGCACTTTCTTGTTAATCGCTATTCCGATTCTGTTATTATTCTTCGGGTTCAACACTCTGCCATTGCTTCGCGGTTTTATCTACAGCTTCACGAACTTCAGGGGCTATGGCTCATATGATTGGGTGGGCTGGAGAAATTACATTGATCTCTTCACAGATACAAGGGTCGGAAATTCGTATTGGTTCACATTCAAGCTGGCATTGTTCGCTACGATACTGATTAATATTTTGAGTCTGATAATGGCCTTGGCACTCAACAGCAAAATACGTTTCAAAAGTTTCTTACGAGGAATGTATTTTATCCCGAATATCTTGGGCGCGTTGGTTGTTGGTTATATATTCAGCTACATATTCACGTACATTTTACCGGCTCTGACTCATGCTGCGAGTATGTTGGCAAGCAAAACTTGGGCATGGGTTGCGATCGTTATAGTATGTGCGTGGCAGTCAATCGCTATGAACACGTTGATTTATATTTCGGGTCTCCAGACAGTTCCGGAAGATGTCTACGAGGCCGCATCACTTGATGGTGCTACGGGCTGGAATAGGTTCCGCTATATCACGTTCCCGTTGATAATGCCGTTCTTCACGATTAACATGGTCTTATGCATGAAGAATAACTTAATGGTATTCGATCAGATCATGGCGTTGACGAAAGGCGGCCCCGCTCAAAGCACTGAATCAATTTCCTACTTGATTTACAACAACGGTATGAACGGCGGGCAATTCGGTTTTCAGAGTGCTAATGCTGTGATATTTTTCATAGTAATAGTCGTAATTTCCGTGCTTCAGTTAAGATTTCTGAACAAGAGAGAGGAGCAGCTGTAACCCATGGAAGATATAAAAGTTAAAGAAAGATTTAATTGGCCCGTAACGATATTATTATTGCTTGGCCTATTTACCGTTTTGTTCCCGCTGTACATGACCATAGTAATCGCCTTCAAGCAGCCTAGTGAAATGACTAATAACGTTGTAGGACTTCTGTCATTCCCGAAGTCATGGAGCTTTGATAATTTCCGCGAGGCAATGAGAGTTACAGATTTCTGGAGATCATTATTCAATAGCTTCTTGATTACTGCCGTAACTATGGTAATTTCGATCGTGATTCACTCGTTGATGGGTTATGCAGTTGCTCGTAACATGAACACGAATAGATTTTACAGGTTCAGCTACTACTACATTGTAAGCGGAATGTTTGTCCCGTTTGCGATTTTGATGATGCCACTTGTAAAACAGACGGCTCAACTTCATATTGATAACGTCTTTGGGGTAATAGTTCTCTATGTTGTGTTCTATATGCCAATGAACGTTTTGCTTTATGCTGGTTACCTGAAGAATATTCCCATAGCGCTTGAGGAAGCTGCACACGTTGACGGGGCATCGACTTGGACGACGTACTGGAAAATTATATTCCCGTTAATGTGGCCTATGCATGCTACTGTTGCAGTATTGACGGCTCTTGGCACATGGAACGACGTAATGACTCCTCTTGTAATCATGTCAGGGAGCGGCATTAATACTCTTCCACTTGCTCAGCTTAACTTCCAAACTCAATTCGGAACAAATTACAATCTTGCGTTCGCGTCATACCTTCTTGCTTTGTTGCCTATGTTAATATTCTATCTCGTTGCACAAAAGCAAATAATCAACGGCGTAATAAATGGAGCAGTGAAATAAATATATGTCAATCGAATACGATAACAACACTAGAATTTTTACTCTACACACAAATAATTCGACATATCAGATGCAGGCAGATAGCTTCGGTTATCTGCTTCACCTGTATTATGGGAGAAGGGCTAATGGATTTGCTGATTGGGAATTAACTTATGCGGACCGTGGATTTTCAGCTAGTCCATATGATGCAGGCAATGATCGTACATATTCGCTTGATGTTTTGCCACAGGAATTTCCGTCACAAGGCACAGGCGATTATCGAAATACTATGCTCGAGGTACGAGACTCTGAAGGAGTTTACGGGTGTGATTTGCGTTATGACGGCTATGAGATTCGCGACGGTAAATACTCATTAAACGGACTCCCCGCTGTATATGCTAATCATAATGAAGAAGCGCAGACTTTAATAATCACGCTCAAGAATGTACGGCTTAATCTCAGCGTAAAACTTTTATATGGCGTATTACCAGATAAGGACATCATAACCCGCAGCGTCATTATCAAGAATGAAGGCACAAAGAAAATCACGGTTATGAAGCTTTGTAGCGCATGCCTTGATTTCACACACGGAAGCTTTGATTTAATTACGTTTCACGGCCACCACATGATGGAAAGACAGTTTGACCGCCAAGAAGTTCATCATGGTTCCAGCTTAATCGGCAGTCGTAGGGGAATGTCTTCCCACCAGTATAACCCGTTTCTAATTCTTGCTGATCATGACACTACGGAAAAATCTGGACGTTGTTGGGGTATGCAATTCGTATACAGCGGAGGTTTTGAGGCCGGGGCAGAGCTTGACCAGTTTAATCAAACACGCGTATTTATGGGATTGTCGCAGGAAAAATTTGCTTATGAGCTTGAGGCAGACGAGGAAATTATCGGGCCAGAAGTTATTATGACGTTCAGCAATGAAGGATTCGGTAAACTATCGCAGAATTATCACGAGTGTATCAGAGAAAATATTCGCAGAGGAAAATTCAGAGACTCAAAGCGTCCTATAGTTTTAAATACTTGGGAAGCGTTATATTTTGACTTCAATGGCAAAAAAATTATGGAGGTTGCCCGAGAGGCCAAGGAGCTTGGAATTGATATGCTTGTAATTGATGATGGCTGGTTCATGAATCGTAACGATGATTGTAGGGCGTTAGGAGATTGGACGGTTGATGAATCAAAACTAGGCTGCTCATTAGGTGAACTTGCGAATATGATAAACGAGTTGGGGTTGAAAGCTGGATTGTGGGTTGAGCCTGAAATGATAAGTGAAGACAGCAGATTGTATCGTGAGCACCCTGACTGGGCAATGATTATACCTAACGAGAAACCTACACTTGGCCGAAATCAAATAGTGTTAGACCTGTCGCGCAACGATGTCAGGGAATATATCTTCAACGTAATATCAAGCATACTTGAACAAGCCAATATTGAGTATCTCAAATGGGATTATAACCGCTCAATCAATGAAGCATTCTCACACGAGACTGACAACGGGAAAACAATGTATGATTATATACTAGGCTTGTACGAAATTCTCGAACGCATAAATTCATGTTACCCCAATGTTCTTATTGAAGGTTGCGCGGGTGGTGGAGGACGCTTTGATGCTGGAATGCTTTACTATACTCCGCAAATTTGGTGCAGTGATAATACTGATGCTATAGACCGTCTAAAAATTCATTACGGAACTTCTTTCGGGTATCCGGCCAGTGTTTTAAGTGCTCATGTATCTGTTTGTCCAAATCATCAAACCGGAAGGATTACACCGTTAAAGACTCGTTATATAGCAGCAATGAGCGGAGCTTTCGGCTATGAACTTAACCCTAGTTTTCTTAGTGCCGACGAGAAGCAAGAAGTCATTAGTCAGATTGAGCAGTATAAGCAGAATAGCAAGATTATTAACGAAGGTCTTTATTACAGATTGAGCGCCCCTGATTGCGAAACGTTCTGTGCCTGGGAATATATATCACGGGACGGAAGCAAAATATTACTAAACGTAATAACGCTGTTGAATCACGGGAACATGTCGCAAATATACGTTACACCAAAAGGCTTGACCCCAGGAGCGTTTTATCGTGATATTGAGAGCGAGAAAATTTATGCTGCCGATATATTAATGGACTCTGGTTTTCCGTTGAAGATGCCTACTCGGGATTTTGAAGGCTATATATTTAGATTTGAGAGAATACAATGATCAATAGACGGCCAGGAGGGGAATTATATACTTATACGTCATGCGAAGTACTGTATCAATTACCCAAGACAGTTACTCTATCACCAGCTCTTGCGGATCCAGCTTCAAGGACTTTCGCGAAAATCCCCTCCCTAGGCATAACACAATCTCCGGTTAACTCACGAATAGCACAAGAAGCATGACACTCCTTGCCAATTTGAGTAACTTCGCATAACGCAGAGCCAATTTTAAGTTTTGTACCTACAGGCAGTTTATATAGGCATAACCCCTCTACTAAAATATTTTCGGCAAAAGCTCCAGCAGGTAGGTTAATTTTGACTTTCTCCTGAACTTTTTGAACGCTCTCAACTCCAAGCAGGCTAATTTGTCTATGCCAGTTCCCCGCATGAGCATCGCCTATGATTCCGTAATCAGGTTTCATTTCTATAGCGTCCACTGAAAATTTTTGAGTGCCTTTTTGGGTGCTTATGTTGACAGAACGAATAATCCCGAACTTTTCCGCACAGTCCGCTGATCCTGAAGATTGCAACATTTCCACACCGTGGTGAATTGCGTGAATGACTGCCGCAAGATTTTCTGTTGAGGCTTTTCGGCTTCCTGGAAGGTTAATTATTAAAGTCGTGCCTCTAATCCCGGCTTCCTCACGAGAAAGACAGGCGCGCGGAGTAATTTTGAGGCTAGCTGCTCTCATTGCTTCTGGTATTCCTGGTGCTCTGCGTTCGATTACTGCTAACGTTGCTTCAGGAGTTATATCGCGAGATGAAAAACCTGTGCCGCCAGTTGTCAATACAAGAGGAATTTTTAGATCGTCAGCACAATGAATCAATTCCGCTTGAATCTTTATAGCTTCGTCCGGCAAAATCGCAGTATAAACCACCTGCCAGTTTTCACTTTCAAGCATTTCCTTTAACGCGGGACCGCTAGTGTCCTCTCGTTCGCCTCGTGAAGCTTTATCGCTGATCGTTAAAATTGCTGCTCTAGTATCCATTTAATTTCTTTCTCACTCTCTATGATAATCTCCGTGAAGTCCGCCTGTTTTACTGACGAGTCTAATATCCGAGATAACAATATCTCTCTGTACTGCCTTGCACATGTCATAAACGGTCAAAGCCGCAATAGAAACCGCGGTCAAAGCCTCCATTTCTACGCCCGTTTTTCCTTCGCAGCTAATCTCCGCTGAAATTTCAACCGAGCTCCGCTTTTCGTCAAGCCATAATTTAAGCTTCACGCCCTCAATCTGAATGCTATGACACATGGGAATTATATCCGGAGTATGTTTTGCCCCCATTATCCCAGCAACCTGCGCAACTGTCAGAACGTCTCCTTTTTTCATGCCTCCTGTGCTTATAAGCTCAAAAGTTCTCTTGTTGATAATGACTCGTCCTGCTGCTTTAGCTGTTCGTTGAGTGATTGATTTTTCTCCCACGTCAACCATTTTTGCCCGACCCGTTTCATCAAAATGTGTGAAGTCTTCATTCATGTTGCTTATTGTATCAGATAAGTGATTTTCTCTCAGCCTCCTATTTCAAACATTTTGCGATATTCACTTACAAGTTCTTCATTCTCAAAGCTATGGGCTTGCGGTTTTGCCTCTATTGCTGTGCGAATGGTCAACGCTAATTTTTCAGGACGATCTATTTTGTTGGTCTCTCTAAGTATCTTACGGAGATCGAAATTTTTCGCAAAGCATAAACAGGGTTTCAACATTCCATTTGCAGTTAGTCTAATTCGATTACATGAGCCGCAAAATTTTTTGTTCATAGCACTGATAAAACCAAGACAGCCCAAAAAACCTGGTATCTTGAAATATACGGCAGGGCCATTCCCGTGAATACTTGTATCAGGTGTAATAGCTGGATATTTACCACGAATTTTAGCGAGCAGTTCTTCATTATTGACAGAGCGAAAATTTTTTGCCTCACCGATCGGCATCATTTCAATAAAGCGGACATCAATTGGTCTATCTTTAGCTATGTTCAAGAGTGCTTGCCATTCATCGACGTTGCAATTTTCTTGAAGCACCGAGTTAATTTTGACTTGAAGTCCGGCCGAAAGTGCTGCATCAATTCCGGCTAAAACATTATCAAGCTTATCGAAACCAGTAATTTCACTAAAAACTTTTCTGTCTAGGCTGTCAAGAGAAATGTTGATAGCTTCCAACCCAGCATCTTTCAAATTTTTGGCATATAGCGTTAGTAAAGCTCCGTTTGTTGTCATTGTTATATGTCTAATGCCTGGAATTTTTCGCAACTCCTGAACAAGCCATGTTATTCCCTGTCTAACTAATGGATCACCGCCCGTAATCTTCAGCTTTGATATTCCACATTGCGCTGCAATCTTGACAATTTCGATAATTTCCTCATAAGTCAATATATCGCTCATTGGACTCGTTTGAATACCCCGAGGCATACAGTAACGACAACGAAAATTACATCTGTCAGTCACGGATATTCGCATGTAGTCAATTTTGCGGCCAAAAGAATCTTGCATGTTGATTACCTAAATACAACGTTTAGATCAGCTAAGAATTTTTGTCTGGTCTGTGCCGTCGTCTTCAAACACGAGATACTCATCAAAGTCAAGCCATATTTTTGAGGCTATTGCTATTTGTCCGTAAGTGTGTCCAGCCGCAATTACTCGTATTTGTGTCCCGTCAATGTCAACTCGGCAATCATTAACATCACCCAAGTAATAAGCCTGCGTCAATGTTCCACGTAAGACTCCTTTATCCGTTCTCATAGTTATATTGTCAGGTCTAACAGCTACGACAACTTGGCCGCGTTTATCTCCGGAATAAAACATACTTTGACCGCCTGAAAATTCGATTTTGCCTTCTGAAGCTGTACCGTGTAAGAAATTTATCTTGCCTATGAAATCCGCCACAAATTGATTCACGGGGTTGCGATAAATATTCATGGGGGTGTCAACTTGTTGAACTACGCCTTTATTGAACACGATTATACGATCACTCATAGCCATTGCTTCTGTTTGGTCGTGAGTTACATATACAACCGTTATCCCGAACTTTTTCTGCACGTCCTTAATCTCAAAACGCATTGATTCACGTAATTTAGCGTCTAAGTTGCTCAAAGGTTCATCAAGCAATAAGACTCGCGGATTACTCACCAACGCACGGCCAAGAGCTACACGTTGTTGTTGACCTCCTGATAATTCGTTGGGCATTCGTGAAATATATTGCGACAAGTGAACAGACTCGAGAATGTTTTCTACACGTTGCTTAATCTCATTACGTGAGACTTTCTGAATCTTTAACGGGTAAGCTACGTTATCGAATACATTCATGTGAGGCCAGACCGCATAAGACTGAAAGACCATACCTATATTACGTTCATTAGGAGGAATGAATTTACCGGAGCCGCTCACGATAACATCATCAAGCTTTATTTCGCCCGTCGTAGGTTTCTCAAAGCCCGCGATCATTCGTAACATTGTAGTCTTCCCACAACCTGAAGGGCCAAGCAGTGTAACGAACTCTTTATCGGCAAAAACGTTGCTGAACTCCTGAATAACTTGTACATTTCCGTAAGATTTTGTGATTTTATTAAGCGTTATTGATGACATTAGATCGAAAACTCCCCTTTCGTTAATTTATTGAGCAGCCAATTTACGATCACTACCATTATAAGAATCCCCGTTGCTATTGCGCTGGCTGTCTGTTGGCTGTGATAAGTCTGGTAAGTGAAAAGCTCATAGCCTATAGTTTTCGTGTCAGTTGAGTATAAAAGCGTTGACATAGTTAGCTCGTAAAAGCTCGGCATGAAGATTAAGAACCACCCCGCAACAACCGACGGAGCTATTAGCGGTAAAGTTACGTCCTTGAAGCCTCGTTGCCATTCAGCCCCGGAGATCAAAGCAGCTTCCTCAAGTGAAGGGTGTATCTGACTCATTGCAGAAACCACCGTACGCATACCCATTAACAGATATTTCACCATGTAAGCAACTATCATTATAGTGAGAGTGTTGTAAATGTTTATGCCAAAACGTCCCGACATCGTCATTATTAACGCCAACGCTATAACCACGCTCGGAGTCCCGCTCCCTAACGTTATCAGGAAATCTGGAATTTGTCGTCCCTTTGCTTTCGTTCGAGTTAAAAGCCACGCCATCACACACGAAATTATTATCCCGGCTGTAGCGGCTACTGACGCGGAGATCAAACTATTCTTGGCCGTATCGAGAATCCCTTTACGAGTCAGCAATATATTCCAGTAACGCGTCGTGAAGTTCGTTGATGATAAAGCCTTGCCGAGATTCTTTGTTACCGAAGTCATAGCCACCGTAGCAAACGGAATCACTACAACTATTAACGCAAACAAGCTCACTAGAATCGTAATAGGCCAACGCCATTTTCCAAGCTCTACTATGTTCGGACGAGTTGATTTTCCTGAAACGGTTATATATTGCCTATTGCCGCAAATAAAAGTTGACACGTAAAGCACTATGTTAGCAATTATCATCAGCGACACCGCCAGCGTAGTTGCATCAGTGAGTCCTTCAGCCGATCCAACGTAAACGTAATCTATAATTCTCGTCGTAACCGTATCAATTTGTCCGGGCGCACCGATTATTGAGGGAATGCCATAACATGAAGCCGCCGACACAAAGACTAATAACCCCGCCGCAACTATTGAAGGCAACATTATTGGAAATGTAACAGTGAGGACAGTTTTCAGTGGGGACGCACCAGAAATTTTTGAAGCCTCCTCAAGCGACGGATCCATTTTCTCCATAGCTCTTGAAATCGTAATAAAAGCATACGGATAATAAAACGTTGTCAGCACCCACACAAGCCCGCCTATAGTGTAAATGTTGAAGGGATTTTCAGCGAGGCCAAGAATATTCTTGATGAATACGTTTAGAGTCCCGACCCTAGGATTAAGAAGACGAAGCCACGCCATAGCACCAACATACGGAGGAACCATATACGTCATCACAAAGAGAGTCCGGAAAAATTTTCGCCCGTATAGATCCGTTCGCCCCACCAGCCAAGCTAATGGAAATGCAATCATGACTCCGAATATCATTGAAAGCGTCGCTGTAACAAGAGTATTTCTTAAAGCGTTCCAGTTAAGAGGGTACGTGTAGATTCTCTTGATAGCCTCAAACGTAAAGCCATTCTCCCCGAAAAACGACCGGAATATCAAATAGCACATCGGCCAGACGTTGAACACCAGCAAGAACGCCACAATCAGACAAATTAACGCGGTCTTAAAGTTGAGATAATTCTTCAAACTACTTCACCTCCATATAACAAAAGCCCCGCCATTTAAGACAGGGCCATAAGATTCAGAATCGTTATTGCTTATTCTTGACGCGTTCTTCAAAGTTTGTGCGTAACTCCGTGCGATCCTTTAGGCAATTTTCCCAGCTAACCGGCATTGAGTTTTTCACGATAGTATCCGTAGCGATTGAGTCATAAGGAATTGCGGGAGGATTCTTGAGGACGGAATGCATCCAGCCTTTCACGATATACTGCTGACCTTCTGGCGATAAGAACCAATCCGTAAGCTCTTCACAAATTTTTGCATTGCTATGTGCGCTCCATTCGTCCTTGATTGTCATGATTGGCGAGGGCACACAGATAGTTCCGTCGGTCGGATAAATTACTTCTAGTTCGCTGTCTTCTTCTTCACGTTTCTTGAGTACAGACTCTTCCAGGATCATAATGATTTTGCATTCGCCTGTTTCAAGTTTTGTGAGTGCCACTGATCCAGACTCAACCATGACTTTATTTTCCGCGAGCTTATCGAAATATTCATAGCCGTATTTGTCTTTGAGGGCCGATATAGCTACGAGTGCTGTACCTGCGGTCAACGGGTTAGGCATTGAGATAACGTTCTTCATAGCCGGGTCATAAGCGAAGTCCTTAAACGATTGCGGGAGTTCTTCCTTCTTAAATTGTTCGGGATTGTAAGCTAGGATCATGTTGAGATTTCTGACTGGATACCAATAGCCTTCGGGGTCATATTCAAGCGCGAGGTTGTCAGTCTCTTTTGATTTATAAGCGTGAAGCAGTCCAGCGTCCTTTAACTCAAGCGCATAAGAAGGATCCGCCACCATGAGCATATCACAGCCAAGCTTTTTCGTATCACGTTCAGCCGCGATTTTTGCCTGTAAAGTTCCTGTGCCGCCGTAGAAAAATTCAACGTCATAATCCGGAAATTTCTCGTGTAAAGTTTTCGTCATAGCCTCGATAACGTCTTCATACATGGAAGTGTAAATAGTAACCTTGGGTTTATCAGCCGCACTCGCCATGCAAGCCACCAACAAAATAGCCATAACTGCCATTAACTTTCTCATTAAGTATAGCCTCCTTGAAACGTTTGTTGAATCAATTTATCACAAAAGTTTAAAAATGTCATTCAATTAAGGAGGTACACTGAATGAAGAAAAAACTTTCGTGCATATTATTGCTTGTAATGTTGCTCATGAGCAGTCAAGCTTGGGCGGTAATGATTGGCGGAAAAAATAAACGGTTATTCCACAACAACAGAAACACGAGACAACGGACTTCTAGCGGCTCTTGCAAAAACGAAATTCGGAGATCAGAAAATTTTAATTACCTCGTCAATGATTCTTACAGAAACCACCGGAGAGACTCACTGGTATCTCATCGATCTCATTATTAACGGTTATTCCAACTGGTTCTACGATATTTATTTCACGGTATTGAGCAATGACTCTGATGGCAATATTTCACAATCTCGTTTCGGTGCGTGGCGTTATCCTGAACGTGAAGGCCAAACAACTTCCGGATATATCAAGGACATTAAGACGGGAATCTTTGTCGATGGTTTTGACGCTGAACTTGTTGTTGCTGCGACAATGGAAGCTACAAATGATAATGCGTTTATCCCTGTGCCTTATGGAAATAAGGACGTTGATGTAAGACTCGATTTTGGGGCGTTATTTGACAATGATTCAGGATATATTCGTTACAAAAAGCTTGATGAACTCAACGTATCGTGGGACATTAGAGGACTCAAAAAAGATATATTTGTCAACTTAAATGGAAACAAGAATGTTGCCGAAAGTTCGTGGAATAATACTAATGACTCTATAGCTTCACCGTATATTTTGCTCAAAGCTGCAGTGGGCGATTTTAATCATGACGGCTACGAAAATGAAATCGCAGTACTTACGTCTAACGCACGCGCAATATCTATGTATCTCTATCAGATAACTTACGACACGGACGCACGTAAATTCAGCATAAAAGCAATGCCTAATTCATTCAGGAATGTTTATCGCTTCAACTCGCCTGATTTTTTCATAGGATTGGGCTACAACGGCAGCTTCCGTACTCTTGGCGGTGATATTCTTGCTGGAGACTTTGACGGCGACGGCAAAACTGAAATTGCGGTAGTATGTTATGGAGATGCTACTTTATCAGAACACGATACCGAACAAGTTCAAATGTATCATCGTGCTGCAATTGAACACCTTTATACAAACCTCTACAAATGGAACAACACGACAGGAACACTTGACGCTGTAGAGAATAGAAATGACAGTTATGGCATGAGCTACTCAAGGGAAAATTATACGTGGCACAAGGCTCGAGTAGGCTCAGGGGAGGACTCAAAGCTGTAACGCTTGATATTAACGGAGATGGTACTGACGAAATAGCTATTGCCGGTGCAAGATCTAGACTGTATGAATACGCACGTAAAAATAGGGCGAGCAGCAGCAAACATGCTAAGCATTATGCTACTTATAAAGTGACCCCTTTCATAACGTTGGTCAGCATGGATAAATCCGACAGAAAACTTAAGCCCACAAAAAATTTCACTTACGAAGGAGAGATAGCTAGATATTGACATAGTGTAATATAGTACTCTAATCCGTATAAAACTCGATATAAAATTTTTGTAAAGGAGGTAAAATCTGCTGCATAGGGTTAGAGGGATGGAGTGTGCAAGTCAAAGCACAATAAACACTGAAATTTGATAGCTGAACAAGCAAATCACTACCGATGGCTAGTCGGGAAGTCAAGCCTCCGGACTGTCGGACAAACTCAAGTAGCTGCGGCAAAAGAGGACAGGGAGAACGAGGAAAAATCGAAGAAGTGTTTAACTCATAATATTACACTTTTTACGTAGCAGTAGAACTTGGCAAGCCTACACATGTAATTAGCGACGCTGATAGAAGCTATATGGTTGTACTTCAGGCTCCTCCTTATCACGTTGACAATATCACGGACGACGGGACAACATTAACGCAAATACCTACGAATTTCTCTTACGTCAAGGGCGCGACAACAAGTTATGAGAAAAGCTCTGTATCCTAGGATAAAGCGAACACAAAATTTGACATTCATAGCACTGTCGAAACGTTTTTTGCTATAGACTCCGATACAACTAGAAACGTAGTCCAAGGTTACCAAAATGTCAAGTCTACTTATGGCCTCGTGAAAACTATTGCCGGCTTTATACCAGGTGTCAGCAATTACGCAAAGGCAGCCGACGGAGTTGTGAATAAAGCTACGGGTTTCCTTGATAGCTTGATGGATAAAATCGAGTATATACATGAGGGCTTTAACGATAGCATAAATACGTCAAAAGCATTGAGCAACGTTATGACCGAAAGACTTGATATGATTCATTACGTAACATCAGACCAAAATATCTGGCGTTACCCAATCCTGATGAAGCCTGCTCCAGAATGGGGAATTGATTACACTTCCGTAGACAAATACGTTACAAAACAGGATTTCATTACGTTTACTCTATATGATGAAGTTCGAGACGTGATCGTACAGAATGACAACCAGTATCAGCCGACACATGAGAATGGAAATTTATTCTCTTACCCTTCCAGCGTGGAAAATATTGAGGGTTATGCTGAGAAGCAAAAGGTTTTGAGCCGCCTTAAACGTTTGTAGATTGGTACGACGACAAACACTGACACATTAACATTCGAGGAAGCCAATGTAAGTTCCGACACAAGATCAACTAAAGTTACACAAGGATATATTCGCAGGGGCTTTCACTGATTGATAGTCTATTCGGCACAAATTTAGCAAAAGTTCCAGCTCCGGAAAATTCAACGTTTACTAGGACGGAGAAGAAGAGCGAGAAGATTCAATTTAACCTGCCAAATGTTGATGGTACGATACTGAATAATGGCTATACATACGATTATCGCGCTTATGTTGCTGAGAATGGCGCAATTACGTGTGGCTTTGCAGTGAACAAATTCAACACTAACAAGGACTTATTCAGCCCTCAAAGCCTCTATAGCCAATATCCTGATCCTTCGTTTGTTCTGCCTTATAAATTCACACTCAAGGATAGCTCCCAAACGATCCCGACTTTCCAAGTTAATTCACAGCGAAGGGAAGCAATGTCTATGCGCGGAGTGAGATTTTATGCAATCGACTTCAATAAATATACTTCGAACAATCTGTACTGGGTAAAGGACAGAGAAGAAGCAAGCCTTGCCGAAAAAGTTTATATTGGCGAGTCTCAATCAATCAGCATGACCGGTTGGCGAGATGACGGCGATAACAAAGCATGGGCTAGAATCAACTTTACACCTAACATTACTGTGAATGGACATTATCAACTCTACGCAGAAATTGACTATGCCGGCGATGAAGTTCACAAGAAGCGCGATGTAACAACCGATCCAGGCGGCAATAATGAAGGCTACTTTGAGTTCGCTGTTGAGAATCTTCCCACAGTGGCAGCCACCAGTATCAAGAATGCAAGCTTCAAAGCCAGCGCAGAAGACGAGATAATATTTCCTGATATTACGTTCAACGGCATAGAAAAATGGGAGCAATTCTACAAGGAATACATCGCAGGTACAGAAGGGCCTGTCAGCATGGAGGTAGTAATAACAAACAATATGCCCTACACTCTTCCTGATACTGAAGTAACAGCAGTTTACTATGATGATGAATTGTTGAAAGAACATACCATAGGCAGCGCAACGTTCGTAAAGAAGTTCACTCTCTTCCCTCATGAGACTTACAAGTTTGACGTAAATATTGATGCTGATATTGCTGACAAAATGCGTAAGGCAGATTTTACATTTTGCTCGTATACTCTTTTCTGGCTTGAGGATCTCTTTGACTCTGTATACGGAGAGGGCGATACTGATCCAGACCTTGAAGTCTTCACGGCTGATATAGACGATAATGATATATATTTTAATAGCGTAACGAAAACATACGAACTGTCGCATGATATACCAGTTCTTTGGAGGCTGGGAGAAGTGGTCGAAATGGTCAACACGTCCGAAACAGAAAGCGTTGACGATGAAACTACATCAAACATTACTGTTTCTGCTTCAGCAACGGAAGAAGATTTTACGATCACTTGGAACCCCGAAGACGCAGAAACAACCAAAACGGATAACGTTGAAATCACGATAAGCACAATCCCAGGAATAACTCTCAAAGGCAACTATGGCTTCACGATAGAAATATCAGAGGACGGCGAAACTTGGGAGGAATTGGAAGTCTTGACGCTTGAGCAGAATCTAAATCTTGATGAGGAAACAGACAACGATAATGGCTTACATTCATCTAGTGGCGGCTGTGATGCTGGAATTTCTGCATTAAGTATCTTGCTTCTGGCAGTGGTCGTTATTCGCAAACATTAGGCCCAACTAAAGCCCTCGTGATAGTATGATCATGAGGGTATAATTTTACGTCAATATAAGGAGGTATAAATTCATGAAAAAGTTCTTAATTGCAGCCATGTTGATGACGTTTATGTTTGCTGGTAGTGAGTTTGCGGCTGATGTAGATATTGGCTAAGGCTATCATTTTCCGGACGGTTTTGCCATGATTCTAATAACGAGTTCTGACGGTAGCTCTATTCAAAACGCTGTTGACCAGATTCAAGACGGCGGGACGATTTATCTACAAGGAAATTTCAAGCTGAAGAAGAATATCACAATCAATAAAAATTTAACGATTTCAGGAATGAATAACACTGTTCTGGACGGCAATATAAACTTAGATGGCATTATTATATGCGAGAAAAGTAGTGATGTTACGCTCGAAAATCTCGCTATAACCAACGGGGGCGGAGGTGTAATAATTAGGAAAGGTAGCAACGTTAAAATAATAAGCTGCGATATTTACGAGAATTATCGCTTTCTCGGAGGCGGCATATTATCACATGCTGATACACTTACGTTAATGAGTTGTGATATACACAATAATGCTGCCATGCTAGGTAAAGGCGGAGGAATATACTTAGAGGGCGGCACAGTTACGATTACCGATTGCAACATAACAGATAACACTGCTGCAGTGTGTGGCGGAGGGCTTGATGCGTCAAAAGCTACCATAACAATGCAAAACTGCACAATCACTGGAAATAAATCAGTTTGGGGTGGTGGCATTAATCTTATTAATTTAGGAACAAAACTAACAGCGATAAGTTGCGATATTTCAGGTAACACTGCTTCTATTTCAAGTCCAGACATCTCTTTACAGAGTGGCGCAACATATGAGGAAGTAAACGAGTAGGAGGAAAGTTCAAATGAGTAAAAAATTTTTTATAGGACTGCTTGTAATTTCTCTCGTAGCTTTGGCCGGAGGTTGTGAAAGCAGTAATAGCCCTATAACCAACACAACAGACGTAGATACAGCTTTGAAAGGAGCTTGGACATCATCAAATAATGGCACAACCACAATAACTAGCACGAATACGGACAGTAAAAATGATCTTAAAGAGTTGGAGGCTTTATTTGAATCATATAGCGAAATTCCGGGCGACGTACGAGAACAATACGAAGCAGAGAAGAAACGACTTCAGGAAGAGAACACTGTCGTACCAGTAAATGCAACTGTAGCAAGTGCTGTGTTTCTCTTTGATGACTGCAATATTTCAGGCGATAGCGGCACTGCTAAACTTACGGCGGTTGTAATTCTAAGCGGAGATTCTTTATTCGTGCCAATATGCTATAACGGTGTTGCAATATCTACGCAGCGTAACAACATAAACGAGTGGACAGCGACAACTCCCGACGGAGGCACATTATCAATCAACATGGAGTCGGAAGAAAAGATTAACCTTTCGGGAAAAGTTCATTATCTTGACTATGATTGCGAATTTAGCACGGTTATAGATAAAAATTTGCATAATTCAATAAATCCAACAACGATTTTGGACGGCACTTGGAAATTAAGCGAAACTCAAGGCGGTGGCTGTTTAGCTATTGACTCCAAGATTACTTCCGCTGTTATTCCAGACGCAGTGTCAATATACTTCAAAGATACCAAGGAAGACAAAGCCTGCTACGTAAAAAGTGTAATATTATGAGTTAAACACTTCTTCGATTTTTCCTCGTTCTCCCTGTCCTCTTTTGCCGCAGCTACTTGAGTTTGTCCGACAGTCCGGAGGCTTGACTTCCCGACTAGCCATCGGTAGTGATTCGCTTGTTCAGCTATCAAATTTCAGTGTTTATTGTGCTTTGACTTGCACACCCCATCCCTCTAACCCTATGCAGCAGATTTTACCTCCTTTACAAAAATTTTATATCGAGTTTTATACGGATTAGAGTACTATATTACACTA
>FLNX01003808.1_pt1 | contig 76354 bp, 63 predicted proteins | sample 1140341 | NCBI WGS metagenome assembly FLNX01 (sample SAMEA3878208, study PRJEB12797) | bioreactor metagenome | biome: Moose rumen | place: Sweden | collected 2011-10
TATCGACACCGGCAGCGGCGGCGGCATCGGCTGGGCCTTGGTAGACAGCATGGAACATGCGGAAATCAGGGAAGAGACCATCATCAACCGCCGTTTCTACCATACCATCAAGGAAGTGAAGAACGGGGAAGGCCCGCATCCCATCAAGACCCCCCTGGGCTGGCTGCACATGGCCCATGGCGTCCGGGGCTGCGCCAGCGGCCTCCGCTATGTGCTGTACCTGTACATGACGGCCCTGGAAGATCCCACCCGCGTGATTGCCCGGCCCGGCGGCTTTTTCATGGCCCCGGAAGGCGGAGAGTACATCGGGGACGTGATGAACGTGCTCTTTTCCAACGGCTGGATCTGTGACCCGGACGGCAAGGTGTTCATCTATTACGCCTCGTCCGACACCCGCCTGCATGTGGCCACCTCTACGGTAGACCGCCTGGTGGACTACTGCCTGCACACCCCGGAGGACGGCCTGCGCACCGGCAAGTCCGTAGAGACGCTGAATGCCCTCATCGACCAAAACGAACGTGGTGGGAAGTAATTGACAGTGAGCGCGTTATGCAAATCGACCCAGGGCGGAATCGCCGGGGTTGAATCAAGTAACCAATTGAATAACAATCATTTATTTTCACGGATATGAAAAGAATACTGACAATAAGCGCTGCCCTTACTCTCCTTTCGGCAGTTTTGCAGGCCCAGGACCTTCGCCTGGCACACATTTTTACGGACCATGCCGTTCTGCAGCAGCAGACCCAGGCTCCGGTGTGGGGCTGGGGCAAGCCCGGCGCCCAGGTGAGCGTGTCCGGCTCCTGGAACGGAGAGGACGTGCGCACCCAGGTGGGCAAGGATGGCTCCTGGCGCGTATCCCTTCCTACGCCCGCAGCCGACGGAGCGGCCTATACCCTCACCGTCCGCTCCGGCAAGGAAAGCCTTACTGTGGCAGACGTGGTTTTGGGAGAAGTCTGGATCTGCAGCGGACAGTCCAACATGGAGATGCCCATCCGGGGCTTTGGCTTCCAGGAGATTGAAGGGGCGGCCGAAGCCATCCTGGCCGCTCCGGAAACCGCTTCCCGGGTACGCGTGTTCGACATAAAGACCCCCAAGTGCACAGAGCCCATTTCCGATGTGGAGGCCTCCTGGGCCCTGTCGGATGGAGCCGTGACGGCCGAGACGTCGGCCATCGGCTACTTCTTTGCCAAACGCCTCACCAAGGCGCTGGATGTGCCGGTGGGCATTGTGGTGAATGCCTGGGGCGGCAGCCGCATAGAGCCTTGGATGACAAGGGAAGCCATTGACGCTGCGGGAATTACGGCCGAGGAAAGGGCCGCCATCGACGCCATCGAGGAGAAGCCGGACAGATGGCCGGAGACGCCGGAACTGATCTGGAACGGCCGCGTGGCCCCCATCGCGGGCTATGCCGCCAAGGGATTCCTCTGGTACCAGGGCTGCTCCAACATCGGCCAGGACTGCTACGACAAGCTGCAGGCTTCGATGGTCCGTCTGTGGCGGGAAAACTGGGGAAGGGGAGACATGCCTTTCATCTTCACCCTGCTGGCTCCCTATGAGCACGGAGACGCGGACGGCCGCTGGCGTCCCCATTTCGTGGAAGCCCAGTTGCGCAGCCTGGACCTGATCCCCGCCTCCTGGGCCGTGTGTACCGAAACGCTCGGCGCCAATACCACCATCCATCCTTCCAAGAAGAAGGAAGTGGCCGACATGATGGTGATGAACGCCTTGCAGAACGTCTACGGAAAGCGGGTGGGCCTGACGGTGGAGTATCCCACCCCGAAATCCATCGAATTCCTGGAGGACGGGCGGGTGAAAATCCTGCTGAACAACGTGTGGTCCAACCTGATGTCCATATCGGCCCGGAAAATTGTGGGCTTCGAGCTGGCGGGAGAGGACCGCGAATTCAAGCTGGCCGATGCCGAGGTGGACTGGGACGGCCAGACCATCTACGTGAGCCAGGCGGAAATCCCGCACCCCGTGGCGGTCCGTTACGCCTTCCGCAACTGGATGGGCGCCAACATGCAGACTTCCTTCGGCATTCCCGTCCCTCCCTTCCGTTCCGACGACTGGGAGTATTAAGCCTCCGTTGAATGGAAACGCCTGACCAAAAGGCGTTTGCAGGAAAACGTCTGGTAAAAGAGACCATCATTTGTAATTAACTGACTATATGAAAATTATATTCAACGTTGCGCTTGCGGGGCTTTCGCTCGCCCTGCTGCTCTCCTGCCAACCTAAAGGGAAGGTAACCGTACAGTGTGCCGATGTCACCGTGCGTCTGCAGCCCGTTTCGGCCGAGGTGGTGCGCGTGAGCGTGAGCCCGGACGGGCAGTTCCGTGACCGGCAGAGCCTGGCCGTGTTGCCGCAAGAGGCTTTCAAGGACTATACCGTAAAGGAAACGGCCGAAGGGCTGGACCTGAATACCGCTGCCCTGCGTGTGCGGGTGGACAAAGCTTCCGGCCAGGTGGATTTCTTCCGGGCCGACGGAACCCCGCTCACCGGCGGGGGGCAGAGCACTTTCACGCCCATCGAGGTGGAAGGGAAGGAAGCCTACAGTGTGCGCACCCGGTTCACTTCCACTCCCGAAGAAGCCTTCTACGGTCTGGGCCAGCACCAGGCCGGGGAGTTCGACCACAAGGGCCGGAACGAGGAATTGTACCAGTACAATACCAAAGTGAGCGTTCCCATGGTGGTTTCCAGCAAGGGATATGGCCTCATGTTCGACGCCTATTCGCTCAGCCGCTGGGGGAACCCTTATCCCTACCGCCAGCTGGGGCAGCTGCTTAAGCTTTACGACAAAAACGGCGTGGAAGGTGCGCTCACGGGTACCTACAAGCCCCGGAAGGGTGCTCCGATCGTGCAGCGGGAAGACAGTCTGTACTATGAGACGGAGTTCCATGTGAAGAACTTGCCGGACATTCCCCTGAATGGTGCCACGGTTACTTACGAAGGCTATCTGGAAGCTCCGGAAACGGCCGATTATCACTTTATCCAGTACTATGCAGGTTTCCAGAGCACGGTGATAGGAGGGCAGGAGGTGATGAGCCGCCGCTGGCGTCCGGCCTGGAATCCCAACAGCTACAAGTTCACCGTGCACCTGGAGAAGGGCGTGAAAACCCCGGTGAAAGTGGAATGGGAACCGGACGGAGGCGTTTCTTACATCGGCCTCAGGGTGGCCGAACTGCTTACCCCCGAGGAGGAGGACGGCATCAGCTTCTGGAGCGAATTCGAGCCGGAGGCCGACTATTATTTCATAGCCGGAAAGGACTATGACGAAGTGATCCACGGCTACCGCAGCCTTACCGGAAAAGCCCCTGTAATGCCCAAATGGGTGCTGGGCTTCTGGCAGAGCCGGGAGCGTTACAACACCCAGGAAGACCTGGTGGAAACCCTCCGGGAAATGCGCCGGCGCCACATTCCGGTAGACAATATCGTCCAGGACTGGATGTATTGGAAAGAGGACGACTGGGGCAGCCATGAGTTTGACGAAACCCGTTATCCGGACCCCGAAAAGATGATGGACGACGTCCATGACATGAACGCCCGCCTGATGATTTCCGTCTGGCCCAAGTTCTACACCAACACGGAGCATTACAAGGAGCTGAAGGAAGCCGGCTACGCTTACACCCATGCCGAGGATGCCGGACTCGTGGACTGGCTGAACCATCCGCAGACCTTCTACGATGCCTATAATCCGGACGCCCGCAAGATGTTCTGGCGCCAGATAGACGAAACCCTTTATACCCGTTACAACCGCAAGATAGACGCCTGGTGGATGGATGCCAGCGAGCCCAACCTCCGGGACTGCCTGCCCATGGACTACCTCAAGTGGCTCACTACCCCCACCGCTCTGGGCCCTTCCACCGAGTACCTGAACGCCTATTCCATCGTGAATGCCGATGCCATTTACAACGGCCAGCGCAGCCTGGAACCGGACCGGCGCGTGTTCCTCCTCACCCGGAGCGGCTTTATCGGCGAGCAGCGCTACAGCACCGCCACCTGGAGCGGCGACATAGGGACCAGCTGGACCGACATGCGCATGCAGATGGCCGCCGGCCTGGGCTTCTCCATGAGCGGCATCCCGTTCTGGGGCATGGATATCGGCGGATTCTGCGTAATGGGCAAATTCTACGATCCGGCCAATGCCGACGAGTGGCAGGAGCTGCAGACCCGCTGGCACCAGTTCGGTACCTTCGTGCCGCTGTTCCGCACCCACGGACAGTTCCCGCGCCGGGAGCTCTGGAACATTGCCCCGGAAGGCTCTCCCGCCTACAACAGCATCCTCTCCTACATGCAGCTGCGTTACCGCCTGATGCCGTATCTGTACTCCCTCGCCGGCGCCGTGAACTATGCCGACTACACCCTCATGCGCGGCCTGCCCATGGATTTCCCGGAAGACAGCAAGGTGCGGGACCTCTCGGACCAGTGGATGTTCGGCCCGGCCCTGATGCCCTGCCCCGTGTATGAGTACAAGGCCCGCAGCCGCAACGTGTACTTCCCGGAAGGCTCCACCTGGTACGACTTCTACAGCGGTGCTGCCATCGATGGCGGCCAGAACCTGGTGGTTGACGCCCCTTACGAGCGCATTCCGCTGTACGTCCGCGCCGGCAGCATCCTCCCCGTCGGGCCTGCGATGGAATGGTCGGACGAGAAACCCGCCGACAACCTCCTCCTGGTGGTTTACGCCGGGGCCGACGCCGACTTCACCCTCTACGAGGACGACGGCCTCAGCTATGGCTATGAAAAGGGCGCCTGCAGCACCATCGGCCTGCATTGGAACGATGCGGAGCGCACCTTTACGGTGGGAGCGCGCAATGGCTCCTTCCCCGGAATGCTCCAGGAGCGTACTTTCCGCATTGTGGTGGCCGATCCCGGGCACCCCTTCGCCTTCGACCCGGAGGCCAAGGGCACCGTTACGCTCAACTATACCGGAACGGCCGCTGAAGCGAGGATTGCCGAGTAAGATTGTTTAATTTGAAGATTTACAGCATGTTCAAGAAAATTGTTTTGTTTGCCCTGGCCGCCGCGCTGCTCTACGGCTGCTCCTCCGGTAATCATCCCAAGGCCATCCCTTCCGATGCGGCCGTGGAGGCCAAGGTGGAGAGCGTCCTCAAGGGAATGAGCCTGAAAGAGAAGGCCGGCCAGATGGTCCAGCTCACCATCATGGTGCTGGAAGACGACACGCACGAGGCGCTGGACCCCGCCAAGCTGGACAAGGTCATCGGCGAATACAAGGTGGGCTCCATCCTCAACGTGATGCATGACGCCGCCCATACCCGCGAGCAGACTGCCGCGATGGTTCAGCAAATCCAGGACAAATCCATGGAAGTGCTGGGGATTCCCTGCATCTATGGCCTGGACATGATTCACGGCGCCACTTATCTCATAGAAGGCTCCTTCTATCCGCAGGAAATCAACCTGGCCGCCACCTTCAACCGGGACTATGCCCGGATGATGGGCGAGGCCATGGCCTATGAAACCCGTGCGGCGCAGGTTCCCTGGGTGTTCTCCCCGGTGATGGACCTCGGGCGCGACCCCCGCTGGCCCCGCATTTGGGAAAGCTTCGGCGAGGATCCCTACCTGCAGGCCGAAATGGCCCGGACGGAAACCCTGGCCATCCAGGGCGACGACCCCAATCACATCGACCTGGAGCACGCCGCCGTGAGCATCAAGCATTTCATGGGCTACGGCGTGCCGCATACCGGCAAGGACCGCACCCCGGCCTACATTGCCGAGAACGACCTCAGGGAGAAGTTCTTCCGTCCGTTCAAGGAAAGCTTCCAGGCCGGGGCCCTCACCTCCATGGTGAATTCGGCCTCCATCAACGGAATTCCCACCCACGCCAACAAAACCCTCCTTACCGGCTGGGTGAAGGAAGACCTGGGCTGGGACGGCCTCTTCGTCACCGACTGGGCCGATATCGACAACCTTTACGCCCGTGACCATGTGGCCGCCAACAAGGAGGAGGCCGTGGCCCTGGGCATCAACGCCGGAATCGACATGATCATGGACCCGTACGATCCCGAGTGTGTGAACGTGATTGTGAAACTGGCCGAATCCGGAGCCATCCCCATGTCCCGGATAGACGACGCCGTGCGCCGGGTGCTCCGCCTGAAGGTACGCCTGGGCCTGTTCGACAACCCCACCTGGACGCATGATTACCCGGAATTCGCCTCCGAGCGCTTTGGCAAGGAGTCTTACCAGGCCGCGGTGGAGTCCGAGGTGCTGCTCAAGAACGAGGACGGCATCCTGCCGCTCAAAGGCACGGAACGGATTCTGGTCACCGGCCCCAACGCCAACAGCCTCCGGGCCCTGAACGGGGGTTGGAGTTACCGCTGGCAGGGTTCGGCCGACGAGTTCGCCCCGCAGTACAACACCATCCTGGAGGCCATGCAGCAGCGTTTCCAGCATGTCACCTATTCCCCGGGCGTGGAGTACATAGAGGTTCCCATGGCCTGGCAGTATGAGAACCCCGCCGGCATTCCGGCCGCCGTGGCCGCCGCCCGTGGGGCCGACGTGATTGTGGCCTGCGTGGGAGAGAACTCCTACTGCGAGACCCCGGGCAACATGGACGACCTGAACCTCTCCGCCAACCAGAAGGAACTGGTGCGCCAGCTGGCCGCCACCGGAAAGCCCGTGATCCTGGTGCTGAACGAGGGCCGTCCGCGCATCATCGGCGACATAGAACCCCTGGCCAAGGCCGTGGTGGACGTGATGCTGCCTTCCAATTATGGTGGAGACGCCCTTGCAGCCCTGCTTTCCGGCGATGAGAACTTCTCCGGAAAACTGCCTTTCACCTATTCCAAGCACATCAACGCCCTCCACACCTACGACTACAAGGTGTCTGAGCACCGGGAGGTGATGGGCGGCTCTTACAACTACGACGCCATTATGGACGTGCAGTGGCCCTTCGGCTTCGGCCTCAGCTATACCAGCTTCGCCTACAGCAACTTCCGTTGTCATTCCGGGCGCAGCGAAGAATCTTCATTCACAGCCTCCGATATCCTTCGCATCAGCGTGGATGTTACCAATACCGGCAGCCGGGAAGGCAAGGAGGCCGTGCTGCTGTACAGCTCGGACGAGGTGGCTTCCCTGATTCCGGACGTGAAACGCCTGCGCGGCTTCGAGAAAATTGCCCTGGCCCCCGGCGAATCCGCCACTGTGACTTTTGAAATTCCCGCCCATGAACTGGCCTTTGTGGGGGCCGACGGAAAATGGCGCCTGGAAGAAGGCGCTTTCCGGCTCTCCTGCGGAGGACAGGGCCTGCAGGTGAATTGTACTGAAACCAAGGTTTGGAACACCCCCAATATCATCTGATGGAAAGCAAGACCGACCAATTCCTCCGGGAAGTCCGGGAAGAGCTGGAAGGGAATATCCTGCCCTTCTGGCTGCGCCTCAAAGACCCCCGCGGCGGCTTTTACGGAGAGATGGCTTCCGACGGAACCATAGACTACGACGCTCCGCGCGGGGTAATCCTGAACGCCCGTATGATCTGGGCCTTCTCCGCCGCTTACGGCGCGCTCCGGAAAACCGAGTACCTGGTGGCTGCCATGCATGCCAGGGACTGGTTCCTGGACCATTTCTGCGACCACAAATACGGAGGTGTGTACTGGAGCGTAACCCCGGAAGGGGAGCGCTTGGACGCAAAAAAACAGCTGTATGCCCAGGGCTTTGCCATTTACGGATTAAGTGAATTGTATAAGGTATCCCGTGACGACGAAGCCCTAAAGGCGGCTGTGAACCTGTTCAAAGTGGTGGAAACCTTCTTTGCCGACCATGAGAACGGGGGTTATACGGAGGCTCTGGACCGGGATTTCTCCCCCTTGGCCGACATGTCCCTGAGCGTCCACGACATCAATGCGCCCAAGACCATGAATTCCCACCTGCACCTGCTGGAGGCCTATGCCAACTTGTACAAGGTTTGGCCGGACCCGAAGCTGAAGGAGGCGGTGAAAGCGCTGCTGGAGCTGGTGTGCGGCCGAATCATGGGGCCGGAGGGGCATCTGCAGTTGTATTTCCTCCGGGACTGGACGGTGCTGCCCGGCGCCGTGTCCTACGGGCACGACATAGAAACCTCCTGGCTGGCCCTGGAGTGCGCCCTGGCCCTCAAGGACGTGGAAGTGGTGAACCGGGTGCGCCCCTGCTGCCTGGCCATGGGCCGGGCCGGCAACGACGGCCTGCTCCCGGACGGCTCCATGCTCTACGAAAAATTGGAAGACGGCAGCCTGGACGAATCCCGCCAATGGTGGGTGCAGGCCGAGGCAGTGGTGGGAAACCTTTGGCTGTGGAAATACCATGCCGATGCGGCGGGCGCCTCCCGCGCCCTGACCGCCTGGAACTATATCCGGGACCACCTGGCAGACCGCAGCGGGGGAGAATGGCACTGGGCCATCCTTCCCAGCGGGAAACCGGACCTGGCGCAGCCCAAGGCCGGCTTCTGGAAATGCCCCTACCACAATTCACGGATGTGTTTGGAAGTAATGAAAATATTTGAATAAAATGGCAAAACTATCGGAGAAAATCGGCTATGCGCTGGGTGACGCCGCCGCCGGCGGTATTACATGGAAGGTCATGTCTATCGCGTTCCCCCTGTTCTTCACCAACATTTTCGGCCTCACGGTGGCCGACACGGCAACCCTGATGCTGGTTGCACGTCTGTTCGACGTGGTCACAGACCCCATGATGGGTGCGCTGGCCGACCGTACGCAGTCCCGCTGGGGCACCTATCGGCCCTGGCTCATCTTCGGGGCCATCCCGCTGGGGGTAGTGTTCGCCCTGCTACTCTATACCCCGGACTTCGGCCTGGTGGGGAAGCGCATCTGGGCCTATTCGCTGTATCTGCTGATGATGGCGGTGTATACGGCCGTGAACGTGCCCTACGGTTCGCTCCTGGGCGTGATGACCGACGATGACAACGAGAAGAACGAGTTCTCTTCGTACCGGATGGTAGGTGCCTATGCCATGGGCTTTGTCACCCTCCTGTCCTTCCCTTACTTGCAGAAACTCGTCGGGGGCACGGAGCAGCACCAGTACGCCGTGCTGGGCGTGGCCCTCGGAGCGCTTGCAGCCCTGGGCACGCTGGCCTGCGGACTGCTTACCAAGGAGAGGCTCAAGCCGGTGAGGGCGGAGAAGTTCTCCTTCAAGCCTTTTGCCGACCTCTTCCGGAACAAGCCGTGGATCTATCTCACGCTCATCGGCATCTGCACCAATTTCTTCAACGGTTTCCGCTATGCAGTGGCCGGTTACCTGCTGGAGTACTGCCTGCACGGGGATGTCACGGTATCCGGTCTCATCATCAATTATACGGTGTTCATGACCTTCGGGGAGGTTACCTGCATGATTTTCGGCGGCCTTTCCCCCCGTTTTACCAAGTGGGTGGGTTCCAAGAAGAAAGCCTTCAGCTGGGCGGCCCTCATCTGCGCCGTCACCTCCGTCGCCTTCTTTTTCATCCCGATGGATCCCAGATACATCTGGGTGATGGTGGCCTGCGTGATTCTCACTTCCGTGGGCATCGGCCTGTATTCTCCGCTGCTTTGGTCCATGTATGCCGATGTGGCCGACTATGCCACGGAAAAGAACGGCACTTCCTCCACGGGGCTCATCTTCTCTTCCGGTACTATGGCGCAGAAGTTCGGTTCGGCCATCTCCGGCGCACTGGTGGCCTTGCTGCTCGGACTGGCCGGCTTTATTTCGGGAACGGACCCGGCTACGGGACAGACGGTTGTCACCATTACCAACGAGCCGGCCGTCCAGAAGATGATCTGGGCCATTTTCTCCCTCTTCCCGGCGGCCATCGCCTTCCTGATCATGCTGCTGCTCAAGCTTTATCCCATCAAGAAGTGACAAAAAACCGCAGACGCCCTGAAACGTCTGCGGTTAAATTTTTAAGCCGGCGGAAATACTACCAGCGGTCCTCGTCGGATACGCTGAGTTTCTTGCGGGCGTGACGGCGGCGGGCGCTAAGGACGCGACGGCCGTTGGCGGAAGCCATCCGGGCGCGGAAACCGTGCTTGTTCACGCGCTTGCGGCGGGAAGGTTGGAATGTTCTTTTCATGATATCTTTGTTTTTTTATATTTTCGGATAAGGGCTGCAAAGATAGTAATTCTTGCTCAATCTGCCAAATATTTTTTGTATCTTTGGAAGCCATGGACAAACTCTTCCTCATAGACGGACACGCACTGGTGTTCAAAATGTATTACGCCTTCCTGCGCAGGCCCATGATTAATTCCAAGGGGGCCGACATGTCCATCCTCTACGGTTTTACCAAGTACCTGCTGGAACTGGCCGAGCGGGAAAAACCCAACTACCTGGCCGTTGCCTTCGACCCGCCGGGCGGCACCTTCCGGAATCAGCTTTACCCGGAGTACAAGGGGACGCGTCCGCCCACGCCCCAGTTGGTGATAGACGCCCTGGAGCCGCTCACGGAGCTGGTCCGGTACATGAACGTACCCGTTCTCATGGTGCCCGGTTTCGAAGCCGATGATGTGATAGGCTCGGCCGCCGTCCGCTTTTCCGGAGAGAATCTGCAGGTGTACATGGTAACCCCGGACAAAGACTTCGGCCAACTCATTTCCGAACGGATTTTCCAGTACAAGCCCGGCAAGGGCGGTGCGGACGTGGAGATTGTGGGGCCGGCGGAGCTTTGTGCCAAATGGGGCATTTCCGATCCTTCGCAGATAGTGGACATGCTGGCCATCTGCGGAGATACGGCCGACAATGTGCCCGGCGTGAAAGGCGTAGGGGAAGTGGGTGCGGCCAAGCTGATTGCCAAGTACGGTTCCCTGGAGAACATTTACGCCCACCTGGAGGAACTCAGTCCCAAGCAGCGGGCCCTGTTTGAGGAGGCCCGTCCGCACATGGCCCTTTCCAAGATGCTGGTTACCATCAAAACCGACATGCAGCTGCCTGTCGCACTGGAAGATATGCGCTACACCGGAGTGTTCCGGCCGGCCATCTGGGACCTTTTCCAGCAATACGAATTCTCTTCGCTCCGGAAATATCTTGCGGGTACGGAGAAACCTGATACCGCAGCCGCCCGGAACGGCCCTTCGGACGCGCAGAAAGACGTTTCCGTGCCCAATCCTGTAGAGGTGAGCCTGGAAGAGCTGGCGGCCGCCAAGCCGGAGAAACTGGGGTTGGCCCTCGCCGGAGACACGCTTTTGCTGGCGGCGGGGGAGAAGGTGTGCAAGATTCTTCACTTCGTTCAGAATGACGGCCCTGTCATCCTGAGCGCAGTGAAGGATCTGCTGGAAAACCCGGCCGTCGCCAAGTACGGCGTAGACTTGAAGCGGATTTCCCATGCCCTGGCAGCTCGGGGGATCGGCCTGGAAGGGAAGTGGTACGACATTGAGCTCATGCATTATGTCCTGAATCCGGAACGGAGCCACGCCCTCTCGGCCCTGGCGCAGACTTATCTGGGCGTAAACCTGGAGGAAGTCCCGGAATCGGCCGTTACCGGTTCCCTCTTTGACGAGGATATCCCGGAAGAGGCCGAACAATCCCGGCTGAAGGAAGCGGTGGTGCAGATACCCCTGGGCGACCTCCTCCGGGAAAAGCTTCCGCCCCTCTACGAATCCATGGAGGAGCCGCTGGCCAAAGTGCTGGCGCAGATGGAAAGGGATGGAGTGAAGGTGGACCTGGGGCAGATCCGTTCTTTTGCCGACGGCCTCAGGAAAGAGCTGGCAGAAAGGGAAAACAGAATCCGGGAGATGGCAGGGGAACCCCAGCTGAACATCTCCTCTCCCAGGCAGGTGGGGGAACTCCTTTTCGAGAAACTGAAGCTGGATCCCAAGGCCAAAAAGAGCGGCAAGGCCGGCCAGTACAGCACCGACGAGGCCACCCTGCTGGCCATTGCCGACAGGCATCCCATCGTGGAGGAAATTCTGGAATTCCGGGCGGTGAAAAAACTACTCTCCACTTATATCGAGCCTTTCCCCTCTTATGTTTCGCCCGTGGACGGAAGGGTGCATACTACTTTCAACCAGGCGCTTACGGCGACAGGACGCCTGTCCAGTTCCAATCCCAACCTGCAGAACATCCCCGTCCGCACGGAACGGGGCAAGGAAATCCGGAAAGCCTTCATCCCGGGGACGCCGGACGGGGTGATTGTATCGGCCGACTATTCCCAGATCGAGCTTAGGATCATGGCGCACCTCAGCTGCGACGCGCACCTGCTGCAGGCCTTCCGGGACGGGGTGGACGTACATGCCGCCACGGCCGCCAAGATCTTCGGCATCCCGGTTTCGGAGGTTACGAGGGAGCAGCGGGGCATGGCCAAGACGGCCAACTTCGGCATCATGTACGGCATCTCCTCCTTTGGGCTCGCCCAGCGCCTGCATCTTTCCAGGAGTGCGGCCAAAGAGCTGATAGACGGTTACTTCGCTTCGTTCCCGGCCATCCGTTCTTTCATCGACGGCAGCATCGCCTTCGCCCGGGAGAACGGTTATGTGGAAACCCTTTTCGGCCGGCGGCGCTACCTGCCGGACATCCAGGCCCGCAACGCCAACCTCCGTTCCCTGGCCGAGCGGAACGCGGTGAACGCCCCCATCCAGGGGACATCGGCCGATATCATCAAGCTGGCCATGATTGGCGTTGCAAGGCGGATGAAGGAAGCAGGGCTCAAGAGCCGCATGGTGTTGCAGATCCACGACGAACTGGTGTTCGACGCCCTTCCCTCCGAGGTGGAGGCGCTCAAGGCCCTCGTGGTGGAGGTGATGGAAAACGTAGTTTCGCTGTCGGTACCTCTTACGGTGGAATGTTCTACCGGAAAAAACTGGCTGGAAGCCCATTGATATGGATTATTTGAGTTTATCGGAAAAAGCATTGGTGGAAAGGGCCATGGACGGGGACCAGATGGCCTACCGTGCCCTTTACCAGATTCACGAGAAGGCCGTCCGGGGCCGGGTGAGCGGCTATTTCAAATGGAAGGCCGATGTGGATGACGTGGTGTCGGAGAGTTTCCAGAAGGCCTTCGCCGCCCTGGGCAGCTTCGACACTTCGCGGGAATTCCGGCCCTGGGTGATGACCATCGCCACGCGCACGGCGCTGGACCACCTTTCCGGAATCCGCCGGGAAGACGAGAAGAAGGAAGGCATCAAGCAGAAGGCTTCCTCCGAGGGCCATGAGGGGAATGCCGAACTTACGGATATTACTCCGGAGGAGGAAATCATCAACTCGGAGGTGCATGAGCGGCTCATGCAGTATATAGACGAGCTGCCTTCCCTGTACAAGGACGTAATGATCAAGTACATGATAGAAGAACTTGAGTACGAGGAGATTGCCCGCGAACTGGACCTGGCCCTGAATACGGTCCGCACCCGGATCCGCCGTGGCAAGCAGCAACTTTCGGAAATGATGTTAAGGGGGGAAGTGGAATGAACGCCAACGGGTTTCTGGACTTTATCCGCGCCGATTTCGCCCTTACCTCCCGGCAGGAGGAGCAGTTCCGCGCCCTGGACGCCCTGTACCGGGAGTGGAACGCCAGGATCAATGTCATTTCCAGGAAGGATATAGACGCGGTGTACAGCCACCATGTCCTGCACTCCCTGGCCATCGCCCGCTATCTGCAGACAGTGGAGGGGTTGTGGGAACAGTTTGCCTCGGCCCGCATTCTGGACCTGGGTACGGGCGGTGGTTTCCCCGGCATCCCGCTGGCCATCCTGTTCCCGGATTCCCATTTTGTCCTCTGCGACTCGGTTGGAAAGAAAACGCTTGTGGCACAGGAAGTTGCATCGGCCTTGAAACTGGAGAACACGGAGGTGGCGAACGCCCGGGCAGAGACGCTTCCCGGCGGTTTTCAATTTGTGGTGTCCCGCGCCGTGGCCGCCCTGCCGGACTTCTATCCGTGGGTGAAGGGCAAGTACTCCCAAGGGATCCTGTACCTGAAGGGCGGCGACGTGAACGAAGAGATTGCCGAGGTGATGGCCCGTCACCGCCTGCCCCGCGGAAGCGTGTCCACCTGGCCCGTCTCCTGCTGGCTGCAGGACCCCTACTATCAGGGCAAACTGGTCATCCACATCAGAGGAAATACGAGCCCGGGCGCTTCAAATACATGAAACGGACAGAATAAAAACCTTAACACCATGAAACGATTGCTTTTCCTTCTATTGCCCCTTGCCCTTGCGCTTCCCCTCCGGGCGGGTCACAACAATTTCAAAGTCTCCGTATATGTCAGGGCTTATGAAGTGGAGAAGATGAAAGACACGGAGTGGCTGGAGTCCAGCTGGAAGACCATCTCCAGCCAGCTGGACGTAGACAAGATTTACCTGGAAACCCATCGGGACCTGTTGCTGGTGGACGACGCCACCCTGGAAAAGGCCAAGGCCTTCTTCAAGAAACAGGGCCTGGAGGTGGCCGGCGGCATCACCTTCACCATCAACGAATCCAACGACTTCGAGACCTTCAGTTACTCGGATCCGGAAGACCGGGCCATGGTGCAGAAGATTGCCGAACATACGGCCCGCCATTTTGACGAGTTCCTGCTGGACGATTTCTTCTTTACCAGCAGCAAGAAAGAAGTGGAAATAGCGGCCAAGGGCTCCAGAAGCTGGACCCAGTACCGCTTGGAACTGATGAACGAGGCCGGCCGGAACCTGGTGGTGGGCCCCGCCAAGGCCGTCAATCCCAAGGTGAAGGTGATTATCAAATACCCCAACTGGTACGACCATTTCCAGGGCCTGGGCTTTAACCTGGAAGACGGCCCGCAAATCTTCGACGGAGTGTGGGCGGGAACGGAAACCCGGGACCCTGCGGGTAATCAGCACCTGCAGAACTACTTGAGTTATAATATTATGCGTTACTTCGAAAACCTTTCCGGAGGACGCAACGGCGGCGGTTGGGTAGATTTTGGCGGCCTCTTTAACAGCATGGACCGCTATGCCGAGCAGCTGTTCCTGACGGCCATCGCCAAGGGCCGCGACGTGATGCTCTTTGCCTATAACCAGCTTCTGGACGTGAAGTTGAACCCGATGTTCCGGGCCCCCTGGCAGGACGAGGGAACCAGCTGGAACTACGACAGCATGACGGTTCCTTTCAAGAACGGGAAGGAAACCGTGACCCCTACCACCATGGCCCGCATTGCCGATGTAGTCCTGCGCCAGGCCGACGCTCTGGTGGGAAAACTGGGCGAACCCGTCGGCATTTATTCCTACAAACCTTACCATTCCACCGGGGAGGACTTCCTCCAGAATTACCTGGGCATGATTGGCCTTCCCATGGACATGTATCCTTCCTTTGCAGAGAACCGGCAGACCTTGCTCCTTACCCAGCAGGCGGCGGCAGACCCCGACATCCTGGACAAGATGGAAGCGCAGCTCCGCCGCGGGGGCGACGTGGTCATCACCACGGGCCTCCTCAAGGCCATTCCGGAGAAGATTGCCGATATCTGCGAGCTTCGCTGCACAGACCTCAAGGCCCTGGTGGACGACTTCGGCCGGTATGGCAAGAGCGGAAGGGAAATCCTGATTCCCCAGGTGCTGTACCGGACCAACGACAGTTGGGAAGTGGTGAGTGCCGGCAGGCCGCTCACAGGCGGCGTCTCCGGCTATCCCATCCTGCACCGGGCCACCTATTCGGCCGGTACCCTGTACGTTTTAACCATTCCGGACGACGCAGGCAGCTTGTACGACTATCCGGCGGGTGCGCTGAACGAAATCCGCCGCAGGATGAGCCGCGACCTGGATTTGTACCTGGAGGGGCCGTCCAAAGTAGGCATCTTCCTTTACGACAACAAGACCGTGATCGCAGAGAATTTCAACGACACGCCGGTGGAAGTGAAACTGGTCGGGAAAGAAGGCTTTTCCAAGCTGACGGACCTGGAAAACGGGGAAACTGTTTCGGCCCGGAAAGATGCGCCCAATCCGTTCTTCTTCTTCCGGGAGGAGCCGGCGCCCAAGGCGGCCTTCACCCTGAAGCCGCATTCCTATCGGGCCTTCCGCTACGAATAGGCGTCATTCCTGGAACAGGTCCCGGCGGGGAAGGAGCGGGGAGTAGCGGTTGCGGAGGGAAGTGAACAGGCCGGCGATGTCGCGGGAGAAGCGGGAGCCGCGCCAGCTGGAGGTGTTGGAGATGAAAACCCAGCATTCCCCGTCCGGGTAGGTCTTGATGAGGGCCTGCGTGCCGGAGAAAGAGCCGGAGCGGGTCCATTCCCCGCTGGGCTTGGTGTCGTTCCAGCCCAGGGAGAAGGTGTCTGCATCGAAGTAATTGGTCATCTGGTTCACGGAAAAGTCTGCCAGGATATCCTGCAGGGGGCCGTGCCCGTCGGCACAGGCTACCAGGCGGGCCAGTTCCACCGTAGAGCCCGTCCAGCCGCCCGCTCCGGCCGAACCGGTGACGTTGTTCCCTCCGTAGCACTTTTCCACGGCGGCGTACTTCCCGTCGAAGGAAGCGGTTTTCTCCGCATCCGGCTGCATGTAATAGCGGGATTCTCCGGGATGCCGTTCGCTCAGGTAATTGCCGCCCAGGCGGAAGCCGTGGCACAGGGCCGGTTCAAAGATGTTTTCCTGCATGTATTCCTCGTAAGGCTGTCCGCTCACCTCCTCTATGATCAGGGAGAGCAGCAGGAAACCGAAGTTGGAATACTCCTGGGTGCTGCCCGGCTCGTAGGCGAGCCTGCGCCCCAGCTGTTTCCGCAGCAGGGCGTCCCGGGAGGTGTAGGGGGAGAAGACCGGATCCCCGCCCCGGGTGGTGAAGCCGGCCTGGTGGCGGAGGAGGTGTTCCACCGTAATCAGGGAATAATTGTCGTCGCCGATGTAGGAATCGTATCGGTTCAGGATGCCCAGGGGGCCGAAGACGGGGGAGTCCAGGAACAGTTTGCCTTCCTCCTGCAGCTTCATGACACCCATGGCTGTAAGCAGTTTGGACACCGAGGCCATCCTGAGGGTGGTTCCCGGGGTCATGGGCGTAGTTTCGTCGGCCATTCCGTAGCCTTTGGCATAGACCAGGGAGTCGTTCCGCATGATGGAAAGGGAGACTCCGTGCAGCGACCAGAAGTTCATGAAACTGTCCACCGCCTGGTCCAGGGGCCGCAGTTCCGGCAGGGCCGACAGGTCGTTGGTAATGGCCTCGTTCAGGTTCTGCACATAGACGGGAAGGGGTACTTCTTCCTGGGCCAATTCGGCCTTTCCTCTGAGCAGGAAAGAGCATCCGCCCCCGAGAAGGAGGAGGAAAGCGCTGAATATTAAGAGTTTCCCTCTCACCGGATTTTGCCGGCCCTTCGGCCGAAGTCGATGATGAAGTCGGCGGTTCCTTCGATGCCCAGGATGGAGCTGTCTATGCAAAGGTCGTAGTTGGAAGCCACGCCCCAGGCCCCGAAGGTGTAGTAATTGTAATAGGTTTCGCGGGTGCGGTCCTTGCGGCGCATCAGGGCCTCGGCGTCATCGGCCGAGAGGTCCTCGTTCTCCATCAGGCGCTTGATCCGGTATTCCATGGGGGCGCACACGAAAACATCCAGGCAGTTGAGGTCCCGGAGGATGTAATCCGAGCACCGGCCGATGATGATGGCGTCTCCCCTCTCTGCGATGCTGCGGATGACCTCGCTCTGGATCTTGAACATCATGTTGTCGTTCACGTAGCCGCTGTCGGAATAGCTCAGCCGTCCGGAGGCGAAGAAACTGGAAACCGAGAACAGGCTGCGCTCTTCCCCCTTGGAAAAGAGGTTCTTGGAGTAGCCGCTCTCTTCGGCAGCCTTGGAAATGAGTTCGTTGTCATATACCGGAATTCCCAGCTTGGCCCCGACGGCCTTGGCCACAAAGCCGCCGCCGCTGCCGAAACTCCGGCCTACATTGATGATGGTATTCATATCTTTTGTATCTTATCTTTTGTCATTCTGAACGAAGTGAAGAATCTATATCTGCCCTCCCAGCACCGCCGGGTCGTCCCCATCCTTGAGGCGGGAGAGTTTTTTCAGGAGGGAGGCTCCCATGACGGCGGTAATCAGGGCGGCGATTGTGTCGGAGATGGGGAAGCTGTACCAGACGCCCGCCTCGGATTCCAGCACGGCGGGCAGGATGTAAATGCAGGGCAGCAGGAACAGCAGCTGCCGGGACAGGGACAGGAAGATGGACTTCTTCACCATCCCCAGGCACTGGAACAGGTTGGAAGTGACCATCTGGAAGCCCACGATGGGGAAGGCCAGGTTCATGAGCCGGAGCCCGCGGGCGGCCAACTCATGCAGCACCGGGTCGTTGGTGAAGATGCTCACCGTGGGACCGGGGAGGAATTCCGACACCAGGAAGCCGATGCAGCACACCAGGGTGGCCCAGCCGGCGGTTTTCAAGTACACTTCCCGGACGCGGTTATACTGCCGGGCGCCGTAGTTGTAGCCTGCGATGGGCTGCATTCCCTGGTTGAAGCCCATCACCACCATCACGAAGAGGAAACTGATGCGGTTCACTATGCCGTATGCCCCCAGGGCCAGGTCTCCGCCCCATTTCACCAGCTGCTGATTGATGAAAAGGACCACGATGCAGCTGGCCAGGTTCATCAGGAAAGGCCCCATGCCGATGGCCAGGGAGTCCTTGGCGATGCGCCAGTCTACCCGGTAGCTTTTGAGTTTTCTGGGAAGGCTCAGGAAACGCTCCGGATTCAGGAAGTAGCGGAAGGTGATGGCAAGTGCCATAATCTGGCAGAGGACCGTGGCAAGGGCCGCCCCTTGGATGCCCATGCCCAGGGCAAAAATGAAGATAGGGTCCAGAATGGCGTTGGAGGTTACCGTGAACAGGGTGAGCCCCATGGCCAGTTTGGGGTTCCCGGACGACCGGACGATGCTGTTGAGGCCGAAGTACAGGTGGGTGACGGCGTTCCCGAGGGCGATGATGAACATGTAGGCCCGGGCAAAGGGGAGGGTGGCGTCACTGGCCCCGAAAAAACGCAGGATGGGATCCATCCAAAGGAGGGTGACCAGGGTGAACGTGATGCCCGTAATGATGTTCAGGGTAATCTCGTTGGCCAGCACCCGGTTGGCCACTTTATAGTTTTTCTGGCCCAGCAGCACGGAAATCATGGTGGCGGCGCCGACGCCCACCAGCGTGCCGAAGGCCGTGGAGATGTTCATGAGCGGGAAGGTGACGGCAAGGCCCGACATGGACAGCGACCCCACCTCCGGGATGTGGCCGATATAGATGCTGTCCACCATGTTGTACAGGGAGGATGCTGTCATGGCAATGATGCCGGGGACGGCATATTGCCGGATGAGGGAGCCGATGGGCTTGGTCCCCAGCTCGGTAGGAATGGCGGTATTGGACATCGGCCGGCTAGTCTTCTATGATGGAAACCACTTCCAGGTCGAAGCGGAGGGGGGCATAACCGGGAATCTTGCTTCCGCTTCCGGAAGAGGTGTATCCGAGGTCCGAAGTGAAGAGGGCCACCCCTTTCTCTCCCACATACTTAAGCTGGCTGAGCCCTCCCTTGAAACCGGTGACGATGCTGCTGCTGCCGCCCAGGGTGTATTCATCCATTTCGTCGGCCGTCTTGATGGTGACGGGCTCATAAGTCTTGGAGCTGTCGTAGATGCCGTTGTCTTTGGCTATTTTTTCGCTGGTGGTGTCGAACACCTGCCCGTTCAGGAGGCGTCCCGTATAGTTGAGCCGATAGCTCACTCCGCTGCCAATCTCCGTCAGGTCCGTTACGCCGCTCTGGTCCGATACGAAATAGAAGAGGTCCTTCTCCGCGCTGTCGTCGTCGATGGAGATGGGGAGGATGCCGCTGCCGAATTCGGCCTTCACGTAATCCTTGAGCAGCCCGATTTCCCATTCCTGCACGTCCTCCATCTGTCCGGAGAAAGTGATGGTATAGATGAGATGGGTGGTGGAGGTGCAGGCATTCAGGTATTCTTTCTGCGAGTTGTAGCGGTCTGTGGTGAGCAGCCAGGAGGGAACGACGGCGGTGCGGGTTCCCCCGACGCGCATGCCCGTGAGGATGGCTTCCACTCCGGCGTACCCATATTCGGTGGCGGTGACCGAAGGTCCGTAGTAATTGCCGGTCTGGTAGGTCCCCAGCTGTTTTGCATAGTTCTCGTGCCCGGTGGAGGTGATTTTTCCGTTGAGCCCGCGGATGGTTACGTTAAGCAGGCTGTAGGCCTTTTCGCTGTCCCATACGCTACCGTCGCCCGGGGTGTCTTCCAGGATGTAAATGCCATTGGTGGAGGCGCTGATGCCGGGGTGGTACTCCTGCATCCAGAGCTTGATGTATTCCTGGGCTTCCGTCCCGGTGGAATTGTCTTTGTTGTTGCATCCGGCCGGCACCAGAAGCGTGGCGGCGAGGAGGGTGTATATTGCAGTTTTTCTCATGATCAATCGTTTTCAATGGAGTCTATCCAAATGCGGTAGGCCAGGGCGGAACTTGCAGGAATCGTGCCTTGGATGCGTTTTCCATAGCCGAATTTCCCGTTGAAGAGGATATATCCCTCGTCTCCGGGCTGAACCCCGTAAAGCCCCAGGCGCAGCCCTTCCACCAGGGTTTTGTCCAGGGTGAGGGTGACGGGGGTGAACTGGGTGGTGTCCGTGAGCGACCACCCCGCCGCCGAGGCGACGGATTTTACGTTGGTGGCCACCAGGGAAGAGGCGCTCACGCTGGCCGACGTAAGGGTGTAGCAGGCGTAGTTGAGGGTTACCCGGCCGTCCCAGAGGAGGGAGTCCCTTTTGGCGTCCAGCGTATCGTGCTGGGTGAGCCGGTATACTCCTTCCGTAATGGTTACCGTAGCCGTTTCATCGGCCTTCAGGGCCGTTGAAATGAAGCTTTCTATGTATCCTTCCTGCTTGGTGATGGCGGTTTCCAGGTCGCTTTTCCCGCAGGCGGCGGAAAGGATGAGGAGGCAGGCGAAAAGGATGTGGGGCAGGGCTTTTCTCATGGCAGGAAGGCTTTGATGACGGATTCTACGTAGGCGGCGGCATCTCCGGCGGAGGGGATGTCCTCCCCGATATGGAGTTTTCCCCCAGCGGCGTTCTCATGTCCGCCGCCGTGGAAGGTTTCCCGGGCCAGCCTTTGGGCCGATATCCCTTTCTTGGAACGGATGGAAACGCGGAAATGCCCTTCTTCTTCCTTGAGCAGGAGGCTCAGGCGCACGCCGGCGATGGAAAGCGGAACGTTCACGAGCCCTTCCGTCTCTCCCTCCCGGATATCGAAGCGCTGCTGGATGTCCCGGGTGAGGATCATGTAGGCGGCTTCTCCCACAATCCGGAGCCCTTCCAGCTGCATGTATCCGAAAACCCGTACGCGGTTTTCCCGGTAGCTGTTGTAGAGTTGCTGGAGCAGGGCGTCGCGGTCTACTCCTGAGGCAATCAGTTCCGAGGCCATCCGGAAAGTGGATGGATACACGGAGTTGGCGAAGTTGTTGGTGTCGGTGGTCATGCCGGCCATGAGGGCGTCGGCGCTCTCTGCCGGCAGGGCGGGAACCGTCCCTTCCAGTGCGCTCAGGACCCAGTACAGGAGTTCCGATGCCGACGAGATGTCCGGTGTGGAAAAGACCGCCTGGAAGAAGTCCGCTTCCGGATCCAGGTGATGGTCTATCAGGATTTTGGGCGCCGTGGAAGCTCTCAGGAAGGGTTCCAGGGGCTCCGTGCGGGCCGGTCCGTTGCAGTCCAGCAGGAAAACCAGGTCGCTTTCCCGGATGCAGGATTCCGCTGCGGCGGGGGCGGTGTCGTGGCAGAGGAGGCGGCAGCCCCGGGGAACGATGAAGCGGAGATTGTCGGCCGGCGTGTCCGGGAACACCACACAGGCATCCTTTCCCAGTTTCCTTTGCAGGTAAACCGCCAGGGCGCAGGTTGAGCCCAAGGCGTCCCCGTCCGGGTGCGTATGGCCCAGGACAACCACCTTGCCGGCTGCCTGAACCAGAGACTTGAGCCGGGAGAGGCTCTCTTGGGCGATGCAATCCATTTTAAAAAAATTTGATTTGGCAAATTTACAAATAATATTGCTTTTGATAAATGATTTTTCTAACTTTGTCGGAAGTTTGGGAAATTATAAAAACACTAGAATAATGAGCAAGTCTTTAAAAATCATCCTCGAGATTGTTCTGGCAGCCCTTGTAGTCCTCCTTGTCTGGCTCAACATCGCCAGCATCCAGAAGCCCGTCAAATTCAACAAGGAACTGGAATCGCGTTCTGCAGTCGCCGTCCAGCGCCTCAAGGACATCCGTACCCTTCAGGTCGCTTTCAAGAGCGCCAATGGCCGTTTCTCGCCTTCCGTAGACTCCCTCAAGATGTTCTATGAAACCGGCAAGATGGACATCGTCATGCAAATCGGCTCCAACGACGACTCTGTGGCCGTCGCCAACACGGAAGCCATCAAGAAGGCCAACAAGAAACTTACTCCCGCCCAGATGACGGAAAAACTTCAGGAAGCCTATCTTCAGGGACAGAAAGTCGTGTTCTCTACCACCACCCAAATTCCGGTGAGGGACACCCTCTTCAACAACCGCCCGGATTTCAACATCGACTCCCTGTATTACATTCCTTTCTCCGGCAAGCAGTTGGTGGAGATGGAGTCCACCATCAAGACCGTTTCCGGTGTCCAGGTTCCGCTGTTCGAGGCCCGCATGCCTTACCGCGCCCTCTGCAAGGGCATGGACAACCAACTCCGCATCAACAAGGATGCAGAGTGCCGGGACCAGAACCGTTACGAAGGCCTGCAGGTGGGCAGCGTTTCCGCTCCTAACAACAACGCCGGTAACTGGGAATAGTCCGTTCCATGGACCAGACCCATCCCTCGTTTACAGGAATATCCATTCAAGTTTCCTTGAGTGGATATTCTTTTAAGGTGGTAACCCCGTCGGAAGTTACTGCCTCGCCCTGGCTGGGGGCGGAACACCTGTTTACCACGCCGGAGTTCCAGCACCGGTACAACCGGGTGGAGATTTCCCTGCTCACCCCCAAGGTGTCCCTGGTCCCGGAGATGTTCTTTTCTCCCGAATCGGCCCGGAAGGCCCTCTCGGAGGTGGTGCCGCTGGAAGAGACGGACAAGGTGGAATGGGTGGAAGTGCCCGCCTTCTCGTCGGTCCTGCTCTTCTCCAATTCCATAGGGGAATCGCTTTCCCGCGTCTTGTCCCAGACGGTGCTTCCCGCTTCCGGGGAACCGGTCCGGGTGCTGCCGGAACTGTACTTCCAGCTTTCCCTGCTGGAGGCGCTGGAGGAATACAATAAGATTGTCGCGTCCTGGAAAGACGGCTGGCTGCATCTTACCATAGCCCAAGGGAAAACCCTCCGGCTGGCCAATGTCTTCGCAGCCCAGGATTTCACCACGGCGGAATACTTTCTCTTCCTGGCCATGAAGCGCCTGCAGCTGAATCCGGAAGTGTCTACGGTCTGTTTCCATACGCCGCTGGATCCCGATGCGGAGATGTCGCTTTACCGCTATTTCAAATCCGTGGTCCAGCTATGAGAATCATCGGCGGAAGGCTCAAGGGGAAGGTGATCCTGCCGCCGGCGGGGTACAAGGCGCGTCCCACGACGGACTTTGCCAAAGAGGGGCTCTTCAATATCCTGGACAACGAATACGAATTCGAAGACCTCAAGGTGCTGGACCTGTTCGGTGGCACCGGCTCCATCGCCTTTGAATTCGCCTCCCGGGGCGCTTCGCGCGTGTATTGCGTGGAGATGGCCCGGGAAAACGCCTCCTTCATCAAGACGGAAGCTGCCCGGCTGGGCCTCTCCAACGTGACCATGGTGCGGGACAACGTGTTCGATTTCCTGCCCATCTGCCACGAGAAGTTCGATATAATTTTTGCCGATCCGCCTTATGCCTTGGAGGGCCTGGACGGAATTCCGGACCTGGTCTTTTCCCTGGACCTGTTGCATCCGGAGTGTTATTTCATCCTGGAACACGGCGGGGAATACCATTTCTCCACGCATCCGCATTTTGTAAAAGAGCGCCAGTACGGGCGCGTCCATTTCAGTTTCTTCCAATGATATGATTTCCTTTCTCATCAGCCTTGTGGCCCTTGTTCTGGGCTATCTGATTTATGGGGCCTTTGTGGAACGGGTGTTCGGCCCGGATCCGGCCCGGAAAACCCCTGCGTTGGAAAAAGCCGACGGCGTGGATTACATTGCCATGCCGGGCTGGAAGGTGTTTATGATCCAATTCCTGAACATCGCCGGCACGGGGCCCATCTTCGGGGCCATCATGGGAGCCAAGTTCGGCCCGGCCAGCTATCTGTGGATTGTGCTGGGCTGCATTTTTGCCGGTGCCGTGCACGACTATTTCAGCGGCATGCTCTCCATCCGCCACGGCGGCGTGGGGCTGCCGGAACTGGTGGGAACGTATCTGGGGAAGCGGACCAAGACCGTCATGCTGGTTTTCTCCGTGTTCCTGCTGCTTATGGTGGGCTCCGTGTTCGTGTATTCGCCGGCCATCATCCTGGGGGACATCGCCGGGGGCGGCGGCCGTTCGGCCGTCATGCTTTGGGCGGGAATCATTTTTGTCTATTACATTGTGGCCACCCTGCTTCCCATCGACAAAATCATCGGCCGGGTGTATCCGCTCTTTGCCGTCGCGCTCATCTTCATGGCGGTGGGCCTCATGGTGTGCCTTTTCATCAAGTGGCCTTCGCTCCCGGAGGTCTGGGACGGACTGGGCGGATGGACCGCCAAGAGCGGTATTTCAGACCAGCCCATCTTCCCCTGCCTGTTCATTACCATAGCCTGCGGCGCAGTGAGCGGTTTCCATGCTACGCAGAGTCCCCTGATGGCCCGCTGCATCCAGAACGAGAAGCTGGGCAGGCCCATTTTCTACGGTTCCATGATTACCGAGGGCCTGGTGGCCCTGGTCTGGGCCGCGGTGGCTTCCTGGTTCTTCTTTGACGGCGGGGCAAGCAGCCTGGGCATGAGCACCGGCGCGGCCGCTCCCTCCATTGTTACGGCGGTTTCCAAGGACTGGCTGGGCGCACTGGGCGGCATTCTGGCCATCCTGGGCGTGGTGGCTGCCCCCATCACCTCCGGCGACACGGCCTTCCGCAGCGCCCGTCTCATCATTGCCGATTTCCTGAAGCTGGAGCAGCGCTCCATCCGCCGGCGCCTTTATATCGCCATTCCGCTGTTTGTCGGGTCGGCCCTTCTGCTGTGGTACAACATTGCCGATGAAAGCGGCTTCAACACCATCTGGCGCTACTTTGGCTGGAGCAACCAGACCCTCGCGGTGTTCACCCTCTGGACCATAACCGTCTATCTGGTGAAGAAGAAGGGAGGATGCTGGTACTTCGTCACCTTGTTCCCGGCCCTTTTCATGACGGCCGTGTGCACTACCTTCATCCTGGTGGACAAGGTGGGATTCCGCCTGCCGGCCGTATCGGCCCCCTGGATTGGGCTGGCCACTTTTGTAATTTCGGCAATTTTGTTTTATATTTGGAAGAATACCGCAAAAAGAAAAACACAATAAGCTATGCTAGACAAAGAACGCGGGCTGTATGTGGCCCATTCCCAGAACGGCCCCATCTCGCTGGTGGGCAAAATGATCAACCGGCACGGCCTCATTGCCGGAGCCACCGGTACCGGTAAAACCGTCACCCTCCAGGTGTTGGCGGAAACCTTCTGCCAGGCCGGCATCCCCTGCTTCATGGCCGATATGAAGGGGGACCTGAGCGGCATCTCCCAGGTGGGCGCCCTTTCCGGCTTCATAGAGAAACGCCTTCCGGAGTTCGGCATAGAGAATCCGCAGTTCCAGAGCTGCCCGGTGCGCTTTTTCGACGTGTACGGGGAGCAGGGCCATCCCATGCGTTCCACCGTTTCCCGGATGGGACCGGAAATGCTGGGCCGCCTGATGGAGCTCAACGAGACGCAGACCGGCGTGCTTAACATCGTTTTCAAGATTGCCGACGACAACGGGCTGCTGCTCATAGACCTCAAGGACCTCCGGGCCATGCTTAACTTTGTTGGGCAGAACGCCGCGGAATACACCACCCAGTACGGCTATGTAACCTCCGCGTCCATCGGCGCCATCCAGCGCGCCCTGCTGGCCTTGGAGAACCAGGGCGCAGAAAAGTTCTTCGGCGAGCCGGACTTCGACATCTACGACCTCCTGCAGTGTGAAGGAGGGAAGGGCATCATGAACGTGCTGGCGGCCGACCGCCTGATGCTCCAGCCCAAGCTCTATTCCACCTTCCTGCTGTGGCTGCTCTCGGAGCTTTACGCCACGCTGCCGGAAGTGGGCGACATGGACCTTCCCAAGCTGGTGTTCTTCTTCGACGAAGCCCACATGCTCTTCGAGGGCACTTCCAAGGCGCTCATAGAAAAAATCGAGCAGGTCATCCGCCTCATCCGTTCCAAGGGGGTTGGCATCTACTTCATTACCCAAAGCCCCACGGACGTCCCGTCCAACATTCTGGGCCAGCTGGGCAACCGGGTGCAGCACGCCCTGCGTGCCTACAGTCCCAAGGACCAGAAGGCGGTGAAGGTGGCGGCCGATACCTTCCGCGCCAATCCGGAGTTCAACACCTACGACACGCTGCTAGAACTTGGCACCGGCGAGGCCCTGGTTTCCTTCCTGGACGAGAAGGGTACGCCCGCCATCGTGGAGCGTGCCAAGATCCTGTTCCCGCTCAGCCAGATTGGGGCCATTACGGAAAGCCAGCGGGAAGAACTCATCAAGCGCAGCCGCCTGTACGGCCGTTACGACCATCCCATCGACCGGGAGAGCGCCTACGAAATCATCACCGCCGCCACAGTGGAAGCCGAGCGTCAGAAGGCGGAAATCCAGGCTGCGGAAGAAGCCGAGCGTCAGCGGGCTGCCGAAGCCAAGCAGGCTGCGGCCGAGGCCAAGGAACAGGCCCGTCTGGCCAAAGAGGCGGAGCGCGAAGCCGCCAAGGCGGAAAAGGAAGCGGCCAAGGCACAGAAGGAGGCGGAGAAGAAGTCCAAGAACAGCATAGCCTCCAAGGTGCTCAAGTCAGTGATTACCGCCGTTACCGGCGTTGCCGCAGCCGCAGCCGCCGACGCAGTGACCGGCGCAGTAACCGGGACCAAGAAGAAGAGCACCACCTCCACCACCAAGAAAGCTGTCACCAAGGCCACCAAGAGCGCCACCACCACCCTCACCAAGGAGCTCACCCGCTCCATCCTGGGGAACCTGGTCAAGTAAATACCCAGTTCGTCCACGGAAATCGGCGTTTTTCATGGCCGAGAAGGACCAGGGGGACATCAGGCCTGCCAGTGGGGCCCGAAGCGGGCGAAGGCGGCGCGGTCCAAGGCCTCGCGGTCGTCGGGATGGGCAATGGAGATGAGCAGGCGGGCCCGTTCTTGCAGGGACTTGCCGTAAAGGTTCACTGCGCCGAATTCGGTGACAACCCACTGGACATCGGCCCGGGGGGTGACTACGCCGGCTCCGGGCTTGAGCATGGGAACAATCTTGGGCAGGCCTTTGGCGGTACGGGCGGCCAGGGCGATGATGGCCTTGCCGCCGCTGGAAAGCTTGGCTCCACGCACGAAATCCAGCTGGCCGCCGGCTCCGGAGTAGATGCGCTCGCCGATTGAGTCGGCACAAACCTGGCCGGTAAGGTCTATCTCGATGGCCGAATTGATGGACACCATGCCCGGATTCCTGGAGATGACGCGCGGGTCGTTGGTATAGGCTATGTCCCGCATGGAGACGGCGGGATTCCGGTCGATAAAACTATATACAGCCTGCGAACCCAGCAGGAAGGAGGCTACGATTTTACCCTTGTCGATAGCTTTGCAGGAGCCGTCTATGACGCCTTTCCGGATGAGGGCCAGGGCTCCGTCGGAGAACATTTCCGTGTGCAGCCCCAGGTGCCGGTGGGAGTCCAGGCAGGCGCAGATGGCGTTGGGCATGGCGCCGATTCCCATCTGCAGGCAGGCTCCGTCCGGAATGAGTTCGGCACAGCGCCTCCCAATTGCCCGGTCCGCGGCCGAGGGCTCCGAATAGGTTTTGGTGATGAGCGGAGTGTTGTCCCTTACCAACGCGGTGAACCGCTCAATGGGAACGAGGTCCCCGTAGGCGAAGGGGACGTTGGGATTCACTACCGCAATGCGTTCCCGGGCCACTTCCAGGGCCGCCAGGGAGCAGTCTACGGAAGTTCCCAGCGACACCATCCCTTCTGCCGGCTCCGACACCTGCACCAGGGCCACGTCGCAGGGCAGGGCCCCGCTGCGGTACATCAGCTGTGACTCGAAGAGGTTGGAGGGGATGTAGTCGGCCAGGCCTTTTCCCACCTTTTCCCGCACGTTGGGGCCTATGAAAAATCCCTGGTCGAAGAAGGGGCCGCCCTGGGCATAAGGCGCCGGACCCTCCGTATGGAAATGGTGGAAGTGCACATCCTGCAATTCCCCGGCCCGGTCGGCCAGCGCCTGGACAAGGACATGCGGCACACTGGCGATGCTGGAGAGGTGGATGTGGTCTCCGCTCCGCACGGCCTGCACCGCTTCCCGGGCCGATATGAAAGGCTTCATTGTCATTTGAATGGCAAAGATAGCTATATTCTTCGTATATTTGCAGGGTAGAACCGATTAATTATGCACACGCGCGAAGAAAAAACCGCCGCCTTCGGAAGGCTGCTGGATATCATGGACCAGCTCCGGGAGCAATGCCCCTGGAATGCCGAGCAAACCTTCGAATCCATCCGGCGCCTCACCGAGGAAGAGGTCTATGAGCTGAGCGACGCCATCCTGGCGGGGGACCGGCAGGCCACGGCCAAGGAGATAGGCGACCTGCTGTACCACATGGTGTTTTATGCCCGGATGGGAGAAGAGGAAGGTGCCTTCGACATTGCCGACAGCTTGAACAAGGTGTGCGACAAGATGGTCTTCCGCCATCCGCACGTGTTTGGTCCGGAAGCCGGCAAGCCCACGTCGGCCAAGGAGATTGCCGATACCTGGGAGCTGGTGAAAGCCCGGGAAAAAGGCGGCAACAAGCGTGTGATGTCCGGCATCCCCAAGGCCATGCCGGCCCTGCTGAAAGCCCTGGCCCTGCAGGAAAAAGCCCGGGGCTGCGGCTTCGACTGGGAGAAGAAGGAGGATGTCTGGGCCAAGGTGGCCGAAGAGTACCAGGAAGTGTCCCAAGCCCCGGCCGAAGAGCTGGAAGGGGAATTCGGCGATCTGCTGTTCACCGTAATCAACGCCGCCCGCCTGTACGACGTAGACCCGGAGGCCGCCCTGAACCGCAGCAGCGAGAAGTTCCGCCGCCGCTTCACCTATGTAGAGGAGGAGACCCTCCGGAAAGGCCGCCAGCTCAGCGACCTCACCCTGGCCGACATGGATGCCCTCTGGGACGAGGCCAAGGCCAAGGGATTGTAGCCGCCCACAGGTTCGGCCATGAAAACACTTTTCATATTGGACAATATGCAAATAACCGCAGAAAATCACTATCTTTGCAGGTTAAACCAAGAGAACTATGGCAGATAATACGCTGTTGGAGAAGGTGCTGAGCCTTCAGGATAAATACAAGAAGCTGGAGCAGCAGCTGGCAGACCCGGAAGTGATTGCCGACATGAAGAAGTTCGTCCAGCTGAACAAGGACTACAAGGAGCTGCAGCCCATCATTTCGGCCGGCCTGGAGTACAAGCGGCTGATGGACGAGCTGGCCCAGGCCAAGGACATCCTCATGAACGAAAAGGATGAGGACCTCAAAGAGATGGCCAGGAACGAGATAGCGGAGATAGAGCCCAAACTTCCGGAAATGGAGCAGAACATCAAGCTCCTCCTCATTCCGGCCGATCCGGACGACAGCAAGAACGCCATGGTGGAAATCCGCGGTGGCACCGGCGGGGACGAGGCGGCCATCTTTGCCGGCGATCTCTTCCGCATGTACCAGCACTTTGCGGAGCGCCGCGGCTGGAAACTCGAGGTCACGGACCAGGCGCCCGGTACCTCCGGCGGCTACAAGCAAATCGTATTCAAGCTCTCCAGCAACACCGACGGCGTATACGGCATTATGAAATACGAGTCCGGCGTACACCGCGTGCAGCGCGTTCCCCAGACGGAAACCCAGGGCCGCATCCAAACGTCGGCCGCATCCGTGGCCGTGTTCCCGGAAGCCGGAGAATTCGATATCGAACTGAATCCGGCCGATATCAGGAAAGACCTCTTCTGCGCTTCCGGCCCCGGCGGACAGGGCGTTAACACCACTTATTCGGCCGTGCGCCTCACCCACATCCCTTCCGGCATTGTGGTGCAGTGCCAGGAAGAACGTTCCCAGCTCAAGAACCTGGACCGGGCCATGGAGGAACTCCGTACCCGCCTGTACAACCGGGAACACCAGAAGTACCTGGACGGCATCGCCGCCAAGCGCAAGACCATGGTCTCGACCGGAGACCGCAGCGCCAAGATTCGCACCTACAACTATCCGCAGGGCCGCGTGACAGACCACCGTATAGGCTGGTCCATGTATAATCTTCCGGTGTTCATGGACGGCGACATCCAGGAGTGCATAGACCAGCTGCAGATTGCAGAAAACGCAGAACGGCTCAAGGAAGCCGGAGAGGAGGAATAATATGTCACGTAAAAGAGAAGAACTGAAGTCCCTTGGCCGGGAAACCGTCTACAGCCAGACCTACGCTCCTGAAGTGCTGGAAACCTTTGAAAACATGCACCAGGACAACGACTACTGGGTACGTTTCAACTGCCCGGAATTCACCACCCTCTGCCCCATTACGGGTCAGCCGGACTTTGCCGAAATCCGTATCAGCTATGTGCCGGACAAACGCATGGTGGAGTCCAAGTCCCTGAAACTGTATCTGTTCAGTTTCCGTTCCAACGGAGATTTCCACGAAGACTGCGTGAACACCATCATGAAGGACCTGGTGAAACTGATGGATCCCAAGTATCTGGAAGTCACTGGTTTCTTCACGCCCCGCGGCGGCATATCCATCTACCCCTATGCCAACTACGGCCGCCCCGGCACCCAATGGGAGCAGCTGGCCTGGGAGCGTTTTTCCAAGCACATTTAACCTGATCCCATTCAACCGTCCGCGCTAAAGACGGAGATGCGAGACAGGGGCATTACAGCAGGGCGGAGACGGCGTCGTAGTACTTTTTTGAGACGGGGATGGGCTTTACGCCTTCGTGGTCCAGCTGGGCCAGGGCATAGCCGCTGACGTCTTTCTTGATCAGGTCCACGTGGGAAGCGTTGAGGAAGTAGGAGCGGTGGCAGCGGACAAGTCCCTGACGCCGGAGCGTTTCCTCGAGGGCCCGCATGGAGGAGCGCAGGGTGAAATCCTTGACGCGGCCGTTGTCCAGATGGACGATATGCACATAGTTTTCCTCGGCTTCTATGTACAGGACGGCCTCGGAAGAGACGATGAGCTTGAGGCGCTTCTGCTCATCGTAGAAGCGGATAAGGGTTTTCTCGTCTACGGCCGGGGCGGAATTGAGTCTGGACAGGACATGGACCTGGACGGACAGGGTGATGATGGCGTACGGGATTGCCACTATACCCGCAAGGTACAGGACGCACTGAGTCATGATACGGAAATAGGGAAACACGCCGGCCCAGCCGATGCCCATCGGGATGGTAAACAGCAGCCCGGCAGCCACCGTCTCTCCCACGCACCAGAGAATAAACAGGGACCAGTTCATGTCTATCTTTTTCCGGAGTATGAACAGCAGCATGCGGGAAAGGCTGAGCATCCCAAGCAGGATGAGGGTTGTGATAATGAGGTTGAGCGTGAAGAGGTCTTTCCCCACAGCCAGGAACTCCGAAATGTCAAAAGGGTCGTATGACAGGACGAAAAGGAAGTAGAATAGCGGCACCACCACAAAATAGAGGCAGTTCACCGGCATCCCGTAAAATGTCCTTGAAATTGTTCTCATCGGTCACTGAATTACTGTGACAAATATACGCATTTTTCTTCATTCGTCCCAAAAACGGCACTTTAATCCCCAAATAACGATTTTTGTCACTTTCCATTCGTCCCAGTGACATTTTTTTTTTACGCATGTGCTCATGCAGTAACTTTGCAGGTCAAATCATTTAATACCGAACTGTATGAGAATCATCGGAACAGGCAGCGCGCTTCCTTCGAAGCAGGTTACAAATGAAGACCTGTCCAAGTTTCTGGACACCAGCGACGAATGGATCTTTTCGCGTACCGGCATAAAATCGCGCCACGTAACAACGGGCGAAACGCTTGAAGACCTTGCCACGGAGGCCGTGGAGAAGGCGCTTGAGATGGCCGGCCTGGGCGTCGGCGACATCGACCTTATCATCTGCTCCAACGTGGTGAACAAGTACGTCAGCCCCGGACTCAGCTGCGTGATTGCCGCAAAGACCGGCCTCAAATGCCCCGGAATGGACATAAACTGCGGCTGCACCGGCTTTGTTTACGGCATGGACATAATTGACAAGTATTTCCGGGCCGGCGCTGTCAGGAACGTGATCCTGGTGGCCGCGGAGGAGCCCACCAGGATGGCCGGATGGGCCGACAGAAGCACCTGCGTCCTCTTCGGGGACGGAGCCGCAGCCGCCGTCTTCACCTCGGGCGACAATTTCCTGGGCTCACAGCTGAGCTCCCGCCCCGATCCGGAACCCCTCCACGAATATCATGTCCTGGAACCCACCCCTTTCATAACCAAGGAGGAGTATGACCTCCCGTTGCAGATGAAGGGGCGCGAGGTGTTCAAGTACGCCATCACGGCCTGTCTGGAGGACATCGGCACTGTCCTGGACAAAAGCGGGAAGCAGGTGGAGGATGTGGACTATTTCATCATCCACCAGGCCAACCAGCGCATCCTGGACGCCATCAGGGAACGCCTCGGCGTTCCGGAAGAGAAATTCCTCTCGAACATAATCGATCACGGCAACACCTCATCGGCCTCCTGCCTCATTCTCCTGGACGAATGCAACCGCAAGGGAATGTTCAAGAAGGGGGACCTCCTTATGGTAAGCGGCTTCGGTGCAGGGCTCCTGAGCGGCGCCGTCCTTTTGCAATGGTAAAAAATTTTCCCTAACTTTACAATCCTAAACCCTGAAAAATGAAGTACAAGATCGTTGTCCTGGCCAAGCAGGTGCCTGATACCCGCAATGTGGGCAAGGACGCAATGACTGCGGAAGGGACCGTGAACAGGGCGGCCCTGCCGGCAATTTTCAACCCCGACGACCTCCTGGCCCTGGAACAGGCCCTCCGGATCAAGGAAATGAACCCCGGCTCCTTCGTGGGCGTGCTCACCATGGGCCCTCCAAGGGCGGCGGAAATCATCCGTGAAGGCCTTTATCGCGGGGCCGACACAGGCTGGCTTCTCACAGACCGCCTCTTCGCCGGGGCCGACACCCTGGCAACCTCATACGCCCTTGCCGCCGCCATCAGGAAGATAGGCGACGTGGACATCGTCATCGGCGGCCGCCAGGCCATCGATGGGGACACCGCTCAGGTGGGTCCCCAGGTGGCCCGGAAACTCGGCCTCACCCAGGTGACCTATGCCGAGGAAATCCTCAAGATGGAAAACGGCGTGGCCACCATCCGCCGCCACATTGACGGCGGCGTGGAAACCGTGGAGGCTCCGCTGCCCATACTCATTACCGTAAACGGCTCGGCCCAACCCTGCAGGCCTGCGAACGCCCGCCTGGTGATGAAATACAAGAGGGCTGTTTGCCCGATGGAGCCCAAAGCCCCGGGAAGCGAAGGCTACGGGTACCTGTATGAGGAAAGGCCTTACCTCACCCTGAACCAGTGGAGCGTGGCCGATGTGGACGGAGACCCTCTCCAGTGCGGCCTTGCCGGATCTCCCACCAAGGTCAAGAGCGTGCAGAACATAGTTTTCCAGGCCAAGGAGAGCAAGACCCTCACCGGCAGCGACGCCGACGTGAACGGTCTCATCAAGGAGCTCCTGGACGAAAAGATAATCGGATAGAGCCATGAACAACGTATTTGTATATTGCGAGACAGAAGGCGCCGCCGTCGCCGAAGTGTCCCAGGAACTCCTTACCAAAGGCCGCAAGCTTGCCGACAGGCTTGGCGTGCAGCTGCATGCGGTGGCGGCCGGCACCGGCATCACCGGAAAGGTGGAGGGCCAGATCCTCCCCTACGGAGTGGACAAGCTGTTCCTCTTCGACGCCCCCGGGCTTTTCCCCTATACCTCGGCACCCCATACGGACATACTTGTGAACCTCTTCAAGCGGGAAAAGCCGCAGATCTGCCTGATGGGCGCAACCGTCATCGGCAGAGACCTGGGACCCCGCGTGTCCAGCTCCCTTACCAGCGGCCTCACCGCCGACTGCACCCAGCTGGAGATAGGCGATTACGACGATATCAAGACCGGGAAACACTATGAGGACCTGCTTTACCAGATAAGGCCCGCATTCGGCGGCAACATCGTCGCCACGATAGTGAACCCTGACCACAGGCCCCAGATGGCCACCGTACGGAGCGGCGTCATGCAGAAGCAGGTGCTGGACGCCCATTACAAAGGCGAAGTGGTCATTGAGGACGTGGCGAAGTTCGTTCCCGAGGTGGATTATGTGGTGAAGGTCATCGACCGCCACGTGGAGGCCGCAAGGCACAATCTCAAAGGCGCCAACATAGTGGTTTCCGGCGGTTACGGAGTGGGCAGCAAGGAAGGTTTCGACCTCCTCTTCACCCTGGCCCGGGAGCTTCACGGCGAAGTGGGCGCCAGCCGCGCCGCGGTGGACGCCGGCTTTGTGGACCACGACCGCCAGATAGGCCAGACCGGCGTCACCGTGCACCCCAAGGTTTATATCGCCTGCGGAATATCCGGGCAGATTCAGCACATCGCAGGCATGAGGGATTCCGGCATCATCATTTCCGTCAACACGGACCCGGACGCCCCCATCAACAAGATTGCCGATTATGTAATTATCGGCAAGGTGGAGGAAGTTCTGCCAAAGATGATCAAGTACTACAAAGCTAACAGCAAATAAACCGCCATGGCAAACTACTATACAGACCACCCTGAACTGAAGTTCTATCTGGACAACCCCCTTATGAAGAGGGCCGTGGACCTCAGGGAGCATTTTTATGAAGACAAGGACCAGTTTGACGAGGCCCCGGTTGACTACGCCGACGCCATCGAAAACTACCACAGGATACTGGAAATCGCCGGCGACGTGGCCGGGAACGTGATAGCCCCCAATTCGGAAGCGGTGGACCAGGAGGGCCCGCATCTTGTGGACGGCAGGATGCATTATGCATCAAAAACTTACGAAAACCTTGAAGCGATAAGGAAGGCCGGTCTCACCGGCGTTTCGATGGCGCGGCGCTACGGCGGCCTGAACCTTCCCACCTCAGTGTTCTCCATGATATCCGAGGTGATTTCCGCCGCGGACGCCTCTTTCCAGAACATCTGGAGCCTGCAGTCCTGCGCCGAAACCCTGTACGAGTTCGGCAGCGAGGACCAGAGGCGGCGTTTCATCCCTCGCATCTGCAATGGCGAGACCATGAGCATGGATCTCACCGAGCCCGACGCAGGGTCGGACCTCCAGAGGGTGATGCTCAAGGCCACCCCGGACGAGGCGAACGGCTGCTGGAGGCTCAACGGTGTGAAACGTTTCATCACCAACGGCGACTCCGACGTCCACCTGGTGCTGGCACGCAGCGAGGAAGGCACCACCGACGGCCGCGGCCTGTCCATGTTCATCTACGACAAGAAGGACGGCGGCGTAACCGTGCGCCACATCGAGAACAAGCTGGGCATCCATGGCTCGCCCACCTGCGAGCTGGTGTTCAAGGACGCCAGGGCCGAACTCTGCGGCGACACCCGCCTGGGCCTTATCAAGTACGTGATGGCCCTGATGAATGGCGCCCGGCTTGGCATCGGCGCCCAGAGCGTGGGCGTGAGCCAGGAAGCGTACAACGAGGCCCTCTCCTACGCCCGTGAAAGGGCCCAGTTCGGAAAGAAGATAATCGGCTTCCCCGGAGTTTACGAGATGCTTTCCAACATGAAGGCGAAGCTGGACGCCGGCCGCTCCCTGCTTTACAGGACCGCCGCCTACGTAGACATTTATAAAGGAATAGAGGACCTGCAGCGCACCGGTACCGCCCTCACCCCGGAACTCAGGGCCGAAATGAAGAAGTTCTCCCGCCTTGCCGACGCCCTCACCCCAGTGTGCAAGGGCATCAACTCCGAGTATGCCAACCAGAACGCATACGACGCAATCGGGGTGCACGGCGGTTCCGGCTTCATAATGGAATACAAGTGCCAGAGACTCTACCGCGACGCCCGCATCTTCTCCATTTACGAAGGTACCACGCAGCTGCAGGTAGTGGCTGCGCTGCGCTACATAACCAACGGTACCTATCTGAACATCATGAACGACCTTCTGGCCGAGGAAATCTCTGCGGAGATGGCTCCCCTGAAGGCCCGCGTCGCCGCCCTGGTAGAGAAGTTCGCCGCGGCGGTGGAGGCCCAGAAGGAAGACCGCAGAGAAGAGAAGATGGACTTCGCCGGAAGGCATCTGTACGACATGGTGGCGGCCATCCTTTGCTCGATCCTTCTTATAGGCGACGCCTCCAGGGCGCCGGAACTCTTCGCCCGCAGTGCAAACGTGTATGTGCGTCTTGCCGAAGGCGAAGTCGCCCGCAACCTTGCCTTCCTTGGCACCGTGACTCCCGAAGAACTGGACAATTACCGTCAGGAATAGACATATGGCAGAGAACAACAGAGTAGTAATTACCGGGCTGGGGATCATATCCCCCATAGGAAACGACGTGCCCACCTTCTGGGACAACCTCAAACAGGGCGTCTGCGGCATCGAAACCATCACGGAATACGACACCACCCCGCTTCCTGTCCATATCGCGGGCAAGGTGAAGGATTTCGACCCCCTCCAGTACGGCATGGACAAGGCTTTCGTGCGAAAGCAGGGCATGTTCACCCAGTACGGCGTGGCCGCGGCCCGTCAGGCCATGGACGACGCCGGCCTTCGCAGCGAAGGCGAAGACGCCAACATCGACCCCTTCCGCCTGGGCGTATATGTAGGATCCGGCATCGGCGGCTTCGAAATCATGTTCCGGGAAATCTCCAAAATGGTGGAGGACCCAAGCGGACAGTGGATTTCCCCGCTCTTCATCCCCTCGATGATAAGCAACATCGCTGCAGGGCACATCGCCATCCAGAACTTCGCCAAGGGGCCGTGCCTGGACATCGTGACAGCCTGCGCAACCTCTTCGCATTGTCTGGGCGAGGCTTTCCGTGCCATAGCCGGCGGCCATGCCGACGCTATTATCACCGGCGGCTGCGAATATGCCACCATTCCCCTTGGCATCGCCGGTTTCGCCAACGCCAAGGCCCTTTCCCGTGCGGAAGACCCGCATTATGCCTCCCTTCCCTTCAACGCCAACAGGGCCGGATTCGTAATGGGCGACGGTGCCGCCGTCCTCATTTTCGAATCGCTCTCCCACGCTCTTGGACGCGGGGCGAAGATATACGGGGAAATCGTGGGTTATGGCAACACCTGCGACGCCTACCATTCCACGGCGCCCCGTCCGGACGGAACCACCCAGGCGCACTGCATACGCAAGGCTCTGGACGAGGCCGGATACGACCCCGCCAAGGACTGCCTCTACATCAATGCGCACGGCACGGGCACCCGCCTGAACGACGCTTCCGAAACCCTTGCATACAAGCTGGCCCTGGGCGAAAACGCCTACAAGGCCCACATCACCTCCATCAAGAGCATGACCGGCCACATGTTCGGCGCGGCGGGAGCGGCCGAGGCCATCGCCACCCTGCTTTCCCTGCGGGAAGGCATCGTCACCCCCACCATCAACCTGGATGCACCCGACCCGGAGTGCGACCTGGATTATACCCCCAACAAGGCGGTCAAGGCTCCCGTCACCCTGGGAATTTCCGATTCCCTGGGCTTCGGCGGGCACAACGCCTGCATTGCTTTCAGACAATACAAACCATAAAATACCATGAATCTTCTCAAAGGAAAAGTTGCGCTGATTACAGGCGCTTCCAGGGGTATCGGCAAGGCCATCGCCCTCCAGTTCGCCTCAGAGGGGGCGGACATCGCCTTTACGGACATCAAGATCATCCCGGAGACCGTAACTGAAATCGAGGCTTTGGGCGTCAAAGTAAAGGCCTACGAAAGCAACGCTGCCGATTTTGCTGCCACGGAAACGGTTGTGAACCAGATACTTGCCGATTTTGGTAGGATAGACATTCTGGTGAACAACGCCGGCATCACCAAAGACGGCCTGCTGCTCCGCATGACCGAGCAGCAGTGGGACGCCGTCCTCACGGTCAACCTCAAGTCGGCCTTCAACTACATCCACGCGGTGACTCCGATAATGATGCGCCAGAGGGGCGGTTCCATCATCGGCATGTCCTCCGTGGTGGGTGTCCACGGCAACGCGGGACAGTGCAACTACGCCTCCAGCAAGGCGGGCATGATTGCGCTCCACAAGAGCGTCGCCCAGGAGATGGGTCCGAAGGGAATACGCGCAAACTGCATCGCTCCCGGATTCATCATCACCGACATGACGGCCGCTCTCTCCGAGGAAGTGCGCAAGGAATGGGAAAAGCGCATCCCCCTGCGCCGCGGAGGTACGCCCGAAGACATCGCCAAGGTGGCCCTCTTCCTTGCCAGCGACCTGTCCGGCTATGTGAGCGGTCAGGTCATTCCCGTAGATGGCGCAATGATGTGCTAAATTTCTTGCCATGAACAGAGAAGAACTGCAGACTATCCTTCCCCACAGGGCCCCGATGCTGCTGGTGGACGAGTCCGAAATAGTTGAGGAGAACATCGTAGAATCCTCTTACACAATCCCGGAGGACCCGTGGTTCACCCGGGGCCATTTCCCGGGCTATCCCGTGGTTCCGGGCGTAATCCTCTGTGAGATAATGGCCCAGAGCAGCGTACTGCTCATCCCCAAAGAGCAGTTGGTCCCCAATCTGGCCATGTACGGCGGCCTGGACGACGTTAAATTCAAGAATTCGGTGTTCCCCGGGGACAAAGTGTGCGTCCGTTCCCATACCACGGTCATGCGTCCCCCGCTGGTGGTGGTGGAATCCGAAGCGAAAGTGAACGGCAAGCTATGCTGCAAGGGAACCCTCAAATTCATGCTGGTTCCAAAAGACAAACTCGGGCTTTGACAGAAAACGTTTTTCGCGCTATCCCTCCTTGTAAGGCCTGAAGGCGAGGCAGGCGTTGTGCCCGCCGAAGCCGAAGGAATTGGAGAGGCCCAGCGTGAGCTCTGTGTTCACGGCTACGTTGGGTGTGTAGTCCAGGTCGCATTCCGGGTCCGGAGTGTCCAGGTTGATGGTGGGCGGGCAGATGCCGTTTCTGAGGGCGAGCACCGTGGCCACCGCTTCGGCTGCGCCGGCTGCGCCGAACATATGGCCCGTCATGGACTTGGTGGAGGAGATATGGGCCTTGTAGGCGTAGTCTCCGAGGGCTACCTTGCAGGCGATGGTTTCGGCCACGTCGTTGAGGTGGGTGCCCGTTCCGTGGGCGTTGATGTAGAGGTTGTCCCGGGAAGGGTCGAATCCGGCTTCCCCGAGGGCGTCCTTGATGGACTGGGCCTGGGTGCTGCCGTCCGGACGGGGTGCCGTGGCGTGGTAGGCGTCGCAGGTGTTGCCGTAGCCCACCATTTCCCCGTAGATGGTGGCCCCGCGCTGCAGGGCGTGGTCCAGGGATTCCAGCACCAGCACGGCCGATCCGTCTCCCATCACGAAGCCTTGCCGGTTGGCGTTGAAAGGCAGGGAGGAGTATTTGGGGTCCGTGGCCCGGGTGAGGGCCTTGGCATTGTAGAAGCCGGCGATGCCCAGCGGGATGGAGACGTGCTCGCTGCCGCCGGCGATGATGGCGTCGGCATAGCCATGCCGGATGGCGCGGAAAGCCTCGCCGATGCAGTGGGAGGAGGTTGCGCAGGCGGTTACTATGTCCAGGCACGGGCCCTTGGCGTGGTGTTTGATGGCAATGTGCCCGGCCGCGATGTTGGAAATCATGGTGGCGATGAAAAGCGGGGAAATCCACTTCCCGGACGGGTCTTCAATCATTTTCTGGGTTTCGCGGTACTGCACCTCGAAACCGCCGATGCCGGAGCCTACGTATACGCCCAGGCGGAAGGGGTTGATGTTGGCGTTTTCTCCTTCGGCCACCAGACCGGCCTGCTGCATGGCCTGCCACGCCGAAGCCATGGCATACTGGGTGAAGTTGTCCTGCTTGCGGATGAAGGGCTTGTCCATGCCGTATTCTTCGGCATTGAAGTCTTTCACCTTTCCGGCAAAGTTCACGGGCATGTCCTTGAACTGCTCTACGTAATCGATTCCGCAGACGCCGTTCACCAGATTGTTCCAGAAAGTGTCCACATCCGTGCCGATACAGGATATCACGCCCATTCCCGTCACTACCACTCTTTTTGCTTCCATAATCTTTCCTCCTGAAGAATCACTGTTTCTTGCGGTTCCGTTTTCTCCTTTCCCTTACCCTGTAGGCGCTTTCCACCATCAGCTGGTCTTGGAAGCAGCCGCGGGCGGCCAGCAGGTTGAAGACCGTGATGGCCAGCGGCAGGATTACCGTCCAGCGGAAGACCGGTCCTTCGAAGCTGAAGTACATCCAGGCCAACCAGATTTGCATGCCCAGGGCCACGAAGGCGCTCAGGACGGCCAGCCGCATTTGCAGGATGCGGTTCTTGTACGCAATGAGCGCCAGCGCAATCATGCAGGCCAGGACGCTCAGCAGGATGGCGAAGTACGGACGCTGCAGCTGCAGGTAGGTCACTTTGACCATTCCTTCCGGATCAGTGACGGTGTAGGCGGTCCCTGCCAGTAGGATGGTTACCAGCACGGCGGATATAAGCAGGTAAAGGGTTTGGATTCTCTGCCACATTGTGTATTAAAATTTCACAAAGATACATACTTTTTTGTAAATTTGTAATTCAGCTGAATAAGTATGACCCTTTTGGAATCCATGTTCAGGCAGCGTTTCGGCTGCCATCCAGCCACGGTGACCCCGCTTGCCGGGTCGGGGAGCCGTCGCCGGTATTACCGTCTTTCCGGAGAAGGTTTTTCCGTAATCGGGGTGGAAGGCACCGATGTGCGGGAAAACCGGGCGTTCATCACGCTGGACCGGCATTTTGCTGCCAAGGGCATCCGGGTTCCGGCGGTGCTGGCCGATGAAGGTTTGTACTACCTGCAGGAAGACCTGGGCGGGGACAGCCTCTTCGACGTAGCGGTGGCCGGCGACCGATTCAACAGGGAACTGCTCCTGAAAACCCTCCGGGCGCTGCCCAAAATCCAGGTGGAGGGCGCCCGCGGCCTGGACTGGAGCATCTGCTACCCCCAGCCTTCCTTCGACGGGAGGATGGTGGACTTCGACCTCAACTACTTCAAATACGATTTTCTCAAGCTCACGGGGGCCGAGTTCGACGAGACGCTCCTGCAGGACGATTTCGACCGCTTGAAAGCGGACCTGCTCTCCGAGCCTTCCGACACATTCCTGTACCGGGATTTCAACGCCCGGAACGTAATGGTGAAGGACGGCGAGCCCTGGTTCATCGACTTCCAGGGCGGCCGCCGCGGGCCGGTTTATTACGATGTAGCCTCCTTCGTCTGGCAGGCCAAGGCGGCTTATCCGCAGGAACTCCGGGAGGCCATGATCGAGACCTATCTAGAGGCTCTCCGTGAGTACATGCCCGTGGACGAGGTGCACTTCCGGGAGCGGCTGCGCCTGTTTGTGCTGTTCCGGATGCTGCAGGTGCTGGGCGCTTACGGTTTCCGGGGCCTTTGGGAACGCAAGCGGCACTTTATAGAAAGCATCCCCTTCGCTATCAAGAATATACGGGACCTGTTGCCTTTCCCGCAGTACCCTTACCTTTCGCAAGTGCTTGCATCTCTGGAGCTTCCGGAGGGCATACAGGTTGCTGAACCTGTGGCCGCCCTGACGGTGACCGTTTACAGTTTCTCCTTTAAGAAGGGAATTCCGGCCGATGCTTCCGGGAACGGAGGCGGGTACGTATTCGACTGCAGGGGAACGCACAACCCCGGGAAGTACGATGAGTACAAGCAGCTTACGGGGCTGGACCGGCCCGTTGTGGACTTCCTGGAAAAGGACGGGGAAATCCTCCGTTTCCTGGACGGGGTGTACTCCATTGTAGACCATCATGTGGGCCGATTCCTGGAAAGGGGATTTACGCATCTGCAGGTGAGTTTCGGCTGCACCGGTGGCCAGCACCGTTCGGTCTACTGCGCCGAACGCCTGGCGGAGCATCTTGTAGCACAATTTCCCGTGAAGGTGCATCTGGTGCACCGGGAACGGGGCATAAGCAAAGACTTGTGATGGAAAAGTTGGGATCGGCCATGATTTTTGCGGCGGGGCTGGGAACCCGTCTGAAGCCCATTACGGACAGCCTGCCCAAGGCGCTGGTGCCGGTTGACGGGAAACCCCTGCTGGAGCATGTGGCGGGCAAGCTGGTGGCTGCCGGATACAATCACCTGGTGGTGAACGTGCACCATTTTCCGGACCAGATTGTAGGCTTTCTGAAGGAGCACGATTTCGGGGTGCCTGTAGATGTGTCCGACGAGCGGGACCAGCTGCTGGAAACGGGCGGCGGCGTGCGCCATGCCCGGCGCTTCCTGGAAGGCGGCGGCCCCTTCCTCGTGCACAATGTGGATATCCTTTCCAATCTGGACCTCAAGTGGTTCCGGGCGCAGCACCGTCCGGAGGCCCTGGCCACCCTGCTGGTGAGCGAACGGGAAACGCAGCGCTACCTCCTTTTCGATGACTCCCTGCGCCTGGTGGGATGGACCAACCTTGCTACGGGAGAGGTCCGCAGCCCTTATCCCGGCCTGGAGCCATCGGCCTGCCACCGCCTGGCCTTTGCCGGCATCCACTACATGTCGGCCGATATCTTTGCGGCGTTCGACGCCCTGGAAATGCCCCGGCGTTTCCCTATCATGGACTTTTACCTCAAGGCCTGCGACCGCTATCCCATCTACGCAGCCGTCCAGCCCGGCCTCCGCCTCCTGGATGTAGGCAAACCAGACACCCTCGCCCTCGCTACCTGTGGAGGCTATCTCTCTGTCTTACAATAACTTAAGGGGTGTTCCCGTGCATGAAAACGTGCACAGGACTACTACTTAAAATGCGGATTATCAGGCGCTTGTCCTCCACTCGTCGAAATCCAAAAACCTGCCGATTTCCTTTTTGGAGGCATCGGAAAGCTTGTAAAGCGTTTCGGCAAGCTGTCTTTTCTTATCGGCCGATACTGTCTGGATGGTTTTTATGTTGTTCCTGAAGCTGGATTTTTTGCAGAGTCGGCATAGTTGCTGGAAAGGCTTATGGGTGGATAAGGAGTAGTCTTCCTTGATGTCAAAATCGTTTCCGCTTGCAGAGTGAAGGGCCAGGATAAAGGTTTCATATTGTCCGCCGAAATAGGAGAGGACCTTCTCCTTGTCAATCGGGAAATAGCTGGAAATCAGATAATCTGTCAGTTGCTCCGCTTCATCGGAAGAAAGGCCTTGATAGTATTTTCGAAGGACTTCATACGGTATCACAGTGTTCTGAGTGACAAAGCTGTCAATAGATTTAAGGTTTCTTCTCAAGCGGGCCGATGCTTTTCTCAGTTCGATTTTGCGCGAAAAGGGATGGCAGGAATCCAGATAGGGAATCAGGCTCCATCGGCACTGCTCGGCCCTTTCTTCCAAGGCCTTTTCCACGTGGTTGTTTCCCACATAGATGATGGCCGATCTGGCTTTTTTCAAGGTCTGCTTGGGGGCATTTCCATAGGCTTTCTCAAAAAGGGGACCCTTTCTACCTGCGTCCTGGTTGTAGGCAAGTGCAAAGGAAGAAAGGTGGTTCCGTACAAAGCTGGCCATCAGCTCCCTGCTTTCAAAAAGATTTATGGAGTGAATGTGATCGAACATGATGGAGAGGGCCAGCACGGGAATGCCCATTTTTCTCGCAGTTACTGTGTAATTCATCAAGTAAACAATCCTGTCGAGATTATCGAAAAAGAGCATCTGTCTCCGTACCCCTCGCATATATAAATGCTGGGGTACGGCTTGGTGGAATCGTCTGAAGGGAGTTCTCATCAGTTCATCTCCGAAGCAGATGGACTGAATGGAAAAGGTATGTTGAAAGCCTTGCAGGTACGCCCCATAATTCCTTTCAGAACATTATCAAAGGCCGATGGAGAATCGGGGATTTCGTCTATGGCTATCTTGAAATCCTGCCGGTCAACTTTTTCCACTCCATACAGACACAGGGTCCGATACTCTGCAAACCGTGTGACCAGGTCATCGGCAAAAGCCTTGGCGCCCTCCTCATCGGCATATATAACATATTCCTTCCCGGAAGGGGCTCCGCCTCCGCTTTTGATTATAACGCCGGTTTTGTTTGCGGCAAATACGCCGATTAGGACATCTTCCTTTTGCAAGGAAGCTTCTGGAATCAATGCTCTTCCGTCCCTGGAAGAGATTCTGATGTGATAGTGCTTTTTCATTGAACTGAATGTTTTTGTTATTGGCAAACATAAGGAACATGGCCCAACTATAAAATAGCCTGTCGGCTGGAAAGCCAGTTTCAACCGAAGATTTTTCTGTTTCATAAGAAGATTTATTGTTTTTTAATGCTTTATTAATTTTTGGTCAGGCATCGGTTGATTTTTTCTTACGATAGTTTTTGTGGAGGTTAATTCATTGTCTATGAGCTAATTAATAGGTGGTCCCGTGCATGAAAAAATGCACAGGGATAGGGTGTTAGGCGCTGATAATGAGGGAGATAGGCTCCACAAAGAAGTGTTGGCAGTCTGACGGGAAAAGATTAACTTTGCAGCATGGCGGAAATCATGGGCATCATCAACTTTACGGCGGACTCGTTTTACGGGCCCAGCCGGACTGTTGCGGCCGAGGCGGCGGAGCGGGCGGGGAGCATGCTGGCCGAGGGGGCCGATATCCTGGATCTCGGGGCCTGTAGCACGCGTCCCGGATCGGCGCAGCCATCGGCCGAGGAGGAATGGAGCCGGCTGGAACCGGGCCTCAAGGCCATCCGGAAAGCTTTCCCCGAAGCGCAGATTTCGGTGGACACCTACCGTGCCGATGTGGTGTGGAAGGCATACGAAGCCATAGGCCCCTTCCTTGTGAACGATATCAGTGCTGGAAAGCTTGATGCTCAGATGCTTCCCTTGGTGGGGCGTCTGGGGCTTCCCTATGTGGCCATGCACATGAGAGGAACGCCGGAAGACATGCAGAACAGGACCGGCTATCAAGACATTACGGCCGAAGTCACAGCTTATTTTGAAGACTTTGCCGAAAAGGCGGCGCAGTACGGAATCCAGGACTGGATCCTGGACCCGGGTTTCGGCTTTGCCAAGACAGTGGAGCAGAACTACGAGCTGCTCCGGAACCTGGACCGCTTCACCGCCCTGGGCCGGCCCGTACTGGTGGGGCTTTCGCGCAAAAGCATGGTGTACAAACCCCTGGGCATAACGCCGGAAGAGGCGCTGGCCCCTACGCAGGTGTTGCAGTTTGCGGCTTTGGAGAGAGGGGCCCACATCCTCCGGGTGCACGATGTGGCGGAGGCGGTCCGCACGGCCCGGCTTTATTCTACGATGTATACATCGTCCCCGGGAGCGGCGAAACGATAGGTTTCCCGGGCATAGGCCTCGATGGAATCCCGGTTATGGGAAAGGTCTTCTATCTCTGCATCCATCTCCTCGATTTCCCGGTTCAGCCGGGCCATTTCCTTCTCCTGGTTCTTGACCTCGATGGAGGTCCGGATCCAGTTGAGCACGCTGGAGTGGGAGAAGAACAGCAGCCACAGGGCCACCACCGTGGTTACGATGATGACATAAGGAATGAAGTAATTGTGGTCGCTGCGCCTCAGAAGGCGCCATTTGTTGTCTTTGCCTTCCATTTGCAAGGATTAATTTCCTTAATTGGTGCGAATTTACTAAATTTGTATGATTTACACGAAACTTAAATGAAAAAAATATGAAACCTACACTTCTAGTACTGGCAGCCGGAATGGGCAGCCGTTACGGCGGACTCAAGCAGATGGACGGGTTGGGCCCCCACGGAGAGACCATCATAGACTATTCCATCCACGACGCGGTGGAGGCCGGATTCGGCAAGGTGGTCTATATTGTCCGGGAATCGTTCAAGGCCCAGATGGAGGAGGCCGTCAAGGCCAAATACGCCGGGGTGAAGACCGTGGACGGAACGTCCCTGCAGTTTGTGTTCGTAACCCAGGAACTGGACAAGATTCCCGCCCGCTTCCCCCTGAACCCGGAGCGTGTAAAGCCCTGGGGTACCGCCCACGCCGTCCTCATGGCGGCCGATGTGATAAAGGAACCCTTCGCCGTCATCAACGGAGACGATTTCTACGGAAAGGAGAGCTTCCGGATCCTGGGCGACTGGTGTCGCGCCCATGCCGGCTCGGAGGGCAAATACTGCATAGTGGGCTTTGAGCTGGAAAACACCTTGAGCGAAAACGGCAGCGTGTCCCGCGGCATCTGCTCCTATACGGCCGACGGCATCCTCACGGACATTGCGGAGCACCTGAACATTGCCCGCGAGGCCGATGAAAAAGTGTACGGAGACAATTCCGTAAGCGGAGAAAACCACGTGGAACTGGCCCCGAAGGCCCTTTGCTCCATGAATATGTGGGGCTTCACCCCGGATTACTTCGCCAAGAGTGCCGCCATCTTCGAAACCTTCCTGGAGGCCAACGCCAACGAGCCCAAGAAAGAATTCTACATCCCTTATGCAGTGGACTGCATAGTGAAAGGCGGCCAGGGATCCTGCGAGGTGCTTTCCACCCCTTCCCACTGGTTCGGCGTAACTTACAAGGAAGACCGCCCCGGTGTTGTGGCCAAGTTCGCCTCCCTGGCCCGGCAGGGCGTCTATCCCAGTCCCCTCTATTGATATGGAAACTCCTGTATTTCTTCAGAAAGGCCGGAAGGTGAACAACTACAACCTGTTTGCCACGCACGCCTGGTACGTGCCCGGTATCAAAGGCATGTTCGGCATGTTGTGCTGGTTTCTGGCGGGCACCCTGCTGGGCGTCCTGGTGCAGTCCCTCTTCCAGCTCTTTGTGCCGATGGAGGTAGTCACCAAGTACGGAATGATTGTAGTGTATCCGCTGCAGTTCCTCCCTGCCATGGTCTATGTGGCCCACGTGAGCCAGCGGAACAGCCTCTTCGAGACAGGGTACAAGCTCAACAGCAGCAACTTCGGCCCGTTTAAAGGCTGGGCGATCGCCCTCATTACGGTGGCGCTCGCCTTCGGCACCATGATCTCGTCGGACCTTCCCAACTACTGGAACTACAAGCTCACCACTTCCATCCCCTTCCTCAAGGATATGTACGACACCTTCCTGGCAATCATGGAAACGATCACGGAGGGTCCTTTCTGGAGTTCCTTCCTGGTAACGGCCATCTTCGCCCCCATCTTTGAGGAGTGGATGTGCCGCGGAGTGGTGCTCCGGGGCCTCCTGACCAAGCTCAAGCCCGGCTGGGCCATCGTAGTCAGCGCCCTGTTCTTCGCCCTCATCCACATGAACCCCTGGCAGGCGCTCAACGCCTTCATAATGGGCCTGGTAATGGGCTATGTGTACTATAAGACGGGCTCCCTGCTCCTTACCATGCTCATCCATTTCGTAAACAACGGAACTTCGGTTATCCTTTCCCAGATTCCCTCGATCCAGGAAACGGACGCCCAGTACTGGATAGACTTGATGCCCACGGGAACCTACATGGTGGTGTATGTTCTGGGCCTCGCCGTCCTGGCCGCTGCCCTGTGGGCCTTCTCCCGCATTCCGCTCCAACAGCGGTACGGCAACATAGACGAAATTCCCGTAGAAGGGGAAATTCCTGTAAACGAATAAATTATGCTAATCGTACTGGAAGGCCTGGACGGGGCGGGGAAGTCTACCCAAGTGAGGCTTTTAAAAGACTATCTGCAGGAGCGTACCGGAGCGCTGGAATATATCCATTTCCCGCGTTACGACGCTCCCGTGTACGGAAACCTCATCAGCCGCTTCCTCCGGGGGGAATTCGGCGACAATGCCCAGGTGCATCCCCAGCTGGTGGCTCTCCTCTTTGCGGAAGACCGGCACGGGGCGGCCGCTCAGATGCGACAGGCCCTGGAAGAAGGGAAAACCCTGCTGCTGGACCGCTATGTGTATTCCAACATTGCCTACCAGTGCTCCAAACTGCAAGACCTGGACGAGCGCAGGAAACTGCGGAACTGGATTTTCAATACGGAATACGGAGATTTTGCCCTTCCGGAGCCGGACCTGAACCTCTTCCTGGACGTTCCCATCGGCTTTGTGGAGCAGAGCCTTGCCAGGGACAGGGCGGGGGAGGACCGCAGCTATCTGCACGGGCAGCACGATATCCATGAGGCCGATATCGCCTTCCAGCGGGCCGTGCGGGACGCCTATCGGCAAGAGGCGGCAAGGGATCCCCACTTCCTTCGGATAGACTGTAGCGCTCCGGACGGCGGCATGCTGCCCCCGGAAAAGATATTCCAGCTGGTCCGCGGGGCCGTAGATCCGTTCCTGGCATGAAATACACCAATCTCCGCATGCGCCGTTTCGTGACGGTGCTCATAGGCATCTTCCTGCTGGGGACGGGCCTCCTGAAGCTCATGGACCCGGTGGGCACCATGCTCATCGTCACCGAGTACTGCAAGTTTTTCCACCTGACTTTCCTCATTCCCGCCGCCAAGGTCATCGGCGTCAACCTGGCGCTGGTGGAATCGGCTCTGGGGATTGCCCTCATCACCGGAGTGGTCCGCCGTTTTGCGGCTTGGGTTACCTATATCCTGCTGGGCTTTTTCACCCTGGTAACGCTCATCCTGTGGATCAAGAATCCGGAGATGGACTGCGGCTGCTTCGGAGAAGCCTTGCACCTTACCCATCCCCAGAGTTTCTGGAAGAACGTGATTCTGCTGGCCCTGGCAGTGTTTGCTTTCACCCCCATGCGGCATCTTGGCCACGCATCGGCCCGGAAACGGCTGGCTGCGCTGGTGGGCTGGGCCTCCCTGATTGTGGCGGTCATTTACTGCAATACGCATATCCCGCCCATCGATTTCACCGCTTTCGCCCCGGGGGCGGAACTACTGACGTCCCATGACGCCCATGCCGCTCCGGACGGAGGATACCGGGCCGCGTTCATTTACGAAAAGGAGGGGAAAGAAGGCAGTTTCTCCCTGGACAACCTGCCGGATTCCAGTTGGCGCTTCGTGCGGGTAGATTCCCTCCGCCGGGTACAGCCCGGGCCCGGGAAAGAGCGTCCGCTGCTGTCTTTCCGGGACGCGGAAGGAACTTATCTGGACGATGAAGCCGCCAATGGGAAGGTGGTTGTGTTTTCGGTCTATGAGCCCGCCAAAGCCCCCTGGGAAGAGCTGGAGGAGCATTGCAAGGCTGTCCGCGAAGGCGGCGGCCGCCCGTTCCTGCTCACCACCTTGGTCCCGGAAGGGAGAATCCTGGAGGAGCCCGCGTATATAGCCGATTATAAAACCCTCATCACCCTGAACCGCTCCAACGGCGGCGCCAGTTATTTCGATGAAGGGGAACTGATAGCCAAGTGGAGCCGCGCCGGTTTCCCCAAGGATATCCGGTCCGTCCTGGAGGCCGACCCCATCGACATCTCTACCCACCTTACAGTAGAGAACCGCATCCTGGCGCAGAGTTACTGCGTAATCCTGGGTGCGGTCCTGATTCTGTTGTAAGGGAAAGCCCCTTTACAGGCTGCGTTTGATTTCCGTAATCTGGAAAGCCTCGATGATGTCGCCGGGGTGGATGTCGTTGTAACGGTCCAGGCCGCAGCCGCATTCCATGCCCGCCGGCACTTCCTTGGCGAAGTCTTTCCCTCGCTGCAGGGAGGCCAGTTCTCCGGTATACACCACAATGCCGTCCCGGATCAGGCGGACGCTGGCCTTGTTCACCAGCTTGCCCTCCTTCACGAGGCAGCCCGCAATGGTGCCCACCTTGGAAATCTTGAAAGTCTGCTTTACTTCGGCGGTGGCCGTAACCTCTTCCTTCTTCTCCGGTTCCAGCATGCCCTCGATACCTTCCTTCACGTCGTTGATGCAGTCGTAAATGACGGAGTAGAGGCGGATTTCAATGCCTTCCTTCTCCGCGCTGCGGCGGGCTTCGGCGCTGGGACGCACCTGGAAGCCGATGATCACGGCGTCGGAGGCTTCGGCCAGCAAGACATCGCTCTCGCTGATCTGGCCCACCGCCTTGTGAATCACGTTCACGCGCACTTCGTCGGTGGAAAGTTTGATGAGGGAATCCGACAGGGCTTCCACTGAGCCGTCCACATCGCCTTTGACAATGACGTTGAGTTCCTTGAAGTTGCCGATGGCAATGCGCCGGCCTATCTCTTCCAGGGTAAGGTGCTTCTGCGTCTTGATGCCCTGGATGCGGATGAGCTGCTCACGCTTTTGGGCGATGGACTTGGCTTCCTTCTCGTCGGCCATTACATTGAACTTCTCTCCGGCGGCGGGGGCTCCGTTGAGGCCCAGGATGCTCACCGGCGTGGAAGGCCCCGCGGCCTCCACTTTCTGTCCGCGCTCATTGAACATGGCCTTGACACGGCCGTAGTAGGCGCCGGAAATGATGACGTCACCTACGCGCATGGTTCCGTCCTGCACCAGCACCGTGGCCAGATAGCCGCGGCCTTTGTCCAGAGAACTCTCTATGACCGCGCCGCTTCCCATCTTGTTGGGATTGGCCTTCAGCTCCAGCAGGTCTGTCTCGAAGAGCACTTTCTCCAACAGCTTGTCTACGTTGATACCCTTCTTGGCCGATATTTCCTGGCACTGGTACTTGCCGCCCCAGTCTTCCACCAGGATGTTCATTTCCGAGAGCTGGCGGCGGATGGTGTCCGGATTGGCTCCGGGCTTGTCTATCTTGTTGATGGCGAAGACCATGGGAACGCCGGCCGCCTGAGCATGGGCGATGGCTTCCTTGGTCTGGGGCATCACGGCGTCGTCGGCCGCCACGATGATGATGGCAAGGTCCGTCATCTGGGCGCCGCGGGCACGCATGGCGGTAAAGGCCTCGTGGCCCGGAGTGTCCAGGAAGGTGATGTGCCGGCCGCTTTCCAGAGTGACGCTATAGGCGCCGATGTGCTGGGTGATGCCGCCGGCTTCACCGGCGATCACGTTGGAATTGCGGATGTTGTCCAGCAGGGAGGTCTTGCCGTGGTCTACGTGGCCCATCACGGTAATCACCGGCGGGCGTTCCACCAGGTCTTCCTCCCGGTCGGGTTCCTGCTGCTGGATTTCCTCGGTGAGTTCCGCCGTTACGAATTCCACCTTATAGCCGAACTCCTCGGCCACCAGCACCAGGGTTTCGGCGTCCAGCCGCTGGTTGATGGAAACCATCATGCCCAGGGACATGCAGGCGCCGATTACCTTCACCACAGGGGTGTTGTTCATGAGGGTGGCCAGGTCGTTCACCGTTACGAATTCGGTAACCTTGAGCACCTTGTTCTCCGCGGCGGCGGCGCGCATCTCTTCCTCTGAACGGATGGCGGCAATCTCCCGCTTTTCCTTGCGGTGCTTGGCGCCGAAGTTGTTCTTGGTCTCGTTCATCCGGGCGTAGGTCTCTTTCACCTGCTTCTGGATTTCCTTCTGCATCTCCTCCTGCTCGGCCTCGGTCATGGCGGGCTTGAAGCGGTCGCCTTTCTTGCGGCCCTTGCCGCCTGTGTCGGCCTGCTTCTTCTTGTTGTCGGCGTTCTTCTTGGGCGCCTTTTCCGCCTGCACCTTGGTCACGTCCACTTTCTGGGAACCGCCGCCTTTGATGCGCTCGCGCTTCTTGCTCTTCTTGGGGTCGAACTGGGCCAGGTCTATCTTGCCCACCACCTTGAAAGGGGCGGGGCCGTTGCCGGAAGGAGTGGTTTCCGCTGGGGTCGGGGCGGGTTGCTCTTCCTTCCCGGGTTCGGGCTCAGCTACAGTTTCCTGCCGCTCTTCCGGCTGCTCCTCCACAGGGGCGGCCTCTTCCGGAACAGGCTCTTCCTCAGGTACTTCAACAGGTGCTTCCTGAGGTGCTTCTTCCGGCTCTTCGGGCTTCTCGGGCTCGGGTGCGGGCACTTCTTCCACTTCCGGTTCCGGTTCGGGTTCCGGTTCGGGCTCTTTCACGGTCTCCGCCACAGGCACCGTCCGGGACAGGTTGTTGCTCTTGATCACGGTGATGCGCTCGGGCTCGTATTCGTCCTCCTCCTCTTCCTGTCTCCGGGAAGCCTTGTCCAGGATTTCCGTGAGTTTCACATCCACCTTTTCGGCAGCCTCCTTCAGTTCCAGGTCCTTTCCGAACTTCTTGTGGAGCTCCGGCAAATACTCGTCCGACACTTTCATGTTCGGATTGGCATTCTCTATGCCGGCGCCCTTGGAATTCAGGAAGTCCACCAACGTGTCCAGGCCTATATTGAATTGTTTGATAAGTTTCGATAATCTGATTTCTGCCATATATAACCCCTTTTATTTACTGTTAACTAGTCTTCGAATTCCTCGCGCAGGATGCGGAGCACTTCGTCCACGGTCTCGTCTTCCAGGTCGGCCCGGGAGGCGATGTCGGCGGGAGCGAGGGCCATGACGCTGCGGGCCGTGTCGCAGCCAATCTCCTGCAGGCGCTCGATCACCCAAGGATCGATAACGTCGGTGAATTCGCTCAGGAGCACGTCGTCCTCCTCTTCCTCGTTCTGCGGGAGTTCCCTCCAGACTTCAATCTCGCGGCCGACCAGCATGCCGGCCAGTTTGATGTTTACGCCGCCCTTGCCGATACCCTTCTTCACCTCTTCGGCCTGCATGTACACTTTGATCTTGTCTTCCGGTCCGTCTCCCAGGTCGATGCGGGAAATGTGGGCCGGGTTCAGGGCGCGGGTAATCATGAGTTGCGGATTGGTGGTCCACTGGATTACGTCAATGTTCTCGTTGCGCAGTTCCCGCACAATGCCCATGATGCGGGAGCCCTTTACGCCGATGCAGGCGCCGATGGGGTCGATGCGGTCGTCATAGGACTCTACGGCCACCTTGGCCCGTTCGCCGGGGATGCGGACCACCTTCTTTACGGTAATGAGGCCGTCGTAGATTTCCGGCACTTCCATCTCGAAGAGTTTCTCCAGGAAGGAGTCCGTGGTGCGGGAAAGCACAATGTAGGGCGTGGTGTTGTTCTTCATTTCCACGCTCTTGATGATGGCGCGCACTGAGTCGCTCTTCTTGAAGCGCTCGCCGGGAATTTGCTCGCTCTTGGGCATGCGGAGCTCGTTTCCGTCCTCGTCCAGGATCAGGACTTCGTTCTTCCAGGTCTGATAGACTTCGCCGGTGAAGATTTCGCCTACCCGCTCCGAGTACTTCTTGTACACGTTGGCCTTCTCGATGTCCATGATGCGGCCCTGCAAGTTCTGGCGGATGTTCAGGATTCCGCGGCGGCCGAAGGAGGAAAGCGAGAGCTTACGGGCGAAGGTGTCGCCGATTTCGTAGTCGTCGTCACCGGTTTCGGCCTTGATCTCTTCCAGGGTAATCTGGGTGACGGGATCCTCCACCTCTTCCACCACCTCGAAGTTCTGGTAGATTTCGCAGTCTCCCTTGTCCACATTGATAATCACGTCAAAGTTGTCGGCATTGCCGTAAGTCTTGGCGAGCTGGGTGAGGAACACGTCCTTGAGCACGCCCAGCATCACCGGACGGTCGATGCTTTTCTCTTCCTTGAAGTCCTTGAATGCATCAATCAAGGTTACTTCTTTCTCTTTTTCTTTTGCCATTGGTTATATTGTTTGCTTTGTCATTCTGAACGAAGTGAAGAATCTAGAATTCTATATACGGCCTCACGGAATTCACCTGGTCAAAGGGAAGGGTGTTATCTTCCACCGTAATGGCTTCCTCCGAGCAGGCCTCCAATACCCCTTTCACCTTCTTGCCGCCCTTCAGCCAGACATCCACCTTGGTTCCCAGCGCCTTCTGGAACTGCTGCAGCACCTTGAACGGGCGGTCCAGGCCGGCCGATGACACCGTGAGGGCATAGTCTTCCACGTCCTGGTCGAAGGCCTCGTGCACCACTTTGTCTATGGCGGCGCAGTCTTCCCAGTCCACGTTGCCCGTTACCTTCTCCATAACAATCTCTATGTCGTTGTCCTTGGAAACGGTCACTTCCACCAGGAAGCAGCCCCGCTCTGTTACGGCCGGTTCCACGGCCTTTATGATGGCTTCTTTGTTCATAATCTTGTCATTCTGAGCCTTTCAGGCGAAGAATCTATATAAAAAAGATAGGGGACCGTCGTCCTCTATCTCATTCACGGGCGCAAAGGTACTAATAATATTCGAAAATGCCAAATTTTATTGCCATTGCCGCGTCGGACACCGCAGCGCCCTCCAAGGCCGATTCCTTGTCAACGCGGCCTAATATTCAGGATGCTGTCGGGACCTTCGTTGAAAAGGAGGTCCAGGATAGAGAGGCCGGGGGTGAAGCCGCCGAGGCGGTCGCGGAAGACTTGGTAATAGGGGCGGTCCAGGCCCAGGTCAGCTAAAACCGTGTCCGGACGCTTGGGGTGGATGGAAAAGCGGAAATCGTCGGCCTGTGAGTCCGGGGCAGCGAAACTGGCGGTGGGTTCCAGGGTGCAGGCGATGCCGCAGCGCTCCAGGCACCATTCCAGAAGGGACAGGTTCAGATCCCAGAGGGTTTCCGGCCGTGCCTCCAGCAGCGGGAACAGCGAGTCCCGGTAATATTCGTAGTAGGCGGCGGTCTCGTAGGCGGTATCCAAGGCCCGCTGCGTGCGAAGCACCCATGGGGTGGAGTAGTCCACCCGCACCCGGGTGATGCCCATGTCGGGGGCGTGCACCACCGGCACCTGCAGCATCTGGGGGCCATCGCCCGTCAGGATGTAGCAGCGGTTCCGGTAGCTTTGCTTCTGGTAGTTCTCGCAGGCTTCCAGCCGCACCACAGACGGCAAAACCCTGTCGGCCGACAGGGTTAAGTCCTTAGCCGCCAGTGCCATCCAGCTTACGGGCGGGAAATATGCGGTGGAAAGCAGCACTAGCGGTTGTTGCGCGGCTTGGGAATGATGCCCCGCGGGGAATTGCGGATGAACCTCACAATGGTATTGCGGATTTCCGTTTCCGGGAGAGTGGCCTCGATGTATTCCAGGGCCTGCGAAGTGTTGCGCCCGGAGAAATAGATGATGTCGTAGATGTCTTTGATCTCGTTCACCTCTTCCTCCGTGAATCCGCGCCTGAGAAGGCCCACCTTGTTCACCCCTTCGAAGGCCAAGGGATCCCGGCCGGCCAGGCAGTACGGCGGAATATCCTTGGAAACCTTGGAATAGGCTCCCGCAAAAGCGTGCGTACCAATGCGGCAGAACTGGTGGACGCCGGAATTGCCGGCCAGCACCGCCCAGTCTTCCATGTCCACTTCTCCGGCAATACCGGTATAGCTTACCAGAATGCAGTGGCGGCCCACATTGCAGTCGTGGGCTATATGCACATAGGACATGATCAGCGTGTCGTCCCCGATGCGGGTTACACCCTTTCCGCTGGCTTTGGTTCCGCGGTTGATGGTGGCGCATTCCCGGATGTTCACCCGGTCTCCTATCTCCACCCAGGACTCCTCTCCCTCGAACTTGAGGTCCTGCGGGATGCCGCCCACCACGGCTCCGGGGAAAACGGAGCAGTTCCTGCCCATTTTCACGTGGTTCAGGATGGTGGCGTGGTTCAGGATGCGGCAGCCGTCGCCAATCTCTACGTTCCCGTCAATGAAGGCGAAGGGGCCCACTTCTACATTGTCCCCGAGTTTCGCGTCTGGACTGACAAAGGCCAGAGGATGGATTTTGTTCATATCTGTAACTATTTAAGCAGGGCCCTGAGGGCCTTGGCAGCCTTGGTATTGATGGAATGTCCCGGCTTGTAAGCGGTAATACGGGCATTCAGGTAGCCTCCCGCAAGCCTGAGGTCTCCCAAAAGGTCCAGCATCTTGTGGCGGCCGCATTCGTCCGGGAAGTGCAGCTCCAGGTTGTTGAGATACCCTTCTTCCGTGATCTTTACGCCGGGGAGGTTGAACAGGTACGAGAGCGAACTCAGTTGTTCCTCCGATACGGGATGCTCTACAATCACGATGGCGTTGTCCATGTCCCCTCCCTTGATGAGGTTGTTGCGGAACAGGTACTCGATTTCGTGGAAGAACACGAAGGTGCGGCACACCCCAATTTCGTGGGCATAGTCTGTCTGGAGGTCCCAGTGGGCATTCTGGACCCCCAGGATCTTGGAATTGAAATCCACGGTAACCTCGGCCGACGGAGCGTCGGCGGGTTCTATCCTTACCCAGGAGCCACTGCCCTCGTCCCGGATTTCCAGCGACTGGGGAATGTTTATATATTTGCGGGGGACATCCTGGTCCAGGGTTCCGTCCTTGAGAATGGCTTCCACATAAGGGCGGGCACTGCCGTCCAGGATGGGCACCTCTATATTGTCCAGTTCCACCAGCGCATTGTCCACGCCCATGCCGGTAAGGGCCGACATCAGATGCTCGATGGTGACGGCAACCGCTTCTTTGTGCGAGATGGTTGTGCTGCGGGCTGTATTGGAGACATTTTCGGCCACCGCCTCTATAACGGGCTTGGACCGGAGGTCCGTCCTCTTAAACTTAATGCCGAAGTCTGCCGGCGCCGGCAGCAGTTTCATGTGCGCGTAAGTGCCGGTATGGAGTCCTTTCCCTTGGAAATAATATGCTTTCTTCAGGGTATGCTGGTCGCTTTGCATCCTTTCCTTTCAATTGAAGTGTGCAAAGGTAAGCAAAATAAACGGGATTCCCAAACTGTCTATTGCTTGCCGGACTCTTTGAATTTTGCGTAGGCTCTCAGATAAGTCTTGTGCTGGATGGCCGGCATTCCCCAGAGGTATTCCCCTTCCTTCTTCACGCTGCCGATAACCCCGCTCTTGGCCAGGATGGTGGTGTGGTCGGCCAGCTTGAGATGCCCCACAATGCCCACCTGACCGGCCAGGATGCAGTATTTGCCAATTTCGGTAGACCCGGCTATGCCGCACTGGGCGGCCATGGCGGTATGGTCTCCCACAATCACATTGTGCGCAATCTGGCACAGGTTGTCTATCTTGACGCCGTTCCCGATGATGGTGGATTCCATCTGGGCGCGGTCCACGGTGGTGTTGGCGCCGATTTCCACGTCGTTGCCGATGATGACGTTCCCCAGATGCTCGATCTTCTTCCAGCTTCCGTCCGGCTGGGGAGCGTTGCCGAAGCCGTCCGAGCCAATTACCACGCCGGCATGCAGGATTACATTGTCCCCGATAACCATGCCGGGATAGATGATCACGCCCGGATAGAAGATGCAGTTCCTGCCGATGGTGCAGTCTTCGCCGATGGTCACGTGGGGGTGGATGATGGTGTTGTCACCGATGCGGGTCCTCCGGCCCACAAAGCTGTAGGCCATCAGGTTCACCCGCTTCCCGAAACGGGTGGACGGATACCAGCGGGCCAGCAGGCTGCGGTGGCGGCGGTAGGTTTTCTTCTCATCGGCCACATATTTGAGCAGCTCCGCGACGGCGCTGTAAGCGTCATCTACCCGTACCAGGGTGGCCTGGACGCTCTGTTTGGGCTCGAAACTCTTGTTCACCAGGATGATGGAGGCCTTGCTGGTGTAAACGTACTGTTCGTATTTGGGGTTGGCGAAAAAACTTAGGGAGCCGGGCTTCCCGTGCTCGATTTTGGCGAACTTGGTTACTACGGCGTTTTCGTCGCCGTCTACGGTTCCCTTGAGGATTTCGGCCAGTTTTTTAGCACTTAATTCCATTCCGCTACTGTTAAATTGGACTGCAAAGTTACAATAATTGCGCAAAAATGCGTATTTTTGCGGATAGAAATTAACAATTTACACCATAACATCATGAAAAGAATCGTACTCGTAAGACACGGCGAAAGTGCCTGGAACCTGGAAAACCGTTTTACCGGCTGGACGGATGTAGACCTAACCCCCAAGGGAAATCAGGAAGCCATCGATGCCGGCAAGCTGCTCAAGGCCGAAGGCTTCACCTTCTCCAAAGCCTACACATCCTACCTCAAGCGGGCCGTTAAAACCTTGAACAACATCCTGGACAACATGGACCTGGACTGGATTCCGGTGGAAAAGAGCTGGCGCCTGAACGAGAAGCATTACGGCAACCTACAGGGCCTGAACAAGGCCGAAACGGCCGAGAAGTACGGCGATGCCCAGGTAAAGATCTGGCGCCGCAGCTACGACGTAGCTCCGCTTCCGCTGGCCGAGGACGATCCCCGCAACCCCAAGTTCGACCCCCGTTACGCCGGCGTTGCCGACAGCGACCTGCCCCGGACCGAATCCCTGAAGGACGCCATCGCCCGTGCCGTCCCGTACTGGAAGGACGTCATCTTCCCCAACCTCAAGACGGAAGACAGCCTCATCGTGGTGGCTCACGGCAACTCCCTCCGCGGCATCATCAAGTACCTGAAGAACATCTCCGACGAAGACATCATTTCCCTGAACCTGCCCACCGCAGTTCCCTATGTCTTCGAATTCGACGACAATTACAATCTGGTAAAGGACTATTTCCTGGGAGACCAGGAGGCCATCGCCGCCAAGATGAACGCCGTGGCCAACCAGGGCAAGGCTAAGAAATGACAATCCGGAGAATCCGCCGCGTCTGAGGGGTCACCCTCACGCTGTGGTCGATGCACCAGCCGACGACTGCCAGTACATGGTGGCCGTCGGTTTCGCTTTTCAGAAGGGGGATGAAGGGCTTTTCGTCGGCCGGGATGTGGTGGTCCGTGAACCAGTCCTGCAGCTTCTTGCGCCCCGGCGCTCCCAGCGGCTTGATCCAGTCTCCGCTTTCCCAGCGGCCCAGCCGGCATGCCCCGGCTTTGTCGGCATCCAGGATGAGCACGCCTGCGGGCTGCTGAACCTCCTCCGTTCCGTCCCAGGGCTCTTCGGTGAGGATGGTGGTAGTCCGGGAGGGTATGTACCCCTCTGAACCCTCCGGGGCTTCGCCCCTTCGTCCTTCCCATTGCCCTGCGGGCAGCGGGCCCCTCCCTCTAATGCGGCCGAGGGTGGCCACAGGTTCAGAGGGGTACACACCCTCCCGGACGGTTTCCAATTCTTCCGAAATCCGCTCCATGTCGCGATTCAGGGTCTGTACAAAGCGGGGATTGATTTCCCGGAAAACGGGAAAGACCAGGTTGCGGAGCTTGTTGCGTTTGTACTCGTTGGCCGCATTGGTGCTGTCTTCCCGCCAGGAGAGCCGGTGCTCCCCGGCGTAGGCCGCAATCTCTTCCCGGGTCATCCCCAGAAGGGGCCTCAGAAGGGGAATGTCGGCAAAATCGGGGTCCGGGATGAATCCCTGCGCCTTCATTCCGGTGATGCCGCGAAGGCCGGTTCCCCGTAACAAATTGAGCAGCAGCGTTTCGGCATTGTCGTTGGCGTTGTGGGCCACGGCCACGGCTTCGTATCCGTGTTCCCGGCACAGCTGCCCGAACCAGTGGTACCGCAGCCGCCGGGCCGCCATTTCCACACTGATTCCTTCGGCCGAAGCATAAGCCTTCGTATCAAAGGCCTTCACATGGCAGGGAACCCCGAGCGTGGCGGCCAGCGAGCGGACGAAAGCTTCGTCGGCATCGCTTTCCTCGCCCCTGAGGCCGAAATTGCAGTGCGCGACAGCGAAAGGCCCGCCTTCCAGACGGACCTTTTCAGTCAGGCATACCGAATCGATGCCTCCGCTCACTGCCAGAAGCAACATCCCTTATTTCTTGTTGGTGATGGTGTAAGTGAAGCCGAACTCCATGAATTCCTTGAACTGCACACCCTTCGTGTCGGCCTTGCCATCGTCGTTAGTGTCCCGCACCAGGACGCACGGGTCGTAGATGAGGTTGGTGCTGACGGTGAGCGCAAAGAACTTGGCCAGCTTCCAGAACACCTTGTTGTCCCAGGTGATACGCGGTTCCACCTTGGGCGTGAGGTAATTGTAGAAAGCTGTGAACTGGGTGGTGTAGGAAAAGGCGTCGTTGATGACCCAGGCCATGTCGGCCTTGATTTGGGCGCCGAATTCCAGACGCCAGCTCTTGTACTGGTCCGTGGTGCCGTCCACCAGCTCCATGCCGTAGGTTTTCCGGAGTTCGGGGATGGAGACAATTACACCGCCGCCGGAGAGGGGTGCCACGTTCAGGGAGAACCACGGGGCGGGCGTCCACAGGAAACCGACACCGAGGTTCAGGTAGGCGGGAGCGAAGAACCCGGACTTGAGGGTACGGGCGTCCAGCCAGTTCTGGACGGAGGGCTCGTCGGTGGTATAGCCCGTAGGGGTACCATAGGCGTAGTTGTTGTCGAACTGGGTCTTGAAGTCGAAGCTGGCGGAATAGGCCAGGTTCTTCACCGGCGTCTCATAGCCCCACTTGGACTCCAGGTAAATGCGGTCCTTGTTCTTCTGGAGGATGGGTTTGTCGGCCGAATAAAGGAAGCCGTAGTCCATCTGCAGGCGGTTGGTGCCGATGAGCTTGTCCTTGGCGAAGTTGGCGCTGGCATCCAGGTTGCCGGCCAGGGTTACGGTGTTGTAACCGCCGGCCGCCCACTGGCTCAGGTAGGTTTGGCCGAAGTTGATGTTGGTGAGGATGGTGTTGGTCCAGTACCGGGGCTTTTCCACCTTGACGGGAACGTCGTCCGCGGCGCTGAGGGCTGCTGCAGCTGCTGCTGCGGCCTCCTGGGTATTCTGGGCCTGGGCGGCAAGCGCAGCCGCCATGAGGCCGATGAGCAAAAACACTTTTTTCATTTTCTTCTTCTAATAACTACGGGCAAACAGAACTCTTTGATGGGAAGGCTTGCCGGTGTAGATGCACTGGCCTTCCTCTATGCATACGGCGCTGTCCACGGGGATGCAGCGGATGGTCGCCTTGGTCTCCTCCTGGATTTTGGCCTCGGTTTCCGCGGTGCCGTCCCAGTGGCAGAGCAGGAAGCCGCCCTTCTCGATTTCCACCTTGAAGTCTTCCCAGCTGTCCACCTTGCGGATGGAGGCGTCCCGGAAGGCCAGGGCCTTGTTGTAAATGTTCTTCTGAATATCGTCCAAAAGGCCGATGATGCGGTCTTCCAGGCCTTCCAGCGGTTCCGAAATCTTTTCCAGCGTATCCCGGCGGCACACTTCCACGGTGCCGTTCTGGAGGTCCCGGGGACCCATGGCCAGGCGTACAGGCACGCCCTTGAGTTCCCATTCGGCAAATTTGAAGCCGGGACGGAGGGTGTCCCGGTCGTCCACCTCTACGCTGTGGCCCTTGGCCTCCAGCACTTTCTTGAGGGCGAACATCTTGTCCAGCACGGCGCTGCGCTCTTCTTCACTCTTGTAAATGGGCACCATCACAACCTGGATGGGGGCCAGGGCGGGCGGCAGCACCAGTCCGTTGTCGTCTCCGTGCGCCATGATGAGGGCTCCCATCAAGCGGGTGGAAACGCCCCAGGATGTGGCCCACACATATTCTTCCTTGCCTTCCTTGTTGGTGAAGGTTACGTCGAAGGACTTGGCGAAGTTCTGGCCCAGGAAGTGGGAAGTACCGGCCTGCAGGGCCTTGCCGTCCTGCATCATGGCCTCGATGGTCATGGTGTCCAGGGCGCCGGCGAAGCGCTCTCCGGGGCTCTTGTGCCCAACCACCACCGGCAGGGCCATGGTTTCACGGGCGAAACGGGCGTACACCTCCACCATCCGCTGTTTTTCGGCCTCGGCCTCCTCTGCGGTGGCATGGGCGGTATGGCCTTCCTGCCACAGGAATTCGGCCGTTCTCAGGAAAAGGCGCGTGCGCATTTCCCAGCGGACCACGTTGCACCACTGGTTGCACAGCAGGGGAAGGTCCCTCCAGCTGTGAATCCAGTTCTTGTAAGTGTTCCAGATGATGGTTTCCGAGGTGGGACGCACTATAAGTTCTTCTTCCAGTTTGGCCTCCGGGTCCACCACGATGCCGTTTCCGTTGGGGTCGTTCATCAGGCGGTGATGGGTGACCACGGCGCACTCCTTGGCAAAACCGGCCACATGTTCGGCCTCCCGGCTGAAAAAGGACTTGGGGATGAACAGGGGGAAGTAGGCGTTCTTTACACCTGTTTCCTTGAACATGCCGTCCAGGACGCCCTGCATCTTTTCCCAGATGGCGTAGCCGTAGGGCTTGATCACCATGCATCCGCGAACGGCGGACTGTTCGGCCAGGTCTGCCTTCACCACCAGGTCGTTATACCACTGGGAATAATTGTCGGCCCTTTTTGTCACATCTTTTGCCATAACGTATTCTTGTATTTTACTTTTTTTTTACTTATAATTGCCCCGTAAACACGGAACTTTGGTGTAAAATTTGATATAGGTTCCGTGAGGCGGAGATTCCGCCGCAAAGATACTTATTTTTATTGGATAAAAGGAGGTACTGACGATGAAAAAGAGATTTATGGCATACGCACTCGCTGCTTTTGCCGCTTTGTCCTGCGCGTCGGTTGCCGGGCTTCAGACCCAGAACTTCGACGACGGCGTGTACACTCGCCCGCTTGTGGCGGAAGTCCCCTCAGTTTCTCAGGACCAGCTGGACAATCTGCTTGCAGACAGCCGGTCGTCCGAGGCATATATCATCAGCGGCGGGGACACCTTGGTGGTCCCGGCCGGCAAGAGCATTAAATTCAACAAGGAAGACACCATTATCACGGTCATGGATACGCCGGACTGGGTTTTGGGGTATTCCTTCGCCTACAGCCCCTGGTATTTCAGGGACTATTATTTCTATCGGCCCTGGTACCATTACAGCCCCTGGTACTACAGCTCCTGGTATTACGACCCTTGGTACTACGACTCTTGGTACTATTATGATTATTGGTACGGTCCGTACCGGTACGGAATGTACAGCCCCTGGTATTACAGTCCCTGGAGCTATTGGTACGACCCTTATTATTACTGGGGAGATCCGTATTTCTATGGCCACTATTACTACGGGGGGTACTACAACCACTTCCATGGCGGCGGATTCCATCGCTGGGAGCCTTCCCTCGCTTCTTCGCTGGGGCATCGGGAAGGAAACTTCTCCGTGCGCGGAGGATCGTCGCATCTTCGTAGCGGAACTGCCCGTTCCGGTTCCGTGAGCCGTTCCTCTTCGGCTTCCCGCGGCGGGTCCGGCGGCAGTACGGTGCGCACTTCTTCGGGCCGGAGCGCTTCGGCCACCCGTTCGGCCACAGCTACCCGTGCCACTTCTGCAAGCCGTGCCACTTCTGCAAGCCGTGCCACCTCGGCCAGCCGGGCGGCGTCCGCTTCGCGTTCCGCAGCCACTTCGGCTTCCCGTTCCACCGGCACCAGTTCCGCAGGCACCCGCGCCAGCGGTTCCGGCAATTACCGCAGTTCCGGGACTTCCGGTAGTTCCACGCGCTCTTCCGGCAGCTACTCCGGCAGCACCAGCCGTTCTTCGGGCGGCGGATACACCGGTGGCAGCAGCTCTTCCTCCCGTTCTTCGGGCGGCGGATACACCGGTGGCAGCAGTTCTTCCTCCCGTTCCTCGGGCGGCGGTGGATACTCCGGCGGCAGCAGTTCTTCCTCCCGTTCCTCGGGCGGCAGTTCTTCCGGAGGACGCAGATAAGTAATTGACAAAGAAAAAAATCATGAAAAGGATTATTACCATCTTAGTGATGGCGACGGCCGCATACGCGGCTGCTGCCCAAACCTGGCAGGACGCCTTCCTGTTCACCGAGAATGTCTACGGAGGCACCGCCCGTACCGTGGGTATGGGGAATGCCGTCACCGCCATCGGCGGAGACCCGGGTTCACTGGTGTTCAATCCCGCCGGCTCGGCCGTGGCCTCCTACTCGCAGTGGTCCGTAACCCCGGGCGTCACTTTCTCCACCGCCGGGGCCACCGGTACCATCCTTTCCGGGGATACCCAGGCCGTCGGCTTCGGAGACCAGTACCAGACCGGCTATATGAAGGGCAAACTGCCCAATGTCTCTTTTATCACCAGTTTCAATACAGGGAATCGCAGCGGCCTCAAGCGCTATTCCATCGGTTTCTCCTATAACGGCACCAACAATTACACCCACCGCTTCAATGCGGCCGGAGTAAACCAGGACAATTCCTACGCAGCCTCGCTGGCTTCGTCGGCCGACGGTTTTTCCAAGGACGTGATGGGCGCGGAAGACTGGTATTACTACGGAGACGCTTCCCGGATGCCCGCCTGGGTGGACATGGTGGGTTTCCGCAGCGGCATGATCAACAGCGTGGACGGCAGTGACGGCACTTATATCGCCCTCACGGAGTCCATGGACGGGCAGGGCAATTTCCGCCTGGCCGCTCCGGTCTTCCAGAAGTACGGTCGCCAGTCGTCCGGCTATAAGGGAGATTTCGTGGTCAACTTCGGCGCCGATGTTTCCGATGTGTTTTACTTCGGCGTGAATCTGGGGGTTGTCAATCTGCGGTACAACCAGGTGCAGTATTGGCAGGAAAGCCCGGACAACGAGAGTGAATTCCCGGTCATTAGCTATTCCGACGGAAGCTCCGCCCGTTTCTCCAACCTGCTCATGCAGCAGAGTTACCAGGCCACCGGCTCCGGCCTTTATGTGAAGGCCGGCGTGCTCTGGCGTCCCACTCCTTCGCTCCGGCTGGCAGCGGCCGTCCAGACTCCTTCCACCCTCCACATCACGGAACGCTACGGCTACAAGGGGCAGGTCACCCTTTCCGGGAAGGCTTCACCTTCGGCCAGTTCTCCGGAAGATGAATGGAGCTACCAGCTCCGGATGCCCTTCCGGATGAATGCCGGTGTGGCCTATTCCATCGGCAATGCCGCCGTTGTCAGCGCGGACTATGAGTTCGTGAACTACGGAGCCGCCCGCTTCGCCACCAGCTCGTCCGGGGACGATTCCTTCGTGGAAAGCTCTTTCTCCGGCGTTAACGATGACATCCGGGACTTCCTCACCGTCTCCCACATGCTCCGAGTGGGCGCAGAGGTAAAAGTGCATCCTGCTGTTGCCCTCAGGGCCGGTTATAACCTCACCACCGGTGCGGAAACGGGCTTTGCTTCCCTGCTTCGGCACGGCTTCTCCCTGGGCGCCGGCTGGTCTTCCAGCGGTTCGTTCTATCTGGATGCCGCCGTCCGGCTCCGGACCGTTCCGGCCGAATACATTATCCCGTACTATTATTATGAGGCTCCGGACTCCAGCCGTTTCTACGAGAAATATGTCCGCGAAGACGTAATTACGCCGGAAATCGAGGTGAAGTCCATGATGATAGACGGCCTGCTCACCCTGGGCTGGCGGTTCTGACAAAGCTTCTACTGCCAAATTGTCAGCCTTTTTGGGCTGGCACGATGTTCGATAATTACAGAGGCGTCGCCGGTTTCGGCGGCGCTTCTCCGTTGCTGGGGGAGCGGAAAAGGAAAATAAATTAAAGAAATACTGTTATGGGAAAAATTATCGGAATCGACCTTGGAACCACCAACTCCTGTGTGGCTGTGATGGAAGGCAACCAGCCTACCGTCATCATTAACAATGAGGGGCAGCGCACCACCCCTTCCGTGGTTGCTTTCACGGAAGGCGGCGAGCGTAAAATTGGCTCTCCGGCCAAGCGGCAGGCCATCACCAACCCCAACAACACCGTATTCTCCATCAAGCGTTTCATGGGAGAAACCTATGATCAGGTGAATACAGAGGTGAACCGCGTGCCCTACAAAGTGGTGCGTGGGGAGAACAATACCCCGCGTGTGGAAATCAACGGCAAGCTCTATACCCCGCAGGAAATATCGGCCATGATTCTCCAGAAAATGAAGAAGACGGCCGAAGAATATCTGCGCCAGGAAGTTACGGAAGCGGTTATCACCGTGCCGGCCTACTTCTCGGACTCCCAGCGCCAGGCCACCAAGGAGGCCGGCCGCATCGCGGGTCTGGATGTGAAGCGTATCATCAACGAGCCCACGGCAGCCGCCCTTGCTTACGGCCTTGACAAGAAAGACAAGGACATGAAGGTTGCGGTGTATGACCTCGGCGGCGGCACCTTCGATATCTCCATCCTCCAGCTGGGCGACGGCGTGTTCGAGGTGCTCTCCACCAACGGCGACACCCACCTGGGCGGTGACGACTTCGACCAGGTGATCATCGACTGGCTGGCTCAGGAGTTCGCTTCCGAAAACGGCGGCATCGACCTCAAGAAGGACCCGATGGCCCTGCAGCGTCTGAAGGAAGCTGCCGAGAAAGCCAAGATCGAGCTTTCCAGCCAGACCTCCACGGAGATCAACCTTCCGTACATCATGCCGGTGGACGGCGTGCCCAAGCACCTCGCGAAGACCCTTACCCGGGCCAAGTTCGAGCAGCTTTCGGATGCCCTGTTCCAGCGCAGCATCGCCCCTTGCCGCCAGGCTCTCAGCGATGCCCATCTGAACCCTTCCGACATTGACGAGGTCCTCCTCGTGGGCGGTAGCACCCGTATCCCTTACGTGCAGGAACTGGTGAAGAACTTCTTCGGCAAAGAGCCCAACAAGAGCGTGAACCCGGACGAGGTGGTGGCCATTGGCGCATCCATCCAGGGCGGAGTGCTGGCAGGCGACGTGAAAGACGTGCTGCTGCTGGATGTAACTCCGCTGAGCCTGGGTATCGAAACCCTCGGCGGCGTAATGACCAAGCTCATCGACAGCAACACCACCATTCCGGCCAAGAAGAGCCAGATCTTCTCCACTGCGGCCGACAACCAGCCGGGTGTGGAAATCCGCGTGCTTCAGGGCGAGCGTCCCATGGCCAAGGACAACAAGCAGATTGGCATCTTCCACCTGGATGGCATTGCTCCGGCTCCGCGTGGCATCCCTCAGATTGAGGTCACCTTCGATATCGACGCCAACGGCATCTTGAACGTAAGCGCAGTGGACAAGGCTACGGGCAAGGAACAGCACATCCGCATCGAGGCCTCCAGCGGCCTTTCCGACGCAGAGATCCAGCGCATGCGGGACGAGGCCAAGGCCAACGAAGCGGCCGACAAGGCCGAGAAGGAGCGCATCGACAAAATCAACAGCGCCGATGCCCTCACCTTCCAGGCCGAGAAGTTCCTGAAGGAGAACGGCGACAAGGTCCCTGCCGACATCAAGGCAGAGGTGGAGCAGAACTGCAACCTCCTGAAAGAGGCGGTGAAGGTCCAGAACCTTGCCGATATCGACCGCTACTCCGAGGCGCTGAACAAGGCCTTCGAGAAGATGTACCAGGCCGGCCAGGGCGCCGCCGGTTCCCAGGGCGGTCCCCAGGGCCCGTACGGCCCCAACGGTCCCTTCCAGGAAGGCCCTCAGGGTCCTTTCAACGGCGGTCCCAAGCCCGGTCCGCAGGACCAGGGTCCGGACGAGCAGTAAAGGGCAGCTCCACGGACCTGTTGTCCGGCTTTGCCGGTGTGATAAGGAAGGGGCCGTGGGAGTAAGCGCTTGATAATTAGCTATTTATACAAAATGACCTAGGGTGAAACGCCCTGGGTCATTTTGCGTAACAGCGTCATAATGAATAACTTAGCTCCACGCGCCCCCGTTGGCAGGCATGGGCACGGGGTAGATTGCAAACAGGGCAAGAACGTCCCCGGGATAGCGCCGGGCCGATGACAGGGTAGACGAAATCGTCGAACAGGGCCAACAGGATTATAAGTTTTCGTGTTAAAAGCGGTGTCGCTAAGATAAAAAAATACGGAAAGCCGGGGGATTCCTGTGAGTTGCCAAGGAATAACCGAGTTTTTTGCTTATTTTTGTATGTCAATTGAATACTATATGGGAAGAATCATACTTACCGGGGACCGTCCCACCGGAAAACTGCATTTGGGACATTATGTGGGGAGTCTGCGCAACCGGGTGCTGCTGCAGAACGAGGGCAATTACGACCGTATGTTCGTGTTCATTGCCGATGTGCAGGCCCTGACGGACAATGCCGACAATCCGGAGAAAGTACGTCAGAACATCATCGAGGTGGCCCTGGACTATCTTTCCTGCGGCCTGGACCCTTCCAAGGTGACCCTCTTTATCCAAAGCCAGATTCCGGAACTGCATGAGATGACCCAGTTCTTCTCCAACCTGGTAACGGTGCAGCGGCTCCAGCGCAACCCTACCGTGAAAACGGAAATGGCCCTTCGCGGCTACAATGCCGAGACGGAAGACAACAATGTGCGTGGCCTTCCCGTGGGCTTTTTCACCTATCCCATCTCCCAGGCGGCCGACATCTGCTTCTGCAAGGCCACCACGGTGCCGGTGGGGGAGGATCAGGAGCCGATGATAGAGCAGTGCAGGGAAATCGTGCGCAGCTTCAACGGAACCTACAAGTGCAACGTGCTGGTGGAACCGGAAATCCTGCTGCCGTCCAACCTAGCCTGCCGCCGCCTGCCCGGAACGGACGGAAAAGCCAAGATGAGCAAGTCCCTGGGGAACTGCATCTACCTTTCCGACGACCCCAAGGAGATGGAGAAGAAGGTGAAGGGCATGTTCACGGATCCCGGCCACCTCAGGGTGGAAGACCCCGGCAAGGTGGAGGGCAATACCGTATTCACCTATCTGGACGCTTTCTGCGAAGATGCAGACTTCGCCCGGTTCTGGCCGGACTATGCCTGCCTGGACGAGCTTAAGGAGCATTACCGCCGCGGTGGCCTGGGGGACATGAAGTGCAAGAAGTTCCTTATCCAGGTGCTAAACAACCGCCTGGATCCCATCCGTGCCCGTCGGCATGCTTATGAGCAGGATATCCCGGAGGTGTACAACATCCTCCGCAAAGGTTCCGAGGCTGCCCGCGAAGTGGCCGCCAAAACCCTGCACGAGATGAAGGACGCCATGAAAATCAATTACTTCGACGACGCAGCCCTCATCGCCGGGCAGGCCGCCAAATACAAGGGGGCATGAGTACAAAAAAGAGAAATTTTCCCGTGCAGGGGATGGGCTGTGCCGCGTGCGTCGCGCGGGTGGAAGGTGCCCTCAAGAGCGCCAAGGGTGTGAGCAGTGCCAGTGTGAGCCTGGCTTCCAACAGCGCGCTGGTGGAGTTCGATACAGCAGTCACCACTCCCGGAGAGCTTCGGAAAGCGGTGCAGGATGCCGGTTACGACCTGCTGGTGGACGGCTCGGACGACGAGGCCGACTCGGCGGCGGAAGCTGCGCGGGCCGAAGCATACAACCAGCTGAAGAAAGACACCATCCTCGCAGCCGTCCTGGCTGCGCTTGTGATGGTCATCGGCATGGGTTTCAAGGATTTCCCCGGGAAGGGATTCCTCCTTTGGGCCCTGGCCACTCCGGTGGTGGCCTGGTGCGGCCGGCGCTTCTTCAAGGCCGGATTCAGCGCCGTGAAGCACGGCAGTGCCAACATGGATACGCTGGTGGCTCTGTCGGTGGGCATTTCCTACCTGTTCAGCATGTTCAACCTCCTGTTCCCGCAGGTGTGGACGTCCCGGGGCCTGGAACCGCATTTGTACTTCGAATCCTCCACCATGATCGTGGCCTTCATCCTGCTGGGCCGCTTGCTGGAGGAACGGGCCAAGCACAGCACCACGGCCGCCATCCGGGGGCTCATGGGCCTACAGCGGCAGGACCGTGCCGTGCAGATTGGGGAGGTGGTGCCCGTCAAGCCCGGGGAGCGGCTCTCCGTAGATGGCCTGGTGCTGGACGGCGCTTCCTATGTAGACGAAAGCATGCTCACGGGAGAACCCGTTCCCGTGCTCAAGAAGGCTGGGGACACAGTATACGCCGGAACCCTGAACCAGAAGGGCTTCCTGAACGTGAAGGCCGAAAAAGTGGGGCAGGATACCTTCCTTTCGGCCATCATCCGGATGGTGCGGGATGCGCAGGGCTCCAAGGCCCCCATCCAGCATCTGGTAGACAAGATTGCGGCCGTGTTCGTGCCCGTAATCATCGGCATCTCCATCCTGACGCTTCTCGCGTGGATTTTCCTGGCGCCGGAAGACGGCGTAACCATGGGCCTGCTGTCCATGGTGGCGGTGCTGGTGATTGCCTGTCCCTGCTCGCTGGGGCTGGCAACGCCTACGGCCATCATTGCCGGCATCGGCAACGGGGCGTCCCAGGGAATCCTCATCAAGGATGCCGAAAGCCTCCAGACGGCCCGGAAGGTGAACGCCGTGGTGCTGGACAAGACCGGGACCCTCACGGAAGGCCATCCCGTGGTGGTGGAATCGGCCTGGGACCCGTCCGCTTCTCAGGAGGAAGACAATCAGGCGGCGGGGCTCCGGGACGTGTTGTTCTCGTTGGAAAAGTGCTCCGACCATCCGCTGGCCGAAGCCGTTTGCGCCTCCCTCAGGGGCTGCGAACAGTTGGAAGTGACCGGTTTCGAGACGGTTCTGGGGAAAGGCGTGAAAGGGAAAGTGGCCGGGGAAACTTATTATGTGGGGAATCTGGACCTGCTGGAAGAGGCCTTCCCGGGGGGCATCCCCCAAGAGACTTCACCCCTGGTCTCCGGCAGTATAAGCACCTGGATGAACGATGGTTACACCATCACCATCCTCTTCGACAGGAGAAAGGTCTATGCGGTTCTGGCCCTCTCGGACCAGCTTAGGGAGAATGCGGTGCAGGCCGTGCGGGTGCTGCAGGATGACGGATTGGAAGTGCACATGCTCACCGGCGACAACGAGGCTGCAGCCCGGCGGACGGCCCGGGAAACGGGCATCCGTTTCGTGCACGCCCATGTGCTGCCCCAGGACAAAGCCCGCTATGTGGCCGGGCTCCAGGCCACCGGAAAGAAGGTGGCCATGGTGGGGGACGGCATCAACGACAGCGCCGCCCTGGCCCAGGCCGACCTGGGCATTGCCATGGGAGGCGGTTCAGACATAGCCATGAATACCGCCCAGGTGACCATCGTGTCCGACGACCTGGGGAAAATCCGCCAGCTCATCAAGCTTTCCCGCCGGAGCGTGATAATCATCCGGGAGAACCTCTTCTGGGCTTTCTTCTACAACCTGGCCGCCGTGCCCATCGCGGCCGGCGTGCTGTATCCTTTCACCGGCTGGCTGCTGAGCCCGATGATTGCGGCTGCCTGTATGGCGCTCAGCAGTGTCTGTGTAGTTACCAACTCCTTGAGACTCCGTAAATAAACCTGATATATGAAACAATTCCTGACCAGTTTTGCACTGCTTGCCGCCGCTGCGGCCGCTGCTTATGCGCAGTCCGGAGAGGCCCGCCTCCTCCGTTTTCCTGCCACCAACGGCAGTGAGATTGCTTTCTCCTATGCCGGAGACCTCTGGACCGTACCCGTACAGGGTGGAGAGGCCCGCAGGCTCACCTCCCATGTCGGCTACGAGATGTTCGCCCGTTACTCCCCCGACGGGAAGACCATCGCCTTTACGGCCGAATACGACGGCAACCGCGAAGTGTACCGGATGCCGGCCGAAGGCGGCGAACCGGTGCGCCTTACCTTCACATCCACCAACTCCCGCGACGACCTGGGAGACCGCATGGGTCCCAACAACATCGTAATCACCTGGAGTCCGGACGGCAAGCGCATCCTCTACCGCAACCGGATAGGGGACGGTTTCTCAGGTAAGCTCTGGACCGTGTCGCCCGAAGGCGGCATGCCGGAGGAAATCCCGCTTCCGGAGGGAGGGTTCAGCTCCTGGAGCCCGGACGGGAAGAAGCTGGCTTACAACCGGGTAATGCGTGAATTCCGCACCTGGAAGTATTACCGGGGCGGCATGGCCGACGATATCTGGATATGGGATCCCAAGGCCGGAAAGGTGGAAAATGTCACCTCCAACATTGCCCAGGACATTTTCCCCATGTGGATTGGTGACGAGATTTTCTTCGCCTCGGACCGGGACATGATCATGAACCTGTTCTGCTACAACACCAAAACCAAGGAAACCACCAAAGTTACCTCCTTCGACAAATACGACGTCAAGTTCCCCAGCACCGACGGAAAGACCATCGTCTTTGAAAACGGCGGTTACATCTACCGTTTCAATCCGGCCGACCGCTCCTGCGTGCAGGTTCCCATCCGCCTGTCTTCCGACGGGGTGTACTCCCGCACCGAACGCCGCGCCGTGGGTGGCCGTCCCACTGCTACCTCCCTTTCCCCGGACGGCAGCCGGGCCGTACTCAGCGCCCGCGGAGAAATCTTTGACGTGCCGGTAGGGCAGGGCGTCACCCGGAACCTTACCCATACCCCCGGTTCCAACGACCGCGGGGCCTCCTGGAGCCCGGACGGCAAATGGATTGCCTGGATCGGCGACGGAACCGGTGAAACGGAAGTTTATCTGTACGAGGTGGAAAAGGGCGGCGAGGCCAAACAGCTCACCCGGAATTCAGATACCTACATCCGTTCCCTGCAGTGGAGTCCGGACAGCAAGACCATCCTTTATGGAGACCGGAAGAACCGCTTGGTGGAGCTGTCCGTTCCTTCAGGCAGCAGCCGCGTTGTCATGACCAACCCCGAGTCCGAATTCCGCGGGGTGACCTTCTCCCCGGACAGCAAGTGGATCACCTACACCCGTCCCGCCAAGAACGAGATGGGCGTCGTGTATGTGTACAACCTCGTTACCGGAAAGGAATATCCCGTGACGGAACGCTGGTACAATTCGGCCTCCCCGGTGTTCAGCGAAGACGGCAAGTACCTCATTTTCCGTTCCGACCGCGATCTGAACCCGCAGTACAGCCAAATTGAGTGGAATTTCACCATGGGCAATATGGGAGGCGTTTACATGGCCATGCTGGCTGCCGACACGCCTTCTCCGCTCATCGCCAAAGATCCTGAGGTAAAGGCTTCCGAGGATTCAGCCCCCAAGAAGGAGCCCGGAAAGGCCGATGCAAAAGCCGAAGTGAAGGAAGTGAAGATAGACCCGGACGGCATCCTGGACCGCATCGTGAAGCTTCCCATCTCGGGAGGAGCCAACGGCTTCTACTGCGACGGAAAGAAACTCTGGTACGCCGGCCGTGGCGTCCGCGTCTTTGATTTCGCCACCGGAAAGGACGAGGAGTGCACCGACGGAAGGATGACCTACCGTCCCGGCGACAAGAAGGCTGTCATTTCCAAAGGCGGAAAACTCCAGGCCGTTCCCGTGGGTCCCAAGATGGACAGGGGAGAAGAGATTGTCACGGCCGACATGGTCTCCATCATAGACTACCCGCAGGAATGGGCCCAGCTTTTTGACGAGGTGTGGCGCGCTTTCCGCGATGGCTATTACCTGGAAAACATGCACGGACGCGACTGGAAGGCCGTCAAGGAGAAGTACTCCGTGCTGCTTCCTTATGTGCGTACCCGCCTGGACCTCAACTATGTGATCGGGGAGATGATCTCTGAGCTGGCCAGCGGCCACGCTTACGTCACCCCCGGCGAGTATCCCAAGCCCGCCCGCATCCCGATGGGCCTCCTGGGTGCCGAACTCTCCCGCGACAAGAGCGGCTACTTCAAGATTGACCGGATCCTCCAGGGCGCATCCTACCGGGAAGAACTCCGTTCCCCGCTGCAGGAACCGGGTCTGGGCGTAAAGGCCGGCCAGTATATCACCGCCATTGACGGCGTTTCCACCAAGACGGTCTCCAACATCTACCAGCTCCTCATCGGCAAGGCCGATGTGTACACGGAACTCACCGTCTCCGACAAGGCGGCAGAAGGCGGAAAGAAAGTGGTGGTGAAGCCCATTGCCGACGAATATCCGCTCTACCACTACGAGTGGGTGCAGAAGAACATCAGGACCGTGGAGGAGAAATCCGGCGGAAAGGTGGGCTACATTTATATCCCCGACATGGGACCGGAAGGCCTCAGCGAGTTCGCCCGCTACTATTATCCGCAGCTGGACAAGGAAGCCCTCATCATCGACGACCGCGCCAATGGCGGCGGAAACATCTCGCCGATGGTGATCGAGCGCCTGCAACGCGAGGCTTACCGCCTTACCATGCGGCGCGGTTCCACCCTTATCGGCACGGTTCCCGAAGGAACGCATACCGGGCCCAAGGTGCTGCTCGTAGACAAGTACTCCGCATCCGACGGAGACCTGTTCCCGTGGAGCTTCAAGGCCAACAAGCTGGGCACTGTGATCGGCACCCGCACCTGGGGCGGCATCGTGGGCATCAGCGGTCCGCTGCCGTACATGGACGGGACGGACGTCCGCGTTCCCTTCTTCACCAACTACGACAGGGAAACCGGAGAGTGGATTGTGGAGAACCACGGCGTGGATCCGGACATCCTTATAGACAACGACCCCGTGAAGGAATTCGCCGGTACGGACGAGCAGCTCCTCAAGGCCATCGAGGTGGCCCTGGAGCAAATCAAAGACCGCAAGCCGCTGCCCGGCGTCCCTGCTCCCAGAACCTTCAAGGACCTGGGTCTCCCGGAGATTGACTAAAACAAGTGATATGGCGAAGCAAAACGTTTTTCTGGAGTCCAAACCCCGTTACGAGATATTGGATGGGCTGCGTGGGGTGGCTGCCCTCATGGTGGTGGTATTCCACTGTTTCGAGACTTACATCCCGGTTGTAGGCACGCAAATCGTGAACCATGGCTACCTGGCGGTGGACTTCTTCTTTGTGCTCTCCGGCTTTGTAATAGGTTATGCCTATGACGACCGCTGGGGACGCATGACCACCTGGGGCTTTTTTAAACGCCGTCTTACCCGTCTTCACCCCATGGTGATTGCGGGTACGCTGGTGGGAGCCGCCCTGTTCTTCTTTGCGCCGGCCGCCTTCCCCAAAACGATGGAAACCCCTTTGTGGAAGTTTCTGCTTTGCGTAGCCCTGGGGCTCCTGATGATTCCCTGCGGCCCCAAGTTGGATATCCGGGGCTGGAGCGAGATGAACAGCCTCAACGGCCCCACCTGGACCCTCACGTTCGAGTATGTGGGCAACATCCTGTACGCTTTTGTCTTCCGTCATCTTCCCAAAGCCGCACTGGCCGTCCTCTGCGCCTGCTGTGCGTTCTTTACCCTGGACCTCACGATGGGCTGGGATGTGTTCGGCCTTTTCCCGGTGAAGGAATTCACCAATGCTGCCGGCGAGGTGGTGCAATACGGCGGTCCGCAGTATACGGTAATCGGCGGATGGAGCCTGACGGCGCAGCAGATCTATATTGGCTTCTCGCGCCTGCTGTATCCGTTCCTCTGCGGCCTGCTCATCTCCCGGATTCTGCCTTCCCGCCGCACCCGGGAGAACCCCAGCGGCTCTCCTGTCCGGATCAGGGGCGGTTTCTGGTGGTGCGCCCTGCTGCTTGTCGTGATCTTCTCCATCCCCTGCATCGGCGGCAAGCCGGGCGTGCCGGACGGCCTTTATCAGGCGTTCTGTATCCTGGCGCTCTTCCCCCTGATTGTGCTCACCGGGGCCGGCAGCGTAACCACCGACCGCTTCAGTACCCGCGTGTGCAAGTTCCTGGGAGAGCTTTCCTATCCGCTGTACATTACCCATTATCCGCTCATGTACATGCAGATGGATTGGGCCAAGGCCCATGCCGACGCCCCCCTGTGGATGCATATCTCCGTGAACCTGGGCGTGGTGTTCCTGTCTGTCATCCTGGCCTATGGCCTGTATAAGGTTTATGACCTGCCGGTGCGTGAATGGCTCAAGGAGCACTGGCTCAAACGCAAATAACAGGAAATCTTATTTACCAGGAAGCCGGCGTGAAAATCTAGTTGGCCACGGGCCGGATAATCAGGTTGAACGTGCGTTCCACGGCGGGCAGCATGTACTCCTCCAACGGCTGGGCGCCCCAGGAGTTGATGCCTCCAACGCCCATCTGAACCAGGTCGGCATGCACGTAGGTGGTGCCGCGGCTGCGGTCGTTGTCGTGGGCCTTGGCCTTCAGTTCCAGCGAATGTACATGTTCATCCAGCTCTTCCAGCGAGAAGGGGAGGGCCGATGCGGAGAACTGTACGTCTGAACTCAGTTCCAGGCCGAAGCCGTCGGCCGACAGCAACCGGAAGAAGCGGAGCCCCGTGTGGGTGCCGGATTCCTGGCTGCGGACATAGCCGTAGTGGTACTGGTCGGCCACCTTCTGGCTGTAGCGGCCCAGCAGGGCGGCGCTGTTGCGGTCGGCATAATTCTCCCAAGGCCCCAGACCCAGGAAATCCAGCTCTTCCAAAGTGCCGTCCAGGCCCATCCGAAGGCCGAAACGGAAGAGGTTGGGCAGCTGTTCCAGCCCCCCGGCGTCTATCATTTTCTCCGTGATGGCCAGGCTTCCGTCGCCTCCGAACCGGTAGCGGAGCTGCACGGCGGCCTTTCCGTTGATGGGCTCATAGTCCACCAGCACCACGGCGCTGCCCACTTCCTGGGCCGAGCGGATTTGCTTTACGCGGAAGTCGGGATTGCGCCAAGGCGACATCCTGCTCTCCAGCCGGGCGCCCAGGTCGTTCTCTATGAGGGCCCTGTCGAAGCAGGGCTTCAGCGGCTCCTTGATGTACTCCTTCCCGTTCACCGAATAGCTGGAGAGGAAGCCGGTCTTGGGATCGATCTTGGCTTTCCATACGGCAACGCGCTCGGAGAGCGTACCGGCGTAGGTGAAGGTTCCGCTGAAAGTGGTGCCGTCCACGGCGGGAAGGGAGCCGGCTTCCCGGCTCCGGGACTGCGGCTGGTCCC